>Ga0116160_1002298_pt1 | contig 18305 bp, 19 predicted proteins | sample AD_JPNAS2_MetaG_FD_89879 | JGI IMG/M metagenome (GOLD analysis project Ga0116160, IMG submission 89879) | Active sludge microbial communities of municipal wastewater-treating anaerobic digesters from Japan - AD_JPNAS2_MetaG | ecosystem: Engineered > Bioreactor > Anaerobic > Digestate | place...
CCCCATAGGCCGCCCCGACGGCCCCGGCGCCGATTATGTGAATGTTGTCGATCATTCCGCTTGTTCCTCCTTTTTCCTGAAGATCATTCACTCTATCAGGATTTGTTGAAATAGGCAAATTCCCTTGTTGTTGACAGCGATTGGAAAGTGGGTTAAACAACGACACCAAAAAACGGACAGAGAGAAACGGGATATGAAGAAAATCAAAAGGGTTTTAATCGCCAATCGGGGGGAGATCGCCCTGCGGATCATCCGCACAGTGCGGGACATGAACCTCGAAGCGATCGCCGTCTATGAAAAACCCGACAGCGATGCCTATTTCCACCGCTTTGCCGACCGGGTCGTCCAGATCGGCAACGAACCGAATCGGGGCTACCTGGATGTCGAAAGAATCATCCAGGCCGCGGTGAATACCGGAGCCGACGCCATCCATCCCGGATACGGATTCCTGTCGGAAAACGCCGATTTTGCCGAGGCCTGCCGGCGGGAGGGCATCGTCTTCATCGGCCCCCCCCCCGAGGTGATTCACGCTTTGGGCAACAAGGTCCTGGCGAGGGAGATGATGATCCGGGCCGGCATTCCCGTGGTTCCGGGAACGGACAGTCTGCCGGCGGGCCAGGAAGGGGTGGAGGCGGCCGCCGCTTTTGGACGGGACGCCGGATATCCCATTATCCTCAAGGCAACGGCGGGGGGCGGCGGCCGGGGGGTGAGGCGGATCAACAGCGAGCAGGAACTGAAGCTCAACATCCCCACCGCGCGGGCGGAGGCGATCGCCGCCTTCCATGACGACCGGCTGTACGTGGAAAAATATATCGAAAAACCGCGCCACATAGAGGTCCAGATCCTGGCCGACCAGTACGGACATGTCATCCACCTGGGAACCCGGGATTGTTCCATCCAACGGCGGCACCAGAAATTGCTGGAGATCGCCCCGGCGGATCTGCCCGCGTCGGTTCTCGAAGCCGTCCACGCGGCGGCGGTGCGGGCGGCCCGGGTGGCTGGTTACGTGAGCGCCGGCACCGTGGAGTTCCTCGTCGATTCCCAAACCAATGAATTCTGGTTCATGGAGGTGAATACCCGCCTCCAGGTGGAGCATACGGTCACCGAGATGATCACCGGCGAGGATCTGGTCCAGGAGCAGATCCGGATCGCCGAGGGGAGACCCCTGCATATACTACAGGAGGACGTGCGCCTTAACGGCATCGCCGTGGAGGTGCGCATCAACGCCGAGGATCCGAAAAACAACTTTCTTCCCGAAGGGGGGAAACTCATCGAGATATATCATCCCCCCGGAGGACCGGGTATTCGCATCGACGGCAACGCTTACAAGGGCTACCTCGTTCCCTCCGTTTACGATTCCCTCTTGGCCAAACTCATCGTCTGGGGCTACGAATGGGAACAAACGATAAGGCGCCTCCAGCGGGCCTTGAAGGATTTCAACATCGTCTGGCCGAAAACGACGATTCCCCTGTATCTGGCCATATGTGACGAAGAAGATTTTCGCTGCCGCCGGTTCCACACCGGTTACCTGGAGGAGCATCCCCAGTTATTCAAATATCCGGATATGGAGCATTACGTTTTAGACGATGCACTCTATAAGCTGATGCTGGCCCCCCATGAAGGAATGGAAGGACGGTCCGGGGAAGAGCGGAAGAAAGACCGCCAGCCCGGCTGGTGGATGTACAAACGCGTCCTGACCGCCCAGGAGATCGAAGAACTCAAGAAAGAGGGGGTAGTCAAGTCTTCCATCAAGGGAAAGGTGACGGATATCCCCATCGAGGTAGGCGACGAGGTGATGGTGGGAGACGTCCTGGTGGATCTGGAGGCGATGAAGATGCACCACCACGTCATCTGTGAAGTGGATGGGAAAGTGGCCGACATTCTTGTGGAACCCGGCGATTCCGTGGATGTAGGCGATACCCTGGTCATCGTAAATGTCCGCGGTTGACGCGGCTCGCATCACCGGGGCCACGGCCGCCCAGAGAATAAAAAACCCCGCCGGCGGTGCAAACCGGAGGGGTTTTCAATTGTTTTCCACGACTTTTTCGTTCGTATTCAAGGGACTTCACCGTCTGCGCGGCAATTCGCGGCCGCAATTTGCGGATCCTTGCCCCGATACAGTTTCCCCTTCATCCGGACCGTATTTTCCTTGCCGTTGGCGCCTTCTTTCGCTTCCATACCCTGCCTCCTTATATTTATTTTTTCTTTGAGGCTATCATAAGAGACAGGGGCTTTTTTCACAATCGGCGTCGATCCCGATCTTCATGGCGAAGGATGCTGAAAAGATCATCATCCCGGAAACCATGACGATATGGGATTTTGTCTGATGGGCTTTCAATCCGCCGCTTCGATGATGAGCAACACGTCGTCCGCTTCTACCTCGTCGTTTTCCTTGACCTTGATTTCGGCAACCCTTCCGGTAGCCGGGGCGTAAATGGGGTTTTCCATCTTCATTGATTCCATCTTCAATACTTCATCGTCTTCGTTGATGGCTTCACCGGCGCTGACGAGTATTTTCATGATCTTTCCGGGTATAGGCGATATCAGTTCTACCTTCACGCTGTCGGCCTCCTTGGTGTTAAATCATTCGCTCCCCCATATAGGAAAATATCCCTCCCATGTCAACAACAAGTAGCGGGAATGTGAAGCAGCCCCGAGCCGGCGTCAGAAGTGAGGACGCCGGGGGCGGGGACGGGGCTTGCCGCCGCCGGGGCGGCGGGTGCTTCGGGGACGGACTTTCTTTTCCGGGTAGAGGGCTTCCGGTTTGACCAGCATCTCCTCGTCCGGCTCGGTGCAGGGGAGTTTCCGGCCCATGAACTCCTCGATGGGGGCGATGTAAAAGGCGTCTCCCTCGTCGGCGAAGCTCACCGCCGTCCCGCTCTGTCCCGCCCGACCGGTGCGTCCGATACGGTGGACATAGTCTTCCGGATCGTGGGGCAGGGTGAAATTTATGACGTGATCCATGCCCTCGATGTGGATGCCCCGGCCGGCCACATCCGTGGCCACCAGGACCCTGATCTTGCCGCTCTTGAAATCTTCGAGACGGCGGATGCGGCTTTTCTGGGGGATGTCGCCGGAAAGTTCGGAACAGTTGACGCCAAAGCGGGTCAGCCTCTCGGCGAGGCGCCGGACTTCGTCGCGGCGGTTGCAGAAGACCAGGACTCTTTCCAGTCCCTGCCGGGCGATGATGTTGTGCAGGAGATCGAATTTCTGCTCCTCCGTGACGATGTAAACAATCTGCTCCACCGTATCCACGGCAACCTGCTCCGGCTCTATCTCCACCATGACAGGATCCACGGTCCAGGAGGAGGCAAGGCGGATGATCGTCCCCGTTAGGGTGGCGCTGAACATGAGGGTCTGGCGCTTTTCCTTGGGGGGGGTGCTGTGGATGATCATCCGGACGTCGGGGATGAACCCCATATCGAGCATCCGGTCCGCTTCATCGATGACGAGGACCTCGATCTTTTTGAGCGCCACGTCGCCGCGGCGCTGGAAGTCCAGGAGCCGGCCCGGCGTGGCCACGATGATATCGGCCGGCCCGGCGGCAAGCTGGCGCCGCTGCTTTTCGTAATCCATGCCGCCGAAAACGGATACGATCCTGAGACCGCAATACTTGGCGAGCTGGCGTGCTTCCGCGGAGATCTGGAGGACCAGCTCCCGGGTCGGAGCGAGGATCAGGACTCGGGGTGTGCCGAACAGGCGCTCTTCCGTGTGGGGATGGTTGAACAACCGGGTAATGATGGCGATGAGAAAGGCGGCGGTCTTGCCGGTGCCGGTTTGCGCCCGGCCGCTGGCATCCTTGCCGGAGAGGGCGCTGGGGAGGATTTCCGCCTGGATGGGGGTGCAGTACTGGAACCCAAGATCGCTGATGGCGTGGAGAAGCGGTGCCGGCAGATCGAAATCCTGAAACCTGGTTTTGCCGGGAGCGGCGGGAACCTTGAACTGCCTGGGATCCCAGGAATCGTCGGCAACCGGTGCGGGTTCGGGAACGGCGTCGGTGTCGATAGCGTCGGGCCGTTTTTTCCCCCTCCGGGAGGGACGCCGACGGGCTTTTTGCCGCCCTTCCGAAGGCGGTGATCCCGCTCCGCCGCCGGCAGCGCTTCCCACCGCCTCGGGTACCGGTGACGAGGGTATGGTTTTCGTAAGGTTTTCTCTGTCCTCCATAGGGCTCTCTTCTCTCTGTCGGCGGTCTCTTGGTGCCGCGGGACGTTTATGGGCTAATTTTGTGCGAATCATAATCTCATCCGGTGCCGGATGGCAAGGATTATTATGCCCGTGAAGAGGGGACGCCGGATCGATGCCCTTGACCGGACCGCGGAGCTGGGCTATGAATAAATCAGGTGCGACATCGGGGATCAAGGGGTGATCGATGCCGGAATCTGAATGATATCAAGGAGGAGCTACCTGATATGAACTTAGAGATACGAGCCGCGGTCGCTGGGGAGTACGTTGTGTCAGGTTACGTTAGATCGATCATCCTGATCACTCTTGCCGTGGGATGCTTGTTGTCCGGCTGTGCCGCCGGGCCGCCCCGCCTCCAGTCCTCGGGACTCAATACCGTCTTTGCCGGAAAAAACGGCATGTCTTTTGCCGACTATATCAAACAGACCCGAACAATGATGCTCCGGGCCCGGGTGGATATTCATGACGGCAATCGGGAAATGGTCCTCAATGCCAACCTGCCCTTTGAACTCGTGCCGGACGTCAACCTTTTCCCGCCGGGTAATGATGGGAAATACCGCCGGGGCGTACTTCTCGTCCACGGGCTTTCCGACTCGCCGTATATGCTGCAGCCCCTGGCCCGACACCTCCGGAATCGCGGTTTCCTCGTCCGGACGATCCTCCTGCCCGGACACGGGACGGTTCCCGGAGATCTTCTGAATGTGCGCTGGCAGGAATGGAGACGGGCCGTGCAATACGGGATCGACGGCATGAAAGGAGAGGTCGAGGAACTCTATCTGGGAGGATTTTCCACCGGCGCCGCCCTTGGTGTGCTGTCCGTCTTGAGCGGCGAAGACATAAAGGGACTGATTCTCATTTCTCCGGCCCTGGCGGTGAAAGACCGGCGTGCGGCGTTAACCGGGGTGCTCCGGGGGATTAAGGATTGGGTTGGGGACGTTCGGGACGATGTGGATTATGCGAAGTATGAAACCTTTGCGGTGAATGCCGCCTATCAGATCTACCTTCTGACTGGGGAGATAGACAGGCTTCTCGATGCGGGTAAGCGTATCGAAATCCCCGTCTTCGCAGTCTTATCCGCGGAGGACGTCACCATCGATGCCGGGCGGGCCCGGGAGGTATTTCGGCGTTACACCTCTTCGGAACATAACGTCGTGATCATGTATGCTCGAGACCCCCAACCGGCGATATGCGCCGGATCGGGAAATATTTATTGCGAGGGGAGTTATCTGCCGGAACTGCGGATACGGGATTTTTCCCATGTCGCCCTGCCGATGCCCTGCGATGATCCCCACTACGGCCTGCGGGGAGGGTACAAAAGCTGTCTCCATTACGGGGCCGATCAGGGAAAAAGGGGGATATGCCGGAACGAAGACACCGTTTGGCAGGGCGAGATATCCGACGACAATCTCCAGGCCTTCACCTTGCGCCGTCTGACCTGTAATCCCAAATTCGCCGGTATGCGGGAACGCCTCGATCAGTTTCTCAGTAGCGTTGCCCGATAAATAGCCCCAGGGTTTGATGTCCTCCCTCAGCCACCCCATAGGCAAGATAGGCCGGCCCGATGAAGGTGTCCGCACCGACAAAGACGCTGCCGGCGTAGATCAGGGAGTCCAGGGTGATGTCGCTCCGTTTCTGCCAGGTGTTGCCCGCTTCCACGGAGAAACCCATATAAAGGGTGGTGCGAAAATCTCCGAGGCCGGCGGCTCCCATGTTCCGGTAACAGATAATCCGTGCCAGGCCCACCTCCTGACCCGACAGCTCATCGGTCAGATAACCGGAGAGATTCAAGAACCCGCCAATACTGTACGAATCCTGAATCTGGCTGTCGCCGTCCAAGGTGCCACCGTAGATGATTCCAGGGATGAAGGTCAGACGTCCCCAGGTCTTGGCGGCCTGGACGTTGGCATTGATCCCGACGACCTTGTAGTCGGAACCCATTTCCGGGAGATTGAACTGGCTGGTCACGTTGGCACTTAAGCCCCGCTGGGGAAAATTGAAGTTGTCCATGGTGTCATAGGTCAAAGACGAAAAGAAACCGCCGATATTGAAACTGTCCGTGGGCAGGTCGTCGGTCCCGACATTGACCCGGTAGGCGCCGTAGCCGCGGCGGACGCCCAGTCGCAACTCCCCCCAGTTGCCGAACTGCCGACCCAGATCCAGACCCCCCACAAATTCCTTGATCCGGTATTTTGCCGTGATATCTGCTGTATGTTCCGGGGTGTAGATGTAGGAATTCCATTCCCGGTATTCGATCCGGGGGGCGAAAAAGTACCGTGTAGAGTAATCGACGGGCTGGTAAAATTCCGAAAACAGGCGCGTCGTTTCGCCGATCTGCAATTCGTTTCGCCATTCGGCGCCCAGGGCGTTGATCTCGGTCTGGGTAATCCGCGTACCGATGGTGTAGGAGCTTGAACCCTTGAAATTGTCCGCCAGGCTGATATTGAAGCGCATGTAGGTGGGACCCCATGATTTTTCGATGGGATCGAAAACCAGGCCGGTTCTGTCGTTTCTCCGTTCGAGATGAAAATCGACCCGTTCAAAGGTGTCCAGACCATAAAGGCGGGTGATATCCTTTTCGAGGGTTTCCATGTTCAGTTTTTCCCCCCCCCTGGTTTCGATCTGGGCCTCGAGTACCCGGGGTGAAAGCTTGGAACGGTTTCCCGCCATCGTCTTGACACCCGGCAACTGCGCCAGTTTGCTTCCCAGGTCGATCTCCTTTCCTTCGCCGCCGGTTTTTACCGGCGGTCGGGGAGACGCAGCCGCGGCGGACGCTGATTTGAACTCCACCTTCACGTAATCAATGACCGGCGGCTCGGAGGGCTGCCGCCGCTGATGGGCAAGATAAACCTGAAATCTTTCCGGGGCGATGGAAAGACCGGCAAGGCGTTCCTTCATTTTACCCGCCGCCGCTGCGCCGATCTTCACGGCCGTTTCGGTTTTGGAAAAATCCGTGGTTCCCAACGGGCCGAGATCGGGCTGGATGAGGATGTCCTCCGGCTTCAGGGTCCGGAGTTGGGCCTGGACATTTCTCTGGATCAGAATGGTCATGACCTGGGCGGTGATACTGGCGGCGGAATTGAGTCCCTCCCTGGTCCTGAGGGGGGTGCCGATATCGACGACGATAAGGACGTCGGCACCCATGGCGCGGGCCACGTTCACCGGAAGGTTGTTGGCGATTCCGCCGTCCACGAGCATATGTCCGTTGATCTCCATGGGTACGAAGATCCCCGGAATGGACATGCTCGCCCGGAGCGCCTCCGCCAGATCGCCCTTGCCCAGGACAACGGCATCACCGGTTTCGATGTCCGCCGCCACGGCCCGAAAGTGGATCTTGAGGCGATCGAAATCCTTGATGTCCGCGGTGTGCAGCAGGAGTTTCTTCAGGAGGAGGTTCAGATTCTGTCCCTGGACCAGGCCTCGGGAGGTGGCCAGGCGGCCGTCCCGGAACCCGAGGTTCAAATCGATTTTATAATCCATGGAGTCCTGCTTGCGGCGGAAGGAGAGCTTATCCGCCGCCTGCTTGTCCGTGAAGGCCTCATGCCAGGAGATGCCGGTTACGAGTTTCTCCAACTCCTCCGGGGATGACCCCGCCGCGTAGAGTCCGCCGACTATGGCCCCCATGCTGGTCCCCGCGATACAGTGGATGGGCACCCGCATTTCCTCCAGGACTTTCAGCACCCCGATATGGGCAATCCCCCGGGCGCCGCCGCCGCTCAATACCAGACCGATCCGAAGCGGCCGCGGCTCTTCGGCGCCGGTCATGGAAGGTGTAATGATACTTAAATATAGGAAAAGAAATATAAAGACCGCCCGGAAGGGCAAAGAAAACGGCCGGCGTTTTCGTGGAGGCATCATAGGGGTCGGAATATTCCTTCTTTTCTCATTCCCGGCCACGATTAGCCGACCTGTGCGGTTTTGTCAATCCGGACGTTTCAGGCGGGGAGGTAGGATCAAAACCGGCGTCCGCCCCGCCCGCCGCCGCCCCCCTGCCGGGGGCCGCCGCCGCTTCGAGGCGTCTGGCTGCTGAAACCGCCGGGCCTGCGGCCCGCTCCCTGGGGACGTTCGTCCTGATCTCCCTTCGGTTTGGCCTCGTTGACCCGGATTGTCCGGCCGAGCAGTTCGCCGCCGTTGAATGTCTGGATGGCTTCCTGGGCCTGAGCTTCCGTTGCCATCTCCACGAATCCAAATCCCCGGCTCAGACCGGTGATCTTGTCCCGAATTATCGCCAGAGAAACCACCTTGCCGATCTCACTGAAATTGGCCATTAAATCATCTTCCGTAACGCCCTCCGCCAGGTTGCCGATGTAAAGCTTCTTTACCATGCTTTCTTCCTCCTTGCTTCCCCTTTTGACCCGTCGCCATACCCGGCAGAGCCGCCATCCATCGGCATTGATCGCATATAAAAAACCACCGGACTCTGCGGAGCACGGTGGCCTTCCTTGTTCCACACCTTGCAGACAGGATGCTCTGATCTTCTCTTGACCCAAATCAGCAGGAAAATAATATAGATGGTTCTTTCTAACCTCCTTGACCGGGAATGTCAAACGATATTTTGCGGAACGGACAAAAATGTTGTATGTAGAGGGGTATTGCCAAAAAAGGAAGCGGGATGAGCCGTGATGATGCGGGATAAGTAGGGATAGGAATTGAATTATTTGGGGCGCGGCGGGGAAAATGAGGTTTTGCCAAGAAATATCTCTATAAGACGAATAGTGACCGTGTAGTGTACCAATGTCGAACTTTACAACTTGATGTAATATTTAAATAAATAAATTTATTTTGGCAAAACCTCTTTGCAATAATACGCCCGAACTCTGACCAAAAGAACTCTGACCATATCTTTTTTCGTAAACGCGTCAGAGTTAGACCCATCATAATAAAATTATTATGCATTATTGGTTAAGATAGTGACTGAAACTGTGTTCTAACTCTGACCACTTACCGTAGATTTTTTTTCTTCTCTTTGAAGCGATTTTCCTTAATTTTCAATTCCGTCAATTCCTCTGCCATAGCCTGAGCTTCTTCTTCATTATTCCACATTTGCCTAAAGAAATCTCCTAACATCTTAGAAAATCTTTCTTCTCCGATGCCGGAATTCTTTAACCGCGTATATGTTTGATAAAGCTCATGCAGACTCTCTATTTCAAGTCTCAAGAGTGATCTAACTGTTTCATCTTCGATATCGCGAGCATAATAAAAGTTAAATATCTTGGCAATGGACCACGCCTTTTCTGCCGGCGCAATAGATTTGCTTAATTGTTTTTCATAATCATCGTAAATCTGAAAAAAACACTCCAATAAATCAACACGTAGCTTTTCATGATTATCTCCGGTGAGCATTGGGCCTTTACCGGTAGCCAGCCACTCTATATTGACATTAACGGCATTTGCCAGGGCGATAAGTTTCATCCTTGTGGGATCTGATTTGCCCGAAAGATATTGGCCGATGATGCGAGATGACATGCCTGAAATATGTGCCAGTTTTTCGGCAGACCCAGCCAGTTTAATTATCTGCTTGATTCTTTCTTGAAAATTTATCTTCTCATTATCATTCATTATTATGTCCTATATGAGGCATGAAATAAATTGCTTGACATCTAAATAATAGTTCAGGTATATTCCGCCATAGAGGCATATGAGATGCAAAAAAAACAACTCGAAGCGTGGATGTGGCTCAAGCATCACCTTGAATTACGGGGCCTGACATTCGGCAAGATCGGCAGAAAACACGGGATTCACAAATCATGTTTTACAAAAGTGAAAACTGTTCCCATGCCTAAAAACGAGCGTATTCTTGCCGACTATATCGGCGTTGACCCTTGGGACATTTGGCCGGATCGGTATGACGCGGCCCACAACCCAAACCGGATCAGTCCTCGTTATCCAGGGCACAAACATTTTCTCGATTATAAGCAAAATGATCTTAAAAGCAACGGGAAAAATGAACCCGAATCCGTGCCGTTAATGCAAACCACCGGGGTTTCCGAATGATGGATAATGAGACAGGAGAGCGCTTTTATACTGCTATTGAATACGAAGAGATGCATCTTCCTGAAATGCCCAAAACGGAAAGCGGAATCATTCGCAAAGCCAATAAAGGAAACTGGAAGCGCCGCCCCCGTGAAGGCCGGGGCGGGGGCTGGGAATATTCCACAGAATCGTTGCCCGCCGAAGCGCGTATGGAGCTTATAAAGCGTTCATTGAAACCATCTAAGCCTGACACCGATAAAGCGGCTATCGAGGACGCGATTCCATTGAAGTCATGGCAGATAAAAACTGCCGATAAACGCTTGAATATAGTCAAAGAATTCATTCAAGTATCAAAGAACGTCCCCCCCAAAAAACGCACCAAATTCAAAAAGTCATTTTCAGAAAACCGCAACATTGGGAGCCGGACCCTTGATAATTGGATTAAAGCTTATCTGCACGGCGGCTATCAAGCATTGGTTCCTGATTGGAAGAGCGGCAATCAGGAAAAGATAATCACAAGGGAAATGGTAAAATTCATCGAAAAAGCCTACTTGCAGCCTTTAGGCCCCCCCGTTAAGAAGGTTCATGAAGATTTATGTAAAGCTTTTGCTGGTAAATACCAGCGATTTCCGACTTATCGAACCATAGCTGCTTTTATAAATTCAAAGTGGCCCGAAAAGACGCAATTATTAATCCGAGACAAAGACGCGTGGGATCGATTGTATTCACCATTTGTGCGCCGTGACTGGACGAAAGTTGAACTCAACGAGACCTGGATTGCCGATAACAAACAAGTAGACATATGCTGTCTTTACCGGGGCAAGGCGATATTCCCGTGGTTAACGGTGTGCGAGGAAGCCTTGTCGAGAAAATTCGTTAGCTGGATACTTGTGGCGACACCAAACGCCTTAGCCATCGGTCAATCTTTCCTGTATGGAGTCAGCAAATATGGCCCGCCAGTAACATTTTACGTTGACCGGGGAAAGGATTACAAAAGCACTTATATTGCTGGAAAAAAAGAGAAAAGGGACATTAACGGTGATTTAGTTGCGCCGGCGCTTCCGGGGCTTGTGGCACAGTTGGGCACAGAAATGTTTTATGCCGTCGGGCGCAATCCCCGTGAAAAAATTATTGAACCGGCATTTGGAATCTTCACGGATCGTTTAAAAAACCTGCCAGGATATAGAGGGCATTCAACAAAGACGCGACCGAAGAAGCTTGACCATGAAATCAAAACAGGAAACCTCCTTACCTTCGAAGAACTATCGGCAAAGATAGACGAACTGCTAAACGAGCGGAACGCCCGGCCCCATTCCACAACGGGGAAAACACCTGACTCATATTGGGAAGATTATCAAGCTGTTATACCGTCTCATCACGTGCTTGATTTTCTTTTGATGGATGTTCATGAGGCAACCGTAAGGGACTCTTCCGTCATGGTGAAAGGACTTCTGTACCGGGGCGATGAGCTATTTAAACTTGCCGGTGAGAAGGTCGAAGTCCGGCGCGACCCGAAAGATATTCGCCGGGCGGCGATCATCTATAAGGATCAAGTGTTTTGCCATGCGACCCTTGAAACACCAGACCATTATCGGTCTAAAATTACCCTGCAAAGCGTACAAGACGCGGCCCGAATACGTAAAAAAATCAAACAATACTGTAAAGCCATTATAGAAAGTGAAGATATTATTGAAAATCCACTGAAGGTTGCTGTTGACCTTGATCAAAAAGAAAAGGTTCGTGTACGCGACATTAGACCGGCAGACAGCAAAGTCGTGGGCCTTCACAGAAAAGAAAAACTTGCCCGTGACGTATCCGATGCGATGCGGGCAGCAGATCTGCATATGGATGAGCATCAAGAGGAAAATACGGCGGCTGCCGGGCGCGACATTCTCTCGCGCTACCTCGCCGCAACGGTTGGCAAACCCATTGGAATACTGCATTGATAGAGGTTAAAAGTGGGGCAAGCAATTGCATTAAAGCGGCTTTTTGATCAAATCCCGAAAACACAGACGGCAACCGACGAATGTGAAAGTGACAGGTCATTACGTGCCAGACTACAATTTCACATTGATTGCACCGGACAATCACCGTTTGATATTTGCGAACGGATAGGCGGTCAAATCAGAGGTTCAGATATTCATGATTTTCTTATTGGCGGGACGCCGAAATATCACGCATCTACAAGGCGAGAAATACTGAATTATCTGACAAATAAGGAAGATAAAAATTTCCTTATAGAAAACCCGGTGTTTTGCAAAACCAGTATCGCCCTAAAGATGGAAGCTATTTGCAGTTGCTGTAAATGCGATGGGGATATGGGGATAATTATAGGGGCTTCAGGGATTGGGAAAACCGAATTTTTAAGGGAAATGAAAAGAGGAGATAGAAGCATGCTTATAGTTACAAGCGACCCGACAACGCGTTCCCCTGGGGCGATGCTTCTGTCTCTATCTAAATTTTTACCTGGTGTTTCACGCAGATCCTGCACAAACAGTGCCTTTATGATGAACATTATTGAACATTTACGTGGCAGCGGCAGGCTGTTGGTAATAGATGAGGCACATTTTCTGCCCTGGGAAACTTTTGAGGCATTAAGAAGAATTTATGATGCAACGGGGATCGGGCTGGTTTTTGTCGGGCAGCAATTTCTATATGATCAAATGCGCGGCGGCACACGTAAGTCATTATTATGGGATCAAATATTCTCCAGGGTGGGCCTTCGCGCCCATTTCAAAGGAAATGTGCCATTGGCAGATGTCGAGATGATAGCAAACAAAATTTATCCGTTTGGCCTGGATAAAAAAAGCATGGAATATCTTCATCATAAAGCCAACGGGCAAGGGAAATTCAGGTCTATGGTGAAATTGCTTCAAAGAGCGCGGCGGCTTGCCGAGTCGGAAAACATCAAGGTTACACAACCCCTGTTGAGAGAGGTTAGTGAATTGCTACTTACATAATTTGCTTAAGGTTATCTTTTGTCAAAACACAATCGGTGACAAAATTTTATAATATGGCGGTTGGATTGGAGGTTGATCCCATGAGTGAAAAAGAAAAACTTCTCAGAAGCTTAACAGCAAAGCAGAGGGAAACGCTGAGGCGGGACAATCCCCGTAAATGGCGGCGGAATGCCTTGTTAAAGGAACTGCACGCGCAAGGGGTGCGCGTGACGCTGTTGTCTGAGGTATCCGGGATAAACCGGACGGCCCTTTATCGGATAGTTGACGGCAAGCCGGAAGTGGTTCCACGATCAACTTGGAAGGGCAGAGGTGATTTTTCGGGGCTTATGGCGGCGTTTAAAACAATGATCATGGAGCTTTTGATATTTATTGAAAGCAGAAAAAAATAACTGAGGGGGTTATGGATCAGAGCGAAAAAGAATGGCTTCTCGCAAGCATTACGGATCAAGAACGGAAAACCATAAAAGCTGGCAACCCGTTCAAAGTAGAGCGTAACGCATTGATTCAAAATCTTTATAAGAGAGGCGTCAGCCTTCCCTTGCTTGTGGAATTAACAGGTATGCCAAAATCAACGGTTCATCGAATAGCAACGGACGGTTTTGTTTATGCAAAGCGAGAACGTGAAGGAAGAACTGATTTAAGGGGCGTAAAAAGGGCTATTGAAGACCTTTGGGAGGAAATTTTAAAACTTCTCGGCAACGAGAAAAAATAACTGAGGGAGGGATGATACAATGATTGATGAAGGGGTGAAGCGGGGTCATTTGGTAGAAAGGGATGCAGTCGAAGAAGTTCTTGACTGGTCAAGCAAATTGATAGCTCTGGGGCACATTGCGGGGTCTCTTGCCTTTTATGAGAACAGGCAACAAGGCTCCATGACCCAATCGCTTTACGATCACGGGGAGACATTCGGGCAGATAATCGCCGATTATGCCAGGGCGATAAATGAAACCACGAATGCAAATTATAAACGTTGGGCTTTCGGCATGCGAGATAAAAGCGCCCCTGAAGCTGTAAGGGCAGCAGCAGGGGCTTAAAACGGGTCGTGACACCATGACCTTGAAGGCATCAAACCACGAAAGAGAGGGAAAATCAAGATGAATAGAGGGAGGATCAGCAGACATTATATATCTCGCGTCCAACTGGATCAGGTAGGCGTGGACGTGATCAGCGGAGACCCTGTTTTCCTGTGTTGTCAAGCATGCAAACAGAAGTGGTCTCCCAATATTTCGCCGGGCGGTCTGTTGCCAAAGGATTATTGGAAATGTCCTAATGGCTGCAATGATTTTGCCTTTCCTTGTCAAGGAAGGTTGATCTTTGCGCCCCTGGATACATGTCAGGCAACCGCAACATAGGCAAATAGAAAGCGCCCTGGATAGGTTGGCCGCCAAAAAGCCGGGAACCCTTCCCCGGCCTGCCAGGGCACTAAGTACATGAGGGGTGAACCTACGAGGGGAGGTTGACGCGGATCGGCGCGAAGCCTCCCCTTTTTTATCAAGAGAATAATATGGAAGATGACAGAGACAACCATATTGAATATTTAAAAGAGGCGTTGGCCGCCTATGGAATCACGGAAGAATATGTCCTTGCATGGCGGCATTACCCCCTCACTGATTCAACGGTAATTATTACGGTGGGAGGCAAGAAAATCACACACAAGTATGGAGAGGCGGCAAAATGCAAGCTCTCTTTCGTGGAAATAACGGGCTGTTTGCCAGAGGGCAACACGGGCGGCAGTAAGAGGATAGATCAAGGGCAAGCAATTGTTAAAGTCAAATGCAAATGGAGGCGGCTATGGGAGAAGATAAAGAAAAATGTAAAGAATTTTTAGCGGAAACGTTGGCGGTTTACAACATCCCGACGTGTTTTGTGCTTGCGTGGCGGTATGACTTGCCGACGGATTCAATGGTTGTCGTTACCACCGGCGGGAAGAAGATCAGCCATAAGCGCGGGGCGGAAGCAACTGTAAAGCTGTCAGAAGAAGACATCTCCGGCTTCCTTCCCAAACGGGAGCTTTACTGGTGTGAAAGACTCAATCAGAGGATCAGCATTGAAGAGCTGATAAAACGATAACCTACAAACGAAAGGAGCCAAAAAAATGGAGGTTAAAGCAAGATATAATTCAGTGATCGGGACAGTGTATAAACCGATACATCCGGAGTCAGTAGAGGTAGGCATTGGCCCTATGCAAAAGGGACGCTTGGCGCTTGCCAGGCTTCTTGCACCGGAAATTAACACCGGCGGCGTACCCGCCTTCAAGAGTCTTCCCGAAGCCTACACCTATTTTACCGGCGATAGCGACATATCAGGCTTTATCCAAAAAGGCCGCGTTTCTCAAGACTTGAGGTCGTGCCTTGATTTCAATTCAAGCAGCTTCTCTTATGCATTGGCAAACGCCTTGAACGTGTCCCTCTCGAAAGACTACAAGTTGTTCCCCTTCCATGAAGAAATCCTGATTTCCGAAAAGAAGGCGGTAAAGGATTTCCGGCGTATTGAGTCGGTTCAGCTTGGTTATTTCGGGGCGTTGCCGGAAATTGACCCAGAGGCGGAAGACTACCCGGACATTCCCGCTTATGTAGATACAGAGGCACAGTATGATCTAAGTCAAAAAGGGGCGTTAATTTGGGTGACGCGGAGACATGTCGTTGATGACCGGGTGGATTTGCTTAGAGCAATGACGCGGCGCATGGCGAGGGCGGCCCGCCTTGCACATGCGCGTTATGTCTGGAAGTTTTTCATCGATAATTCAAATTGCCCGGATGGTGCGGCATGGTTTACAACGGACCACGGCAATCTCGGAAATAGCGCCCTGGACATTTCGCCCCTGGTCACGGCAATCTCGGCGCTTGCCAATATGACCGAACCCGGAAGCGGGGAAAAGATCGGCCTTGACCTTCCTTCGTTTTGCTGGTGGTTGGTTGTACCCGTTGACCTTTGGGATACGGCGGTAAAGAAAAATCAAGCTGATTCATATTTTACGGTTAACGACTTGACAACAAAAACCCCGAACCCTTGCCAGAAGCTTTTTGGCGAGAAAAATGAGCGCATTGTCACCTGTCCCTTTCTCACGGACGTAAATGACTGGGGAGTTATCCGGGGCATAGAAGACGTGCCCCTTGTGGAAATGAGTTATTTAAACGGCAAAGAAGACCCGGAGTTAATAGTGGAAGCTGGCCCGGCCCCTTTGAGTGGGTATGCGTTTATAAACGAAAAACTTGGTTACAAGGCGCGCCATGAATACGGCGGCGCTGTTGTTGATTATCGGGGCGCATATAAGGCGATAGTGGCCTAAAAGAAACCTCCTTGGCCCTGATTGGGCTCCTTTCAGGGTTGCCGGGGCGGTATCCAAAGCACCGTCCCGGCATTTTAAAGGACTACTTCATGGAGATTGTAAGTAATGAATTTTTAACAGATATTGCCAAAACATACAGCAAAGATATTGCGGGGGTGTTGTTCTATAAAATTCCATTGGAAAAGAGAGCCAAAGCAATCGCATTTAAGGACAAAAATAAAACTGTCATTCTGATTGATCGAGAAAAATGTTTATGTTCAATTCAAGTATTGCATGCCCTATATCACGAGATTGCCCATGTTATTTGTAATCATCTTGACGGTTTATCAAAGCTGACGTTTAACGAGAGAGCAATCAGAGAAAGAGAAGCGGAGCTATGGGCGGCCAGAGAATTAAAGATGCTTGACGCTGGTGGCGGCGTTGATTCTACGGCTTTGCGCTGTCTTCCCTGTTGCCAATATGGTTATGTATATTGTGCCAATGAAAACGGCCATAGTCAATCAGGCGCTTAAAAAACGTTAAAGCATTGGATAATGACCATGCCTTATCCTGTTTGCGGTCAGTGTGGATCAAGAAACGTATTTGCCGACCGGGACGAAATTGGGGGGCGGGTTTTTTCTGTCAAACGTGCGGCAACAGATACCCCGGCGCTGGAAAGGGGTTTTACATGAGCGATAAATTACCTTTAAATGATCATCAATCGGCCTTGAAAAAGGAGGAACAAGCGATGGATGGACCGAAACCAGAGACCGACAAGGACCGGCGGATATGCTCTATATGCAAGCAGAAACCGACTATTTCCGACAGCAGCACCTATTGTGCTTCCTGTATGGGGAAGAGAGGAAACGAGAAGCTACGGCAAAGGGCAATCAAGGCCCCGAAACAGGAAAAAGACAAGAGGATGAAGGAAGAGACCCGACCAATGCCGGGAAAGTCGATTGTAGGGCAAATATGAAGGTCGTTATTGACTTTGCCAAGTACCCCGACTTACTCAAACAGCTTCAAGAAGTATCAGATGATCAAATTAGGCCGATTGAATCCCAAATTATCTTTTTCCTGAAATCTATCATTTTGCGCTTCCTGTATGGGGAAGAGAGGAAACGAGAAGCTACGGCAAAGGGCAATCAAGGCCCCGAAACAGGAAAAAGACAAGAGGATGAAGGAAGACCCGACCAATGCCGGGAAAGTCGATTGTAGGGCAAATATGGAGGTCGTTGTTGACTTTGCCAAGTACCCCGACTTACTCAAACAGCCTCAAGAAGTATCAGATGATCAAATCTTGTTCCACTTCACAAGCGGATTAAACCTGCTATCAAAACTTAATCGGTGATAAAATTACGGTTCATTTTTTGGCAAAACCAATCTGCAATTTGGCAAAACCTCTTTGCGTGTTATAAAAAAGCTTCGCATTCTTTTGTCATCGGGAAATTATCTTGTTGACATCATCAATATGTTGTGGCAAATAGGGCACGTCATACCATATATTGTATTTATAGAATCGTTTTCATCATTTATTCAGCGAGGAGACAAGTGAAATGAAAAAGAAGACTTCCCCGTCCGCCATCCCCTGCCTGACCAAAAATGCCATTACCGTTCTGGAAAGACGCTACCTGAGGAGGGACAAGGATGGTCGAGTCCTCGAAACGCCAGCCCACATGTTCAGGAGGGTGGCAGAGAGCATTGCCGCGGCGGAACGGATATTCAGCCCCCAGGCCGATACGGGGAAGCTGGCGGAGAAGTTCTATCGCATCATGGCTTCCCTGGACTTCCTTCCCAATTCCCCCACCCTGATGAATGCCGGCCGGGAGCTGGGGCAGTTGTCGGCCTGTTTCGTCCTCCCGGTGGGGGACTCCATGGAAGAGATCTTCGATGCCGTAAAATATACCGCCCTGATCCACAAGTCC
>Ga0116160_1002325_pt1 | contig 18179 bp, 14 predicted proteins | sample AD_JPNAS2_MetaG_FD_89879 | JGI IMG/M metagenome (GOLD analysis project Ga0116160, IMG submission 89879) | Active sludge microbial communities of municipal wastewater-treating anaerobic digesters from Japan - AD_JPNAS2_MetaG | ecosystem: Engineered > Bioreactor > Anaerobic > Digestate | place...
ATTCGTTGCGGGCACCATGCTCATGCCTGCTTTTGACGGAAAAGATTGTGCCCTTTTCCTGTCAAAATGTAAAGCCTTGGGAAAAACCACCGCTCTGGATACAGCATGGGATTCTTTAGGGCGCTGGATGAAGCTTCTTTCGCCATGTATGCCGTATATAGACTATTTCTTACCCAGTTACGAAGAAGCGGTAGAGCTTTCAGGTAAAACGAAACCGGAAGATATTGCCGATGTATTCTTAAGTATGGGGCCTCATACCGTGGTAATAAAGATGGGTGAAGACGGCTGTTTTATAAAAAGCAGGCTTACAGGTGAGCAACACTTTATTGATTCTTTTCGTGTAAATGCGGTAGATACAACAGGTGCGGGTGATGCATTCTGTGCAGGCTTTTTAAGTGCCCTGGTCTCGGGAAAATCCCTATATGATGCAGGAAGATTTGCCAATGCAACGGGTGCACACTGTGTCATGGCAAAAGGCGCTTCCACCGGTATTAAATCGGAAAGAGAGATGGAAAAGTTTATTGCCGATTATGATGCAGGTATACTTTAAATCCTTCTTTATTCCCACTCTTCTTATCCTTAAATTTTAATCTCCCAATAACTATAACGCTTACCACCTTTTCGCACTAAATATCCGGGTTTTGTGAGTTTCGAAATATTTCTTTTAATTGCACTTATGGAAACAAGAAATTCTTCTGCCAATGTTTCATATGTCGCCCTAGGATTAGATTTAATGTAATTTAAAATTTTTGTTCTAAAAGTTCATTTGACCCTTTAGAATCTGTCACAACGGCACTTAAATATTCTTTTCCTTTCTCAAAAAGATTTTCGACACGCTGAGTCGAGAATTCCTACCTTATGCTTTCATAACCGGTCACAAATTGTGACCGGTTTGTTTAGAAATCTGAAATACTGACAAATTCTCAGCCATTTCCGTCGTAGTAAAAGCTTCATTTTTTCTGATTAAATCTAATATCATTTCTTCCATTGTGACATTTGGCTCATTGGATGTCACAATGGTTCTTTGGAGAGCCTTAAACTTAACCGTTATATCGCCGCCATGAACAATATATTCCGGCTCTGTAAAATACACGAGCAATATCAGGATTATACGTCTTTGATACATGTGAGCCTAAAAGGGTTTCTACTGTCTGGCCGAACGGAAGCATGCTGCAATTACTTACATACATCACATCATCTTCTATCTTAATCTGCACAGCAACATTCTCAGGTCAATTACACGATCTGCCATAATAATTAGAGAGCCGTGCACCTCATCATGATATAAAATCTCACTTCCTTCAATTTTACCGATCTTAACATAACAACCGTCGCTGACTTTCTCCGTCTGTAAGCAAATTGACATCAGCCACAATACCTGACTTGCTCTGTATTTTGTTTCGTAAATCGTCAAGTAAATGTTTAGCATTTTTGACACCGGTAATGTTTCCGTCATCACATTTTCCGATATATATTATCCCACCCTGAGCATTAGCAAAGCCGCTGTTTTTATTCCATAGAAAAAGATGCGGACAGTTCGGTTTAATCATGATTTGCAAAAACACAGCGGTATCTAAGGAGATATCATCTGTTTATTTCTTATCATTCCGATACACACTAAAAAGATTTTTTAATCAGTGTTTTTGTGACTATATATTCTTTTTTCCATCACTTAAACACTGCAAATTTGTTATTGTCGTTCTCCCCTTTTATATATTCAATCATCCTATAGTAAGCAGGCATTGCATCTTTTACTAACGGGATAGTGGAGTAGCAGTGATACATTCCCGGAGCCACCTCCATCGTTACGTGTACACCAAACTGTTCCAGTCTTGCTTTTATGGAATCTGCAGCTGCAGCAAATACTTCATCTCCGCCAAAGCTTAAGTAGACATCCTTTAATCCGGTATAATCCCCAAGTTGCAAGCATTCCATATACTTTGCAACCTTCTTTCCCCCGGTCATTCCTTCCCATACAGAAAGTGTGGCCTTCTGACTCATAATTACATCTGTTTTATCAAGACTTGACGCTTTTTTCTTTTCTTCTTCGCTAACAAGAAGGGAACCCGGAGAGCCGGCGTATACTTTCCCGGGCATAGGTAATCCTTCTCCCCTGTCATTGATATAAGATATCATTCCCAGCGCAAGATTTGCGCCACTTGAACTTCCAAGAAAATAAATATTTTCCGCAGAATACTTATTCAATATTTGTTTATATAAAGCATAGATCATCTCGTATACATCCGGTAGGGTATTACCCGTATAAACTAACGGATAGTAAGGCAATACAAAATCCACACCTGTTTTTTCGGCAAGAGTCATTACCTCTTTTGCCACCCTCGGCTTTGAGTAATTCAGCATCCCCCCACCCACAAGGTATATGCATACCCGTTCATTACAGTTTTTATGGCGGTACCACAGGCAAGTAGATCCTAGAACAGTATTTTCATATATATCGAGCAAATCAGAATCCGTTTTAGGTATTATTACTCCCCTAAATGATTTTCCAAACAGTTTTTGTATTTTGTTCGGTGGAAGTTCCATAATTCTTTGTGTTCTGAAAAGTCTGCATAAACCAAGCAGAATTCTATATTTAAAAGACTTTCCCATATTCCGCAAACTCCTTTTTGAAAACAAGCGGGTTTTCTCCTCAATTATTATAACATATGGGTTTTAAGCTTCATACTTTGCATAAAAACTTTAGAACCTTAATCGTTATTGCGCATATCCACCTTTCTTAACTGTAAGTATACTTGCTAACACGACCGTCAATATATATTCCTTGTTTAGTAAAGGCATATGGGTTGTATTTGATATTGCTTGCTCTTTCTACCCTCTGTTTAAGATAAAATTTTTATTCCTTGAAAGTTTTTCAGCACCCTCATAATCAAACTCGAAACATTCCTCCTAAACACGAAGGCCACATCTTTAAACATGAAGTTGAAATAAAGCTCAATCGATGTTATATTTTATCCTAAGGTTAACAGCCGCTAACTAGTTGAAATTAACTCTCCGAGCAAGCGAAGATAAGCTCCCAAAAGTTAAAAGCACGACTAGGCAAGAGAAAGCCCTTAAGCGTAAAGATTGAGCCGAAGGGAGATGGTGATAAAATATGCTGGACAGATTGCTTTTTAAATATATAGGCAATGCAAAAAAATATATCGTCGTGAGCGTCTTACTTATGATGCTTAAGGTTGTGGGCAGTTTTTTGATTGTACTCTCTTTCGGCGAACTTATCCGAGCACTATTTTCAGCTGTAGCTATCAAGACAGGAAGGATTCTTTTACTCTTCCTTACGGGTTTCATTTTAAGAAGCGGCAGCCTGTATCTGGTGACGAGATATCAGACCAGGATTACGGGAGAAGTGAAGACAACCCTAAGGACGGAAATGATAGAAAAGGCTATGCGTATCGGCCCTGCCTATCTGAACTATACATCCACCTCGAAGATGATAAACATGGGCTCCGACACCATCGAACAGCTGGAAAATTACTACGGACGATTTCTGCCGCAGTTCTTCGGAAGTTTCGGTATGAGCCTTGTGAGCTTTTTTGTGCTACTGTCAATCGATGGAAAGACCGCTCTTCTGTTTCTGGCACTCGCTCCGATTATCCCCTTGATGCTAAAGCTTATACTGGAAAAGGTCGGTCGCAAGCAGATAAAATATTGGGCCAGTTATATGGATGTCGGCCAATTGTTTTTGGACAGCCTACAGAGCATGACCACCCTCAAAATCTTCTCCGCGGACAAAAAAAGAGCGGAAGAGATTCACAAAAAATCAGAAAAGTTCCGTATAGAGACCATGAATATTCTGCGTATGCAGCTCAATTCCATAACCGCAATTGAATGGATAGCCTACGGGAGTGCGGTCGCACTAATCGGTTTCGGACTGTCCAATATTACTTTTTCTACTCAAAATATTGCAGCCATGGTTGTATTGGTCTTTATGTCTATTGAGGCATTCAGTCCGATGGCCACTCTAATATCCAGTTTCCATGTCGCCATGACGGGAGTGGCCGCAGGTAAAAATCTAATCGCCTTCTTTGCCCTTCCGGAAGAAGACGACAGTTATAAAAACGAAATAGATGGAAGCGATAAGGGCATAAGCGTAAGAAACCTCAGCTTCAATTATCCCGACAGCGAGCGCAAGGTTTTAGACGGTATAAATGCGGATTTTGCGGCTGAGGGATTCACGGCAGTAGTGGGTGCCTCGGGCTCAGGAAAGAGTACGCTGGTACGAATACTTGCGGGTCAGCTCAACTGCGGCGGCAAGTCCGTCTTTTGGAACCAAAAACCCTACGAGACTTACAAAATGCAGTCGATAACGGAGAACATGATACGCATTTCGCACGATGCTCATGTCTTCGAGAAGACCATTCGGGAAAATCTGCTGATGGGAAGACCCGGTGCAAGCGATGAGGAATTAATAGAGGCACTTCGGACGGTTCAGCTCTACGAGGAAGTGGAGCCACGCGGAGGACTGGATTTAGAGATAAAGTCGGGCGGAAGCAACCTTTCCGGCGGACAGAGGCAGCGACTGGTTTTGGCGAGAGCTCTCCTACACGATGCCGAGCTCTATATATTTGACGAAGCCACCTCAAACATCGACATAGAAAGCGAAGCAATCATACTGGATATCATGGAAAAGATGTCGCAGGACAATATCGTAATACTCGTTTCTCATCGCCTTTACGCCGGCAAAAACGCCCGTAAGATCTATGTTTTAGACAAAGGAAGGCTAGTTGAGGAAGGAAACTTCGAAGAGCTGATTGGCAGGGACGGCATCTACAATCGCATGTGGAAAAGTCAGAAGCGATTTGAGGAAGGAGGCTCGATATGAGAAAGAGAAATTCCCTGCATATAATGCTGGATTTGATACATCTGGCCAAGGGAGAGTTGTCCGACTTAGTCGTCGCAATTATTGCCGGCATAATTTCCTTTTTATCGACTGTGGGAATCGCCGTTTCGAGCGCCCTGCTGATCGTTCAATTGGCCGGGCAGATAAATCTGTCCTTTAAGAAAATTATACTGATGATGGCAATTTTCGTCTTCTTTAGAGGAATTACAAGATATTTAGAGCAATTTTTGAACCACTTGGTAGCCTTTAAAATTCTGCGCATGCTGCGTGACAAGGTATTTGCCGCGATAAGAAGACTGGCTCCGGCAAAGATCGAAGGAAGCAACAAGGGCGAATTGATTTCGGTGATAACGAGCGATATCGAACTTATCGAGGTTTTTTATGCCCACACCATCTCTCCGATATGCATTGCAATAATCTGCGGAAGCATCTATGTCATCGCAGCCGCACTCTTTTCGCCTGCCATCGCTCTTGTGACACTGCTTTCTTATCTGTTTATGGGCATTGTGCTTACCGTCCTGTTTTCGAGATGGGCAAAAAACACGGGCTATGTGCTACGCAAGGAAATCGGTGGCTTAAATAATATTTTCCTGGATTTGCTACGCGGCATTACGGAGATTATGCAATTTGCCTACCGCGATAAGGCCATCAAAGTTGTGGAGAAATCGAATAAATCGCTGGTTACGAGGCAGGCTCATCTCATCAAACAGCTGGCTCTTCTCTTGGCCCTCGAAGATGCAATCGCCGTGCTTACGACCGGCATCGCCGTTTTAGTAGGCCTACAGACCGGTCTTTCCTGGCACATCTTGCTTCCGATAGCCTTCGGCATCTTTTTCAGCTTCCCGGCGATAACCAATGTGGTCACGCTGGGCAACGGTCTATCTCAATCCTTGGCTTCAGGAGAGCGAGTTCTAAATCTGCTTAAAGAAGAGCCGGTCGCAGAAGAAATAAAAAACGGAGTCAATCTGAATTTGAAGGATAACAAGGCGGGTTCGATTATCGAGATTGAGAATCTGTCCTTCGCTTACAACCAGCAATCCGTTTTAAAAGATTTCAATTTAAAAATTGCACCCGGCGAGATATTGGGGATTCAAGGCGAGAGTGGCTGCGGCAAATCCACTCTCCTAAAACTGATAATGCACTTTTGGAGCGCGGACCAAGGAGAAATAAGCATCTGCGGGATACCCATAGAGAATATTAATACTCAATCCCTTTGGAATAATGTCGGCTACATGACACAGAGCACCGAGTTTTTCGAGGGAACCATCAAGGATAATCTACTGATAGCAAAACCGAATGCATCGGACAAAGAGATGAAATCTGCCCTGGAGAAGGCATCTATTCTGGAATTTGTGGAGAGCCTCGAGCATGGGATGAACACGCGCCTGACGGAGCTTGGAGACAATTTCTCGGCGGGCGAGAAACAACGTTTCGGGCTTGCGAGATGCTTTTTAGAAGATGCCGGAATACTCCTTCTGGATGAACCTACCAGCAATCTGGATGTCCTTAACGAAAACATTATTTTAAGCGCACTAAAGGAATATCAGGCGGGCAGGACGATTATAATGGTGAGCCACCGGGAGAGTAGCCTGAAAATATGCGACCGGATTATTCAAATGCAGGGACAGGAATAGGAAAGCTTTATGAAAGATTGCAATAAAAGATTCCCGATTTTAAGAAAGGAACTTCACATAGATGAAAATAGGGAGAGAAAATACAAAGAGTTTGAAAAGCGGATTTTCTTTTTAATGGCAGCCGTTTATTGCAGAGATTGTCATGCGGCAAAAGAAAATAGGGTTTCGGTTGCGGATTTGGATTTTTCGGCAGATATTCAAAACCGGTTCTTGAACAAAAAACGAATCTCAAATTACAAACTCTGCCCCGAATGTTATGAACTTATAAAAAATGCATTTAGACATACGGAGAAGTGCCCACACAGTTATTACAAAACTTTCTGTCATGAATGCCCCACACCCTGCTATCGAAAAGAGGAAAAGGCAAAGATGCTCCCGATTATGCATTATTCCGGCAAAAGAATCATTAAAGAACACCCGATATATGCTCTCAGATTTGCAAGCAATCTGATTAAAAATAAAATCTTAATCCGAAAATATACAAAATCATATGGAGGTAGCGCATAGATGAATAAGATTAAACTCGAAGCTTTTACAATCAAAGATATAGTTTTTCTGGCGGTAATAACGGCAGTAACCCTACTGGCAAGTGCCCCTATAGCTCCAATCGTAATGACAGTAACGAAATTGGGCGCACAAGCCTGCGCCATGGCACTGCCTTTCGGACTGCTTACATCCATTGGATTGCGCAAGGTAAAGAAGAGCGGCTCCCTTATTATAATAGGCTTTTTCTCCGGCCTCGTGCTGCTACTGATGGCACCTGTAATGTTTTTCAATCAGTTAGTTGCAACCCTACTTTCGGAGGGATTGGCATTAGTTCTTTTTAAAAGCTACGAGAACAGAAAAGCTGTTCTCTTTAGCGCAGGACTCTTTTCTTTCTTTACCATTCCGACGACTGCAGTCGTCAATATATTGGCAAAGGGCAGGACTCTTGCTGAGCAGATAGGAAATCCGCTGAGCTTTATATTGCTCGTCGTGGGTGCCGCCGCACTCGGTTTTGCGGGCGCTCTCATCGGCAACAGAATAGCTGATGAATTGAAGAAGGCGGGTAAGCTGTAGGTTAGCGAATGAACAATCCGGAGAAGAACATACATCCTATACTTTCTTTGCTTTTCAGCCTCATACTCTTCGTGACGGGCTTGTTGTTCGTCAAAAAGCCCTGGTTTTGGATCTATTTGGCGAGCTTTTTCCTTCTGTTTCTACTGTTTTGCTTCGGGAGAACGATGCTGAGACTAATCCCCTTTGTGCTCATCTTAGGAGCGCTGACGGCGGGGCTCACGGCTGTAAACGGCAAGCCCTCGGATATTCTCTATGCCTTTTACCGTGTGCTCGCAATAGCTTTGGCGGGTGTACTGAGCATAAGTGTAAAGCCGATAAAGCTCGTCCGCGCCTTCAATCAATTAAAGGTCCCACGCTGGTTAACTCTGGGGCTGCTTATCGTAATCCGCTTTATGCAGATATTTTATGAGGAGATTCAGCAAATTAAGCAAGCCATAGTCGTAAGAGGGATTCGCTTTACGGAAACACCGCTCCTATGGGCAAGAGCGTTTTTTATACCGCTTATCGTAAGAGTTTTGAACATCTCCGAAGGCCTGGCAATCTCGCTGGAAACGAGAGCTTTCTCCACTGAATCGGAAGGGACTTCCTACGAGATTATCGCCTTTGAAAAGAGGGATTGGCTATTTACGGCTCTGTTTTCTGCATGCCTTCTCCCCTTCATTTATCTATCCCTAGGAGGCCTTAAATGAAACCGACCATTAAAGTTAAAAATCTGTCTTTATCCTACGATCTTGAGGAGAACAAGCCCCGCGAAGAACGCATATGGATCTTTAAGGACCTGAACTTTCAAATCGAAGAGGGGGAATTCATTCTTATTACCGGCTCATCCGGCTGTGGTAAATCCTCCCTTATGAATATGATAAACGGAGTAATCCCAAATCTTAAGGATGCTTACACGGAAGGCTATGTCTACATTTTGGGAAAGGAGATGTCGCACACCACAGTCAGGCAGAGAACGAGACTTGTCGGTAGCGTCTTTCAAAACCCCAGAGAACAGATAATTTTCGACCAAGTCGCCGACGAAATTGTATTCCCCATGGAGAATTTAGGAAAAGCGCCACAGGAGATGCAACAGATTCTCGACGAATTGCTGAGGTTGACCGGTCTTGAAAAGCATGCCAAGACCGCCACGCTTTCCGGAGGAGAGAAGCAGAAACTGATGACGGCCTGCACATTGGGCATGGGTCAGAAAATTCTAATCCTCGATGAACCTTTAGCGAATATGGATGCCCGCTCAAGCGAAGAGCTCTTAAAATTGCTGAAGAAACTCTCCGAGGAGAAAGGCTACACAATAATCTTAGTCGAACATCGCGAGGAGATTGTGCTGCCATATGTCGATCGCGTTTTCTCCTTTGTAAACAGCTCGGCGGAAAATGTATGCAAAAAAATAGATATTCGCGAGGATATCGAGGATTATATAGAAGAGTTACGCATTGTCTCCACAGAAGGTGCGAAAAATACAAAAGAACGAGGCAATACAGAAATCCTATTTTCCGTAGAACAAATGGATTACAGGATAGGAAACCGCCTCCTATTTAATGACTTCTCCTGGCAAATAAGGCGCGGAGAAGAGTGGGTCGTCCTTGGCGACAACGGCTGCGGAAAGACCACCCTGTTCCGGCTTTTGAACGATTTTATAAAGCCGAACTCCGGGAAGATATCTTCCCTCTTCAGTAAAAAAGAGAAGCGAAAGAAACTCGGTTATGTTCTGCAAAACCCGGATTACCAACTCTTTATGCCGAATGTACGAAGCGAACTTTACTTAAGAGCAAAGTCGCCGGATTTCGCCGAAGAGTTGATACACCTCTTCCGGCTCGAAACTATGCTCGATCGACACCCCTTAAGTCTTAGCGAAGGCCAAAAGAGAAAATTGGGCTTCGCCTGTATAATAGCAAACGAACCGGAAGTCCTCTTTCTCGATGAGCCCACTGTAGGCCTCGATAATGCAAGCGTGGAACAGCTACTTCATGCCCTGGATTTGCTAAAGACAAGATCCGAAAAGAAACTGACCGTAATAAGCATCAGCCACGACAAGCGAGCTATCCCACACTTGGGAAATCGGTTTTTAGAGCTCAGTAAATGACGCCGATTAATGCAGCTTGCTTATCGAACCGGTGGAAAGTAACGAGCTTTTTAAACTCGGACTATTCATGTATTGTCATAAAAACCGGTATATGATTTTAATACAGATGACTTACTAAAGTGAAGACTAAATGATTGGCTTGGGAACGAAAATGAAGATAACTAAACAGGCAGAGTTCTTAGTGGAAAAATCTGTGCCATGGGATCTTGTGAACTGTATAGGGATTTATTCTTTAAGTATTGCAAAAAAGTAGAAAGTGCTATTAAATCCGCTATACACAACCCCCCTATCGAAGTTAAGCGTGAATGGTATTATACGGGAGGAGATTTATAATGATTAACTATAAAAAAGGCAACTTGTTTAACGATAATTCTGAAGCTATTGTTAATACAGTCAATTGTGTTGGCGTATAATAAGTCGACCAAGAGAACATTTAAGCCTTTAGGTTAGGCATTCTTAAAATTTTGATACTACTCCCACTCCTTGCCTTTATTCTTTAAATGACTATTCTCAACGTTTTTCTGTATTCACATTTGTGACTAAGTAGCCTATTTTATTACCATTATTTGTAGTTTTTTTGGTTGATAGTATCAATTTAGCATCTATCGAATTCGCCACACATTGTGTGATCAATTCAAATTTTTAAAACAGTTCGACCCGCTCCAATAAAAAATCTATCAAATTGCAATGAAATATCCCGTTCTCATCAAAAAAATTATGAGGGATGTCCATTCTAACTACAATTTTCTTAAAAAAATCCTTTGTAAGCATAAGTGATGAAAGCTCAGATGCTAATTTATCAGGCGTATCCATTCTATATGCTGATTGAATGTATATTTTTTTATCTCCGCTATTTACAACGAAATCAATCTCTTTTTGGAGATTTTGACCTTTTCTCCTGTCATTAACTACACCAACATCTACCGAATACCTACGTCGAATCAGCTCATTGTATATGATATTCTCCATAATGTGCCCGGGGTCATATTGCCTATAATTCAGCCTTGCGTTTCTAAGACCTAGATCTGTGTAATAATACTTGTTAGGATATTTAAAATACTTCTTTCCCTTGACATCATAGCGCTTAGCCACATTTACAAGAAACGAATCGACAATATACTGAATATAATTTGAGACAAGTGCCGGATTAATCTTTTCTTTATTTGTACCGCTCAAGACATTTGCTATATTAGTCGGATTGGTAAGTGAAGCTATTTGAGAGGCAAGAAAATCCAGTATATGGTTCAAAATATCTTCACGCTCAATGCGATTGCGTTCCACAATGTCTTTAATATACAATTCCTGATAAAGTGAAGACAAATATTCCTTCTTGTCTTGTTCATTCTCTATATAAATAATTCTCGGCATCCCTCCGTAAAGCATATAACTATCTAAAGCTGCCTTCTCGGTCCCACCAACTGCAGAGTAGAATTCTTCAAAAGAAAACGGATATATCCTGATCTGAGTGGCTCTACCCCTGAATTCAGTAGCAATATCGCTTGATAAACCCTTTGAATTGCTCCCTGTAACATAGACATCGAGATTTTTATATGCTTTTAGCTCACTCAGCATATCATAAATTGTAACCACTTGATTTCCGTGCTCTTCATCAATAAACGGAATTGTAAATTGAACTTCATCAATAAACAAATAGAACTCTTTGTCAGCACGGTTTTTAACTATAGACTCCACATAATCACAAAGTGCGACAGGATTTCTGTACTGGTAAAAGCGCCTCTGGTCGAGTTCTAATTTTATAATTTGGTTTTCATCCACTCCGTTTGTCAACAAATATTCATAGAATAAATCAAACAACAAAACTGATTTACCACATCTACGAATACCGGTAATGACTTTTACCTCTCCATTCCACATGGAACGAACAATCCGATTTAAATAAAAATCTCTCTTAATCATGATCCACCTCGAACTTGTGACGCAAGCGTCGTAAGTTATAGGTACAATATAAATGAATTATCCGAAAAAAACAAGGTTTTTCTGCCATCAAAGCAACTATAATCCTCACAAAAGTTCATTGTCAAAAATAATTTCTAAGCCACTTGCTACTATTCCCACTCCTTGCCTTTATTCTTGAAATGGCTATTTACAGTGTTTTTACACATTCACATTTGTGACTAAAAGGCCTGTTTTATTACCATTACTTGTAGTTTTTTGGCTGATAGTGTCAAAATAGGGTATCAAAATAGTATCGTTATAGCTTTTGAAAAATATCTTTTCGATACATATAATTTCAAGAACAACACTCGACATTGACTCTATTCGCTTGTCCTGCCTATCTTGCGTTTATTTACCTATTTATTGTTCATCTGCTTTCTTAAACTGTGTTACATATAAATTCTGATATTTTTGTGGTATTGACGAATGATTTATCACCTTAGACACTCTAGATTTAATAGTTTCAGGATTGTTTTGCACACTCACATATCTGTCACAATCCATGGAGACACATCCAGGTACTAGTATCGACAATGCTTTGATATACTCCCTCACATTATTAACGCTAAATTTGGTGTCTAATTTTTCGTTGAGCCTTAGTCTAACAGTTTCAACAATAGGTGGTTCACTATCTTCACGTTGAAAATCATAAATGATGTCTATTATTTCATAATAAGGAGGTACAGGAATTTCTGACTTCTCTAGTTCGTCAATCCATTTTGCAACCTCTAGTGGCGCATAACAGGTTTTGAATAAATCCTCAAGTTTGTTCAATCCAAGTTGTTTTGGAGCAGCAAGATAGAGTAGGCGTATCAAGTCATCGGTTTTCATTAAAGTAACCTTTTGCTGTCGTGCTTCTTTGGAAATTGCGCTATCATCACTTTCCTCGCCTTCAAAGCCAACCGAAACTTCTAGACAGTATGTTGCTTCATAGTCACTTTGATGGCGTTTTAAAGCTGAAAGGCGTGCTGTAGAAGCTTGTATTCTTTTTTTACTAGTACTCTTTGCATCAAATGTTAGTGAATAACTATGATCTACCGAATCCGCACTAAAACCTAAGTGTGCGGATGCTTTCCCATCAGGAGCATTCTTGCCGCCAATTCTAACAGAATCAAATCCAAGAGCTATCAATGCACGATTTACAGCATCTTCAAGTCCGCTAGCATCAACCACCGCATCTCGAACTAATAAGGCGACAGCGGGAATTCCATCTCTGTCAGATAGTGCAAGTTCTCTCAAAGTTAAATCCCGCCTACGCATAACTTCGTTGATTATAGATTCATTAATAGAAAGTTCGTACAAATGAGCTTCTGTAAGTACTTCAGTGATAGCAACACTTTGAAGAGGAAGTGCATTTTTATAAGCATCAGAATAATTTGCTACAAAGGGATGTAAAGTGTTAATGTTTAGAGTTTTTAATTTTAAATTCAGTTTTGCAATAGGAGATTCAGAAGAAATTGGTGCAAAATCAACCTCTTCTATAATCTGGGTTCCGGCTTCAATATCTGCATCAAATGCTTGTAAAAGACCATCTTTATCTGCTTTATCGGGCTTCTCAATCAAGAAAGGGTTCTCTATTTCATTTTCATAATACTTTTTAATGAAACTGTATATAGGTCTACGCGAAGTTGTATATGATGTTTGCGACAATCTATATGAAATTGTTTTCTTTGCAGCTTCGCGATTATCATAATCAAAATAGTATTTCCTTACCTCGTTATTAAATTTACTCTTTATGTAGTGCTTTAATTGTTCATAGGGGACTGAGCTCTTTATTGACTCACGAGTCGATGTCAAATAATCATCTAGTGCATCAGCATTAACAATAATACGAGTTCGGTTAAAAGCGCCGTGAGAAAATGGTTCCATGCCCAATAACGCATCATCAAGGTTAATAAGCCTCCCGCGCACATTAAGAAAAATGCCGTGACTTCTCCCTAATGAACTTGATTTGCCGGTTAAAAGACTATCTGCGTACAAAACAAATTCACCAGCTATTCCTTTTAACGATTCGAGATCTAAAGTAGGCTGACCTGATGAATCGATATAGCACTTACTATTGCCTAATCCTTGTGCAGTGATATCGTCTTCTCCAATTACCCAGGTCTTCAAAATCGGTATACTGATTTTAGATGATTCTATAGCTTCATCATTCAAAAATAAATTAAACTGTGGATTTAATGGTAAGGCTGTTTTTAGTATCCACTTTAGGCGTCCTATTTTTATTTCTGTTGCCTTAGGCTTTAGACCTGTTAACAAAGAAAATGTCCATGACTCTTCAGAATTACAACCAAAAAGTTTCATATGAAGATTGCTAGAGCCACAATAAAAATCAATAACAGATTTAGCCTCCTGTTCAGACACTTCGCGCTTATCAATAAAAAGAGTTTCCGATGATCCACTATTGACAAGATCAAAATCCATAGTCGCTAATAAAAAACGATCCTCTTTTTTCGAAAGATAAGTAAGATTTCTAGTAAGTATGTATGTAGAAAGTTTGCCGATACCAAAACGACCAATCTGAAGCCTCTTTGAGTCTCTATCGTTACCATCTCTTTTATTTGACTCTCCTATCTTCCATAATTGCTCTAATTCAGAAGAATTCATGCCCTCCCCATTATCTAAAATCCAAATGCAACTTTCATCATTGCTTAAATCATATGGAACGTAAACATCAACGTGTGAGGCAAAAGCATCATAAGAATTACAAATCAACTCTTCAAATGCTTTGTTTGGACTAGAGTATAAGCCCGCCGAAAAGAGTTGAATAATTTTATAGCTAATCTCAACCTTGATATTTCCAATAGATTCCCCTATATTCACAAGATCCATTTTTACCTCCCAGCAATAATATACTCGTCGCTATAAATCTGTCTCTCAGTAGGAACAGAAGAAAAGGTTCCGTCTTTATTTCTGTACGGTGTAAGTATTTTCCCTTTAATTGCCCTCCTGGATACTCTTACATCCGTAAATCCACTCTCGAGCATTGATTCAGCTAAGTGTTTTGCATTATCAATTAAAACCCCCTTATAAGAGGTATTTCCTATTATCATAATGCAAATACCATTTGTCTTCAGTAGTCGTCTGCTCACAGTAGTTATTCTTTGAATATCTGAATGATATTTTGCTACTGCATGTGCTTTATTCTTATCAACTGTGCGCAGTTGGCTGTAAATATGCTCTCCTGATTTATTCAAATCCTTAATTCCGACACTTTTGCAGTTATAACTAGAACCTATCGAATTGTTTCTCAAGGCTCGATAGTCATCTGTATAGCCTAGCCATAAATTACTCAATTGATGTAAGTCAGCATATTCGTAAGATGTAACATAAGGGGGACTACATAGCAAAAGATCACAAACTTCTTTTCTTCGTAAAGTTAATGAATTTTTTCTTTCAATAACCACCTCTGAAGGTGCATGAAAAATTGTTTCTGACGCCGCTTTTATCATATACAAACATTGAGAACTAAACAAATCAATAACTCCCTTACTGATTTTACTTGGGTCTCTTTGAGGTTTTATAGATTTTGTAAGCCAATTAGATGCGCCTTTAAGAATATTGGAAAATGCACACTCAAAAAACAAACGATATTTACTTCTTTCAGGTGTCACCCTCCTTATCGAGGAAAGTAAACAACTTAAATTTATTATTTGTCTTTCGTGAAACCAATACCTAATTCGCTCATTTGAGTATTCGTTCGCGATGTGGTTACCTTTAGTTAGCTCAAAATATTCTAAAATATCTTTGTAATTTTTTTCCAATATCGAGATTGAATATTGTTGACTTTTTGTCTTAGCTATCAAGATAGCAGTTGGACTAAGGTCACATCCCCAAAAGTTAATGCCTAGCCTTTTTGCTTCAAGAGCTACAGTACCGCACCCACAAAAGATATCTGAAACAGAATCAACAACCACTCCCATGTCCTGAGCATAAGATATAGTTCTGGATGTCAAAAATGGAGGAAATTTCGCCGGATAAGCATGAATGCTGTGCATTTTAAGACAAATATTTTCCTTCATATTCCAAAAAGGATCGATATCTATTGATTGAAAATCTGTTGTATTTGGGTCATTAATTCTAATCATTCTATCTCGGTTCCTCTCTTTTTGCATATAAGTATTTTTGTGTTCTTTAATATTCTATAAATTTAGATACACACACCAACGATATGCACCCCTAAAGGGTAACACTTTTATCCGACTGAACCGATAAGGTAACAGCTCACTCTGACTGTACCCTTATTGGGTAACATTTGTAGTCATTGTCTACATTCTAACTCTTTCAATCTGCTTTATCAAGTAGATTTTCTTTGATAACTACAGGATATGTTCTTTTCGTATTTCTAAGTCTGAATTCTACCGGGGACAGCCACTCGAGCTGCTCTTTGGGCCTTTCATTGTTTTAATAATCAATAAACTCTATTACAGCCTGTCTCACTTCATCTATAGGAATACGCTTGTCTTCTGTTTTAGTTTTTCTGAACCTATTGTAAAGACCTTCAGTTTTGATGATTCCATGAAAGCATTGTCATAGCAGTTAGCTTCTGCACCTGCACTTAATCTCATGCTGTGAGCCTTATTTTCATCTATATACGCATAAGACATATACGAACTTCCTAAATCGTTGTGAATAATGGTTCTTTCAAAGCAATCTCCCCATATCTCAAAAAGCTGTTGTAAGGTATCTATGCACAGAATCGCATTAGGAGAGGTTGATATCTTCCATGCAAGCACCTCTCTATTGAATAAGTCTTCTATTGTATTTAGATATTCAGTTCTTTCTTTCCCGTGAAGATATGTAATATCTTGCACTAACTTAATTCGAGGTTCCAGTGCGAAGAAATTACGTTTTACAAGATTAGGAAGAGCATTGTTCTTTAACTCTCTTCGCCTAATGTATACCTTTTCGGAGTATTTCTTCCGTCGTACAGCTGAAAGTAAGTCATTTTCTTTCATCAATCTAAGGACATGCTTCTCATTTACTGCCTTATTTAAGCGTTTGCTAACCATTCTGGTCATCGGTCGATACCCGACGCCCCTATGGTGCTCCGTTTGAATCTCTGTGATTACTTTCAGAATCTCAGCATCGCTTTCTGAAATATCGGGTTACTTAAGAAATCTGTAATAGTTTTACGAGACATATCAGCTATGCTGTATAACTGTCTTACTGTCCATTCTCTTTCTTTACAGAGGGCTCTAATTGCTCTGTATCTAGTTTTTTTGAACTTTGCAGCAGGAGTTCCGTTAAGTTCCATCAACTTTTCTAAGCAAGCAATTTTGGCTTTAAGATACTGATTTTCCTCTTTTAGAGCCCTGTTTTCAGCATTCGTGCTTATATTTTGATAAAGACATGGCTTCTTTTCCCTCCACAAGGCAGCTTACCGGCCACTGTACCAATTGAGACTGCTGATGTGCTAAATATACAACAAGAATACGATTTTTGTCTTTAATCCATTTCTTAAGAGTGTTATGGCTAACGCCGTTTCTTTTAGCAATTTCACGAATACTTCCTTCTTTCATTTCCACTTGTTTCAACACTTCAAGCTTTTCCTTTGTGTCAAATCTCCTTCTGTAGTTATGGGTCTTGCTTAAGTACTTATCCGGATAATTGAGCCAATTCCTTATTGACAGCCTGGAGATATTGTACTTAATCAACACATCTGCAATTGTCATCCCCTGGGATACTTCATCTAGGATTCTCTTTCTAAAATCCACACGATATAACATAATACACATTCCTTTCCGGTTACCCGGACGGGGTGCAGTGAGGTTAAAGTGTTACTTTTTTTGGGGGCGGAACATTTCGTATCAAAACCGTATCAATCGAGATATTTTTGCAATCAAAAACCGTCAAACGCAGTGTTTGCAAGGGTTTATAACAGTAACATATCTGTTACGGTCACTCCCACTCAATAGTTGCCGGCGGCTTCCCCGTTATGTCAAACACAACTCTTGTTATGCCTTTGACTTCTTCTGTTATTCTTTCGGATATCTTAGCCAATATGGGTTGCGGTATCTGTGCATAGTTAGCTTTCATGAAATCCACAGTTTCCACCGCCCTTAAAGCAAGCACATAGCCGTATGTTCTTTTTCCCTTTTGTGTGCCTACCGTTCTTGTATTTGTCAGAACTGCAAAGTATTGGTCGGGCTTCTTTTTCAGTCTGTCTATTTCTTCTCTGTATATGTAATCCGCTTCTCTCAACATATCCAGCTTTTCTTTAGTTATATCCCCTATTATCCTTATAGCCAATCCCGGTCCCGGGAACGGTTGCCGTTGAGTTATGGAATCGGGTAAACCCAAGAGTTTTCCTACTTCTCTTACCTGGTCTTTATACAGTGCTCTCAAAGGCTCCACAAGGCCGGTAAAGCCCATTTTCTCCGGTAAACCCCCTACATTGTGGTGGCTCTTAATAGTTGCCGATTTGCCGTCTCCCGACTCCACAACATCGGAACGAATGGTGCCTTGAGCAAGGAATTTAATGCGTCCTAATTTTAAAGCTTCATCGTTGAATACTTCCACAAATTCCGCCCCTATTATCTTTCTCTTCTTTTCCGGATCGGTTACTCCTTCAAGTTTCTTCAAAAAC
>Ga0116160_1002335_pt1 | contig 18148 bp, 18 predicted proteins | sample AD_JPNAS2_MetaG_FD_89879 | JGI IMG/M metagenome (GOLD analysis project Ga0116160, IMG submission 89879) | Active sludge microbial communities of municipal wastewater-treating anaerobic digesters from Japan - AD_JPNAS2_MetaG | ecosystem: Engineered > Bioreactor > Anaerobic > Digestate | place...
GGGTAGGGGCTTGTGCCATATGGCGGCGGCCCTGCGGCCGGCGTATCTTTCAGTGGAGGAATTCCGTGGCAGCACAAGAATCCGGGAAACGTGTTAAGCGGGTCGGTGAATTTCTTGTCGACAATAAGATCATTACCCAGGCCCAGCTGCGGGAGGCACTGGAGCTGCAGGCGGATAACAGGGGACGGCTTGTCGGCGAAATCCTGGTGACCCTCGGATACCTGTCGAAGGAAGACCTGGTCATGGCCCTCGAAATGTACATCGTGGATTCTGACGTTAATCCTTCCCATGTCGATGAATGGCTGGACCAGGACGAGGTCGACATGATAATCGAAAAACTGAAGGATAAGAAGTAGCCTATACAAATTAATAAAGTTCTTGACAAACGGGTTATATTATTCAGAAAATGCCCGCATGATTGAATTTGAAGATAAAATATGTTTCGGGTGCGGCCCGGATAACGAGAAAGGACTGCAGCTGAAGCTGGAATTTGACGACGACACGAAAACAGCTTTTGGACAATACGCGGCGCATGAACTCCTGGAAGGCCCGCCTAACATCATCCATGCCGGCGTGATAGCGGCCATTCTCGACGAGACGATGATAACCGTCAACAAATACCTCGAGACGATCGCCCTTACCAGCGAGCTGACGGTCCGGTATCTTCAACCGGCCTTTGTGGGGGAGAACCTGTATATACGCGGGTGGTACGTTAAAAAGAGCAAGCGTGTTATTGAAAACAGGGCCGAGATCGAGAATGAGATGGGAAAGATCGTGGCCAGGGCCAAAGGCAAATACATAGAGTACGACGAAATACCCCAGCCTGACTGATTTTCCCCATATATACAAAGCCGAAGTGGTGAAACTGGTAGACGCAGCGGACTCAAAATCCGCCGGAGGCAACTCCATGAGGGTTCGATTCCCTCCTTCGGCACAATGCCGGGGTCCCGTGCCGGGACCTTTCCGATTTCTAACTTTGGGGTATCAGGCGCGCCCCGTGTCATCCTGTAATTTCTAACTGCTGCAATTGTTAAGCAAGCACTGATCATGCCATTGGGTTATTGTTGCATACCTGGCATTTCGACGAATCCCGGTATTCCGGTATGGGGAGAAATCTTAATCAGGATATGAAAATTTCCAGAGTTTCCACCCCGGCGAGCCGGGTTCTAAATGAAAAATGTAGAAAACCATCAGGTTTATTAATGTTGCGTTGTTTGAACATTAAATGGAGCGAATAAAAAAAGAACAGAGCCGTTATAGAGGAGTGTGTGGGAATTTTGTGGTTTGTGGTGTTTTGTTGCGGCAGCCCTGTTCCTTTTTTATTCGCTCCATGAAGACTTCTCTGCGGTATATGCAGCCGAGTAAGGCTAAAATCAAATACCTGCTAAAAATAGCAGTCGAGGCCTCCCCATTCGACTGCGGGGGCATAGCCGGTCACTACAGTGCCGTTGAAGAACTTAACAACGGCATTGACTCCGTTGCGGGGATTATGAGCGTCCGGGAGAACCTTCTTTCTTCCCGTATGCAGGCCCTGCTTGAAATTTTCACAAAGCCCTTGCGGTCTATCCGCGCACGAATTTCTTTTTCGAGCGACGGCAGGCGCATATAGAGAAGCAGTTGTTTTGTTTGCATAGGTATTCATGGCGCTCCTTTTTAAACTGTTTATATTGAACAGAGGGAGAATCCGCAATGGCTGCAGAAAAAACACCCTGAATCAGGAATCAGAAAATTACCGCATTCGGGGCATATTTTTATTTTGAGCGGATTCATGTGAGCCTCCATTGATCACTACATATGTATACTATAATTATGTATAGTTAATATTTCAACTATTTTTTTATTTTTTTTTAAAATTTTTAGAAAGATGGATTGATTGGTGCGCGGTTAAATCTGATTATGACAGAATTGTTCGGCTGATTTTTACGGAGAGCGAAGGGAGAAAATATTTTTAGCTGATATAAAAGGTATCTGACACTGTCCTGAAAAATTCCGTCCTTTGATTTCATCGGGTATGGTTCCGCTGAAGACTGTAACTTCCCTATAAAAAAGATGCCATACATTGAATGCCAGAGAAGAAAATTGTATATTAGTAGTGATACATGATTTATGAGGACAGAATATGACAAAACCCGCATTTGATCCGGAAAAGAGCATTGAGGAGATCCTGAACCTTGAATCAGAGGAAGTCCAGCCCAATGCCGAAACCGTCGGCGAAAAGGCCGGGGTGTCCGGGAAGAAAACATCCGAGCTTAATTTCAATATAAAACCGGAAGAGCTGGAGAGCTTCCTGAACCAGTACGTCGTGGGGCAGGAAGAGACCATCGAGGTCATCGCGACCAAGGTATGCACCCACTTCAACCGGATGAACCTTGAGCACAAGATCCCGCAGAAGGAGCGCCTGGTGGGCAACATCAAGAGCAACCTGCTCCTTATCGGGCCCACCGGCGTCGGCAAGACCTACATCGTCAAGCTCATCGCCAAGAAGATCGGGGTCCCCTTCGTCAAGGCCGACGCGACCAAGTTCAGCGAGACCGGCTATGTCGGCGGCGACGTTGAAGACCTGGTGCGGGAGCTGGTGCACGAGGCGGACGGCGACATCAAGAAGGCAGAGTACGGCATCATATACCTGGACGAGATCGACAAGATCGCCTCGTCCGGGCACATGTACGGCCCCGACGTTTCCCGCAGCGGGGTTCAGCGCAACCTCTTGAAGCTCATGGAGGAGGCCGAGGTCGACCTTAAGACGCCCCATGACCTTGCGTCTCAGGTGGAGGCGGCCATGGAGGCCCAGAGGACCGGCAAGGTGTCACGGCAGAAGATAAACACGAGGAACATCCTTTTCATCGTTTCCGGCGCCTTCAGCGGCCTCGAGGAGATTATCAACAAGCGGCTCAACAAGCAGTCGATCGGCTTCGAGAAGACGAAGATAGCCGGGGAGGACCGGCAGGATATTCTAAAGAAGGTCAAGACCGAGGACCTGATCGAATTCGGCTTCGAGTCGGAATTCGTGGGACGGCTCCCGGTATACGTCGTGCTCAACGACCTGAACGAGGACGGCCTGTACAAGATTCTGAAAAACAAGTACAGCACCGTCGTCCTTGGAAAGAAGATGGATTTCAGGTCCTACGGCATAGACTTGAGCTTCTCCGACGAGGCCCTTCGCCTCCTGGCGGGCAAGGCCCACAGCGAAAAGACCGGCGCCCGGGGCCTCCTGAGCGTCTTCGAGAAGGTGCTGATAAAATTCGAAAAGAGCCTGCCCTCGACGAACATCAAGAGGCTCGTCGTGGACCGGAGGGTGATTGAGAGCCCGGCCGAGGCCCTGAAGGAGCTGCTCATCGAGGACGGGATACAGAGCTTCCAGAAGGATTTTCTCGTGGAGCACGGCATCTATCTTGAATTCGAGAAGGAAGCGGTGGAGAAGATACAGGAGATGGCCGGGGAGAAACTCAAGAGCATCAAACAGCTCTGCAGCGAGCTCTTCCACGATTATTACCATGGACTCCGTCTCGTAAAGCTCGAACACTTCACCATTCCCCGGGAGGCTGTAGACAGCCCTGACGAGTATCTCAATAATTTCATTAAAGAGAACTACCACAAGTAATCCATCCGGCCGAAACCGGCGCAGATAAAAAAGCCCGCCTCCGTGAACCGGAAGCGGGCTCTTGTTTACAGATGATGATGCGGTTTACGCAGGTGAAATCGCGTCAACCGGGCAAACGGCCGCGCAGGCGCCGCAGTCGGTGCAGGCGTCGGCGTCGATTTTTCTTTTGTCGCCCTTTTCGCTTATCGCTTCAACCGGGCACTCGGGTTCGCAGGCGCCGCAGTTTGTGCATTCATCACTAATAACATGAGCCATATGACAGCCTCCTATTTATTTCATGTGAAGGGAAACTTTAAATATACTGCCCGTTATGTCAACTGCTAATAATACGCGCGCTAAAAAATTTTGGCGGTAAACATTATGTCCCCTGAAAAATCGCGCCGCCGGGATAATTATTTGTCGAAATCCCCGCGCCGTGCCGATTGTTACAATGGAGAGGTCATAGTTCCCATGAGAAAATCCGCCCTGTCTGCCGCGGGTATTATATGCTGCGGTGTATTGTTGCTCTTCAATGAAATCTCTCTCGGCCGAAGCAGGACTGACCAGGAGTCGACGCCGCCGGCCCGGCATTTTGCCGAGGTGAAGCTTCCCCTCGGTTACCGGCCTCCGGCGGCCCAGTGCCGGCAGTTCAAGGACGGGGACATGCACGTCGATCTTTTCGCCGGAAGATTCGCCCAGGGAATGACCGTCTACGCTGAAGTGTACCAGGACCCTCCGGCGAAGGAGAGCGCCTTCAATGCCAGGAAGATGTACTTTGACGGCAGGGAGATAACCCTGTCGAAACGGAACTGGGGATACCGGGCGCTCTTCGGCATACACCCGGAGACCGTTCCGGGCAAAAGGTCCCTGCTGATCGTCTATTCCGTTGGCGGCGAAAGCAGGGCAAAGGACTTCACCGTGGATGTCGCGAAAACCGATTACCAGTATCCGCCGGGGGCCCTTGACCTGGGTAGGTATTCCGATGTTGACTACCGCCCCACGGCAGAAGAGATGGCCTTCATACAAAAATGCTCCGTCAAGAAAAACCTGGTCTTCGGCAGGACCGGTCCCGACCTGCTGGGCCAGTCCCTGTCCCATCCCCGCGACAGCCATTATGTGACCTCTTCCTTCTGGTCCAAGAGGAATATCATGCAGTACCGGAAAAACAGGAAAGGGAAGAAGACCAGGTTCAAGGACAAGGTGAATGTGCACAGGGGGATCGACCTGCGCGGAAAATCCGGAGAGCCGGTATTTTCAATGGCGGACGGAAAAGTCGTGCTTGCCGAGCCGATGTACTACGAGGGTAATTTCATTGTCATCGATCACGGCAACAGGATCTTTTCATATTTCATGCATCTCAGCTCCTTTGCCGTGAAGGAAGGGGACATGGTAAAGGCGGGACAGCGGATCGGCAGCGTCGGTTCCACCGGGCTGTCCACGGCGGCGCACCTCCATGTCTCGCTGATGATCCAGGACGTCAACGTTGATCCGCTGAGCATGCTTATGCTCCCCGTCAGGAATTGAATTGTTCTTCTTCACGGGGTGCGTATTGCCGGTTGATTGGGCACCGGAATGTGGTGTGGTTCCTTTGCCGGCGGGAATGGCGTATACTGCACGACAAGGTTTTAATTCCGATCAATTATCTCACAATATTGCTTTATAATCGAATTGTCGAAGTCTAGAACTTCCTCCGCATATTTTCTTGCGGTTTTTCCCGCCTGCTTTGCATACTGAGGGTTGTTCATTATCCAGATCAGTGCATCGGCTATTGCTTTTACCTCATCAGGGCCGTGGCCTATCTTAATAGCAAATTCATCAGGATAAATCCGGTACTGGTCGTAATCTGATATCAAGATTACTTTGCCCCGTTCAATGAGATTAACGAGGGGGCCCGAATGTTCTCCGGAAGAATTGCCGCGCAGATTTATTCCCACATCGGCAATGGTAATATAGTCAAACCATTCCTGGTTTGATATCCACCCGGTCACCCTGACATGCTTTTCAAGACCATGAATTCTGATTAACGATTCCAGGCTGCAGCCGTCCCAAATTGATTCACCGGCAAGGACATACAAGAAATCGGGAATGATGTTTTTAATGTTACCGAGTGCTTGAAAAACTTTATCTATTCTTTTACTGTTGTGGATCAGTCCGGCGGTGACTATGACGAATTTGTCTCTGCCGATTTCAAGCCGCTTCCGGATTTTTGATATTTCAGACTCGCAGGGAAGCTTTTTTAAGTCAATGCCATGAATGACCGGGACGCATTTCTTTTTGGGAAGCCTGAATCGGGAGCATAACGTATTGTCCCTGATAATGATCTTTCTGGATTTCCTTATTGCGAAACTCTTCCTGTAGAAGCAGCGGTCCAGCAGATTCTCTTTATTGACCATTCGCCCCAGCAACATGGTTATGACGAAATAAATGAGTTCGGGGAATTTGAAGAAAATTTTTAAGCTGTTTAAAATTTCAAAATTTTTCAGTGATTCCTTCAGCACTTCCATAATGGACACATAGATCGCACGTATTTTAATATCGTGCATTTCAACCACGCCCGGGTATTTTTTTATATAGGGGATCATGTATGAGTGAAACCTTGCGTCGTTTCCCATCTGGTATATGATCGAATTATAATAGAATGAATTTATTTCGAAAAGCCGGTGATTCATGACTCGCACTCTGGCGCATTCCGGTATGAAGGGTTTATATTCATCATCGATAAAAATATCGATGAATAATTCCGGTTTTACTTTGGTCAGAGAGGCAATGAATTTTGTGATATAGGTCGCGATTCCTGTTTTCAGGGGCTCCATAGGGGTGAATATGGCCAGGCGCTGAACGCCCGGCTGGAGAAATTTTTTCCTGAATAGCCGCCCCGGAATTTTCAGCAGGGAGTGTCCCAGGATCCCGCATGTGAAGAAGAATGCTGTCTTGAGCTTGTTCGTCTTGTATTTCAGCTGCATATGTCCCCAGAGATGGCCTGGATACAGCATATAAAAATGCCATTTGTTGAATACGTATTTAACAAAGGATGAATTTTTGCGGATAATGCTATACCGCTCTTTATTGTAGCCATAATCCTCTTCGAAGGATTTTATCCCACTATGCTGTCGCCAGCAGGCAAGCCATGCGGGAATGAATTGCACTTCAAAAGAAGCCGAGATTCGCAGCCACAGGTCCCAGTCCATGCACCAATGCAGCGTTTCATCAAGTTTGCCGACCGACATCAACGCCTCCCGGCGCATGAACGTTGCGGGCTGCAGGATGAAGCATTCATATTTTAAGATGTCCCGGTTGAATGCCAGGGTCGAACAGTTGTCATGGTAGTCACGGATGACATTCCTTCGGGCGTCAACACAATACCCGCGGCCATAGGCCATGCCGCAGGCGGGATGGGCGCTGAAAAAATCAGTGACGGTTTTGAGTACGTCGGGTGACGTGTAATAGTCGTCGGAATTCAGCCATGCGATATAATCGCCCAAGGCAAGGCCTAGGCCCTTGTTTATGGCATGGGACTGACCGTTATCCTTTTCGCTGAACCAGCGAAAACTGACACCCAAGCAGCAGGAGAAATCCCCTGTTTTATTTTTTTTTGTATACCAGCTGTGCCCGTTGTAAGATATGATCTTCCCTTTGGTTTTCAGGAGTTTTTCATATTTTGTGATAATATCGATGGTCGTATCCTGTGAACCGCCATCCATGATTATAAAATCAATATAAAAATTACCGTGCTGTGATATTACCGAAGTAATGGCATCATTGATAAAATGACCATGATTGAACGATGGCATTACAATTGTTACAATGGGTGGCTTTTTCATACAATTCACAGATAATGTAATATAACGTCAATCGATATAATATTGCATATTCTTGTCAGGAATATCAATAAAATGAGGATAAATAGTTAATTGTAATCTACAGAATCAGATTCTAATGTTACCCCAATGCATTTTTTTTGTTAAATTAATTGTTGTCAATAAAATTTTATCCTTTGCCTGTGAATGTATAGGCTATATATTATACTATGTGCTTATTCCATAGATACCGCCGTTTCAATCGACAATAATAATTCTTGACATGAATACTATTTTTCATTTTTAGTAATATTTCCTACTTCGCAAGGGCAATCTTATAAATATTGTAATATAAAAGAAACATGGATAAGGACGCTAAAATTTATATTGCCGGACACAAGGGCCTGGTTGGTTCATCGCTGAACAGGACGCTGCTTGAGCTGGGATATATCAACATTATCGCCCGGAATCATGACGAGCTTGATCTCACCAGGCAGTCGGACACGGAGCGTTTCTTCAAGGAGGAGCGTCCGGAGTACGTGTTCCTCGCGGCCTCCAAGGTCGGGGGCATCATCGCCAACATGACCTACACCGCTGAATTCATCTACAACAACCTGGCTATTGCCGCCAATGTCATCAATTCCGCTTACCTCTATGGGGCGAAAAAATTGCTCAATATAGGATCATCCTGTATTTATCCGAAGATCGCGCCTCAGCCCCTCAAAGAGGAATATCTCCTGACGAATATCCTCGAGCCGACGAATGAGGCCTATGCAATAGCGAAAATAGCGGCCATCAAGCTCTGCCGGTATTTCAACCAGCAGTACCACACGAATTTTATTTCAGTCATGCCCACGAACCTCTATGGTATACGGGACAACTTCAACCTGGAGACCGCCCACGTGCTTCCGGCGCTTATCAGAAAGTTCCACCTGGCAAAGCTCTTGAAGAACAGGGATTATGACTCCATCATCAAGGATATCAGGACGTACAAGCTCGGTTTCGGACTTGATGCGCATGTCGATATAACGTCACGCGCCTCCATCGACAAGGCCCTGCTCGAGATCGGGATCAAGCCCGAGTACGTAATGCTCTGGGGTACCGGCGAACCGTACCGGGAGTTTCTCTATGTCGATGACCTGTCTCAGGCCTGTGTTTTTCTCATGGCTAATTATGACAATATTGCCCTGGGAGAATTCATAAACATCGGGAGCGGCAGCGACATGAAGATCAAGGACATCGCCGCGCTAGTGAAGGACATTGTCGCGTACACCGGCGACATCCGGTACGACACCAGTAAGCCCGACGGCATGCAGAGAAAGCTGATGGATAGCTCCCGCATACAGCAGCTGGGCTGGAAGCAGAAGCATACGCTTGCGGAAGGAATCAGGAAAACCTATGAGTGGTATGTGAGTATAATGGAATGACAGCATTCCCGCATTTCAAGGAACATCATATTAATTATTCATACATCTTCCTGTTATTAAAGTAGTAATCTAAAATTTTCCTTTTTTTAAATACCAATCTGAGATGTAAGACAATGAATTCACCTGAAATAACAGTTTATGAACCAAATTACCGTGCAAAAATAGGTTTTTTTAAAATATGGATGGTGATGTTGAGGAACATCATCCGCTCAAGAGAACTTATATGGCAGTTATTCAAAAGAGATTTTTTAATGTCCTACAAGAAGTCCTTTCTTGGTATGGCCTGGATCGTCATATCGCCGGTTGTTGGCATAGTATCATGGATCTTCATGAACTTTACAGGAGTCCTCAACCCCGGCGATGTGGGCATACCGTATCCCGCCTATGTCCTTCTTTCAAGTTCCGTATGGGGGCTTTTCATGGGTTTCTATACGGCAGGCGAAGGCACCCTTGCTGCCGGAGCCGGCATTATCACCCAAGTCCAGTTCCCTCATGAAGCGCTGTTAATCAAGCAGACGGCGCATCAGCTCGCAAATTTCATTCTCGGGTTTGTGCTCAATATAATAATTCTGATTGCCTTTGGCGTGATACCAAGCTGGAAGATTGTTTTTTTTCCTCTCGTAACCATCCCGCTTTTTTTGCTTGGCGCCGGTATCGGCCTTGTCGTGTCAGTTATCGGCGTGGTTGCAATGGATCTTTCAAAAGGGATGACCATAGTTCTGGGTTTGGTCATGTATATTACGCCGGTCATCTACTCGAACAGGGTGGACAATCCATTCTTAAAAACAGTGATCACATATAATCCGCTTACCTATCTTGTGGGTAACGTGCGTGACCTTATCATCTACGGCCGTTTCGATACTATCGAGATGTTCCTGTATTCAACGTTGTTCGCGATAGGCGTGTTCCTGGTTTCATGGAGGTTCTTTTATTTATCGGAAGACAAGGTAGTGGATAAAATGATATGAGGCAATGCACCGTCCCATGAATGGCGATACAGTTTTACAGATCGAACATCTTTCGAAAAAGTTCAGCATTACGCTAAAAAGAAGCATGTATTACGGCATGCTCGATATAGCACGATGCATGATCGGGTTTCCGGTCGATTCCGGAAAACTGAGAAAAGGGGAGTTTTGGGCACTGGATGACGTCAGTTTCGATTTAAAGCGGGGTGAGAGCCTCGGTATAATCGGAGTCAACGGTTCGGGAAAATCAACCCTGTTGCGGCTCATTACCGGTATTTTCCCTCCAGATAAGGGGAAAGTTTCTTTCAGGGGCCGCGTGGGAGCCCTGATTGCTGTTGGAGCGGGTTTCCATCCCCACATGACCGGGCGGGAGAATATTTATCTTAACGGTACTATCCTGGGCATGACGCGAAAAGAAATAGACAGGAAGCTTGATGAAATAATTGATTTTGCGGAAATAGGCGAATTTATTGAAGCTCCGGTAAATAACTATTCCAGTGGAATGAGGGTCCGTCTTGGTTTTTCAATAGCGGTGCATTGCGAGCCTGACATATTGCTCGTGGATGAGATATTGTCAGTGGGAGACCTTTCATTCAGAAATAAAAGCATGCGAAAGATGGCCGAGTTCAGAGAAAGAGCCAATGCATTAATTTTTATCAGTCATAATCTGGAGCAGGTCAGAGTATTATGTGAAAGAACCATAGTATTGGATCAAGGAAAAATAGCTTACATTGGAAATACACATGATGCACTTGTTTTTTATGAAGAGAGTTCTCGCAAACAGAGAGTGGATCAGAATGACAAAATATCATATAAAATATTTGAAAATGAACCGGACATAATCAATGTATTGAATTTTGGCATTTTAAACGATAATGAACTTGAAATTGATGATATTGGTCTTGATGATCCATTAATTGCATTTATTGAATTTGAAGTTAAAAAATATATTGAAGAGATGATTGTATCATTTGTTTTATTAACCGAGGATAATAAACGGTGTATATGGGTAAAGAGCAATGATTTTAATAAAACAAAAATAAGCAAAATCGAACCAGGCAGGTACAGGGAAAAAATTATTATTGAAGATCATCACCTGGGCGTGGGTGTCTATACTATCAGTTTCGGCATAGCCAACGCCATTACCATGGAAAGCTATACAAAGATGCATTCAGAAAAATCGTTCAGGGTGAAATCCACGGGAAATGAATTGGAGAGGGGCGTTATTAATGTTAAAGAAAAATGGGATATTAAGAGACTAGGTAATTAATAGTAAAGGAATAGTGCGGTGTTTCAGAATTTTAAAAAATATATCAGGAATAGACAATTACTTCAAGACCAGCGGCGGTTTGAGGAAGAATTTTATAAGAAAGCGATTGTCTCCTATCCGCCGCGGCATGTCACAATCGGGGTTACCAGTTTTTGCAACAATAACTGCGTGTTTTGCGCCTATCATTCTCTTGATGCGAAAGATTCAAGTAATGTATATGGACTGAATTTTAATTTGTCTTTTGATGATTTTACCAGAATTATTGACATGTGTTATCGGGGAAGAGTGCCTGATACTCATATATGCGGAACCGGCGAGCCTTTCATTAATAAAGACATATTAAAGATGATTGATTATAGCATTAAAAGATATGGTAAGGCCTCGGTTCAGACAAATTTTCACCGGCCAATTTTTGAAAAAAACAACTATTATGACGAGCTGATTAAAAGGTCCGTACATATATCATATATTACTACAGATGTTTTATCCGGAGATCCCGACCAGCACAATGAGATGAAAAAAGGTTCAAATTATGAAGATGTTTTATTTGCAATGGAATATATAAACAAACATTGCAATATTAAATTTAAAATTCATCTGATACTTACAAAATTTAATTATTTGTCGATTGATAAATTAATAGAGGAGATATTCAATAGACATATTAATGCTGATTTAGAACTTGTAAATTTACACCCTTATAATTTTAATGAAATCACTTCTCTACAGGCCCCATTTAAGAGTAATGATTTAGAAATAATTAATTATTTAAAGAATCTTGAAAAGATAGCAAAAAAATTTAGTATTAATTTGTCTTATCCGCGACCGTTTGATCAACCAGGGACAGGGAAATGCAACAGTTTTTGGACAAGATTCCAAACCTGGCCCGTCAAAGGGATCGATGAAAAAAGATATCACGAAAATATAATTATTGGCGGCTGCAATGCTGTCGTCAAAGGGGATTTGTCAACGCTAGGATATATTTTTGATTATGAAAATATCATGGATTTATGGAATAATGAATACTTTGTTAAATATAGAACAATGCTTTTAGCAGGCGCATTTCCTGACAAAGAATGTGTTAATTGCCAAAGCTTTAATAAGTAAATTAGCATATTAATAATCGATAAATCTTAAAGGCGTAAAACAAAAATGAAGCCGTGGGAAGAGCCGATCAGCATCGAAACCGAAAAAAAAATAATCCAATATATACCGGCATTTGATAATGTTACCCTGTTGGATTTTGGTGCAGGTTATGGCAGATATCTTAACATGTTTTCCAAATATATAGATAAAAAAAATATCTATGGCGCCGAAATAGATGAGGATAGTTTATCAAAGATAAAAGGACAGGGATATAATTGCTTCAAACCGGAATGCAGCCAGCCCGAACTGCCATTCGAAAATGAATTTTTTGATTATATTTTCGTTTCCAATGTCATGGAGCATATCCCCAACCGGTTGTATAAAAAATATTTATCGGAATTTCATCGTGTTATTAAGCCATATGGCATCCTGCTTTTTGGGGCTCCGAATTATCCTTTCAAGAGATTATATGACTTACAAAAAGCATTTAAAACTAAAAAGTATAGGTATTATTTGCTGGATGATCCGACCCACTGCAATAAATTATCGATAGCGAGATATGAAAGAGATTTCAGGGCTTATTTTTCAGAAGTCAGATTTGAGCCCACAGAAATTTTATTTGAAAATAAAATTAGTTGTATCAAGAATAATAGGTACAAGTTGCGTTATTTTTGTGATAAGCTTTTCGGATATTGTAAAAAAAAGATAATGTTTTTATGAAAAAAATAATAAAAAAAAGAAATAATGCAAAAAAAATTCAGGGAATCATATATAAAATAATTAACAAGCTCTCTGATAGTTTGGCTAGATTTTTAATTGATATGTTCAGGTATAACTCTTTTTCAATTGGGTATGCAGTGCGCTGGGCATGTTATAAAAAATTATGCAAGCATATTGGCGATAATGTTGTTTTTGAGCCTTGTTCATTTATTTATAGTTTGGAATTTTTGTCAATTGGAGAAAATGTTGTGATTCATCCGAATACATATATAAATTGCGGTAAAATAGAAATATCAATAGGCGATAACGTTGCAATGGCGTCTGGTTGTTTTCTTGTTGCCAACAACCATAATTTTTCAAAGTATAACAAAACTACCGGACGCCGTGTTGGAGGGAATGTTTATCGTCCTATAGTAATAAAAAACAATGCATGGCTCGGCGTAGGATGTATTGTTTTGGGAGGATCTGTGATCGGTGAAGGTGCGGTTGTTGGCGCTGGATCATTGGTAAATAAAGAATTATCTTCTTATTGTATTTACGGGGGAGTTCCAGCAAAAAAAATAAAAAAAGTTAAAATAGAATACATTTAAATAATAATGTTCGGGCTGGGCCCGGTGTTAATATGCTAATTTCGATCATATTGAAATGTCGAATATTATACCCCGTAACATTCATTAAAACAATATTTCATACCAGGTTATCTGTTTCTATAAGTGAATTGTTGATAAAAAGTATAATCCATTATATGGAGAATAAAATTGATTTCGATAATAAATTATATTAATAATAAAAGGGAAAAAAGAAAATTATTAAACGATGTTATGTTCAAATCGTTATGTGATTATTTTAATTTATCCAGAACAGAAGGTTTAAAGGTTGCTTCTGTTGATAAATGGTCTCCCACTCCTATTCATGAATATTTTAATAATCTGGATGATTTTTCAGAAGAAAATGTAATGAGGGGCTGGGGAATCGATCAGTATCGTGCGTTAAGAAATTGGTACTATCATCGCAATGATGATTTTAAATGGCTTATTGAAGGCATGGCCATAGAAATAAATGACGATATACTTGATTATGGATGTTCCACAAGCTTTTTTTCATATTATTGCATGAAAAACAATATTAAAATTAAAATATCCTTGGCAGATGTAGAATCTCCACATTTTAATTTCTGCAAGGTTTTTTATAAGGATTTTGCCCAGGAGTTTATAGAGATTAAACCCCGTTTGCTACCACTGGAAAAGCAATATACCAAGATTATTCTTTATGATGTCCTTGAACATGTCCCATCGCCTTTGAAAGTTTGCGGTCATATGAATGATCACTTGATTCAGGGGGGGAGGTTGCTGGAGACATTTATCCAAGATGTTGAATTTAAAAATCGATCTAATTTAAGAAGTGCCATAGAAGAAAGAGAAAGCACGTTTGAATTTTTATCCGATCATTTTAATCTTGTATCAGGTGAGAAAGGTTCGCATCCCGGACCTAGGATATGGGAAAAAAAATAACAGAGAATTCTCGTGAAAATAAACCGAATCAAAAATTTTATAATATGTCTGGTCAAATTTAGAAGTATACGATTGTTTATTTGCTGCGATGTGGCGGCAAGAAAAATTTACCGAAAACATGTTCTATTTCCACACCCGATAGGCATTGTGATTCCGGCAAATTGCACAGTGGGACACAATTGCACCATTTATCAGAATGTAACAATCGGCGCGAAGAACGGTAAATACCCTGTAATCGGCAACAACTGCATACTATATCCGAATACCTGCATTATCGGGGACATTGTAATAGGTGATAATTGTGTAATCGGAGCCGGATCTGTGGTCCTTACTAATATCCCTCCTGGTTCAGTAGCTGCCGGAAACCCCGCAAAGGTCATCAAGTAATGTGCGGAATTGCAGGTTATGTTGATAATGCCGGTGTGAAAAAATCTGTCCTTCAATCAATGTCGGATGAGATTGCTCACCGAGGTCCGGATGGGGCTGGTGAGTATATTTCTCCTGATGGAACCGTTGGCTTTTCCCACAGAAGACTTTCAATTATTGATCTCTCGGAGCGCGGCGCACAGCCAATGTCCAATGAAGATGGGAGCATATGGATAACCTACAATGGTGAAATATATAATTTTCCCGGCATTCGAAAATACCTGGTTGATAAAAAACATATTTTCAAAAGCAACTGTGACACCGAGGTTATTATTCATGCCTATGAAGAGTGGGGCATTGAATGCATAAACAGACTAAACGGGATATTCGCTTTTGCCATATACGACATGAAAAGGAAAATTGTTTTTCTTGGCCGTGATAGGTTTGGCGTCAAGCCGCTCTATTATGGATTATTTGATAATAATATATTTATTTTTGCCTCGGAAATAAAAGCGATACTTAAGCACCCTTCATTTAAGAAAGAGATAAACTGGCAGGCTGTGGGGGATTATTTCAAGTACAGATATATACCTTCTCCGCGTTCCATCTGGGAAAACATCTTTAAACTGGAACATGGGTTTTATGCGTATTATAGTTTAACTGACAAACAATTGAAAAAAACAAGATACTATGATTTGCCCCGTGCTGTAAGGAATAAAAAAATTACCTCTCTGGATGAAGTTAAAACGGGGTTCGAGCAGGCCGTTAAATCACAAATGGTCAGTGATGTCGAGTTGGGGACATTTTTAAGCGGTGGAATTGATTCAAGTTCCGTCAGCGCCATTGCCCATACATTTAATCCTAAAATTAAATCATTTTCAATTGGATTTGAACCTTTGGAGCATAGCGAATTGCGCTACTCGGAACTGGTTGCGAATTATATTGGGACCAAGCATATAACACGGGTAATTGATGATTTGCCTGAGGATATAATTGAAAAAAATGCATATTACTACGATGAGCCTCTTGCAGACAGTTCATGCCTTCCGACATTCATTTTAAGCGAGATGACAGCCGGTTATTTAAAAGTAGTATTATCCGGAGATGGCGGAGACGAGGTTTTTGGCGGTTACAACTGGTATGATACGTATTTGCTTGATTATAGAAACTATTTCAATAGTTGTTTTTCCAGGGTGAAATCGCTCTTCAGTAAGACACGCGTTTTGCCAGATTTTGAAAAATACTATAATAGATTACTGTTAAACCGATTCAACGAGAACGTTTTTAAAAATCTATTCATGCCCGATATTTTTGATAAAGTATTTGATAAAGATGAAAATCTTTATGAAAAATACGCATCCTCTGATTTTAAATGTATCAAATCCATCCAATATATTGATATGAATACATTCATGGTTGACGATATTCTTGTTAAAGTCGACAGGGCATCAATGGCACATTCATTGGAAGTAAGGGTTCCATTCCTTGATCATGAATTTGTCGAGTCGGTATTATGCTTGCCGGAAAAAATATATCCCTCCGATTCAACCGGGAAACCAGTTTTAAAAAAATTAATGAAAGGCTCGTTGCCTGATGAAATATTTTCAAGATCCAAGCAGGGTTTTTCCGCACCATTGAATAAATGGAAGGGGTTTTCATCCATATCAGAAGAAATTGCTAATGGTTTTTTGATCAAGGATGCAGTAATAAACATTAATTTTATTGAAGAATTGAAGGAACAAAAATATATGAACAGTGATGCAATTATGTGGATGATATTCATTTTCGAAAAGTGGTATCAACGATGGGGAAGATAATAGTTACAATTGATGGAAATGTCCCTTCTAAATATGCGCACAGTTTCAATGTCATGAAAATGGCTCAGGGATTTTCCCAGTGCGGTCATAAAACAGAGGTGGTTTCACTGCTGTCATGGCCGATATTTAAGGAATGGTTCAAAATAAAGAATATTCATTATCATTACGGCGTATCAAAAGAAATAAAAATAACATTGTTGCCGGTATGTAATAAAGACTTTTATCATAAAACAATAGGTGCAAAGGGATTTAATGCAAGGGCCGGCAGGTATTTCAAGAAAAAAAAACCGGATTTAGTGTATTGTAGAAGTTATCTTAGTGTTATCGAGTGTATAAAAAATCGCATTCCATGCATTATTGAAACACACACAACATTATTTGATCATCCTGATTTAAAGAAAGTATTTGAATTATCGCGTTCTGAATATTTTCTAGGCCTCGTAACAATTAATAAATTACTCGCAGAAGAATACTCCAAAAGAGGTGTGCCGAAGAATAAAATACTTTTTGAAGAAGATGGAGTGGATGTCTCCCAGTATAATATTAATGACGACAAACTATATTGGCGGAAAAAACTTCAGATCCCAGAGGAAAAGAGGATAGTACTATATTCAGGCGGGCTTTATAAAGAAAAGGGCATTGAAAGCATATTAAAAACAAAAAAACTGATTAAAGATGAAACTATATTGTTTTATATTATCGGCGGGACATCGGAACAGGTAGCAGAATGGACCTCTTATGTTGATAAGAATAAAATAAAGAATATTTCTTTCCTCGGCTTTAAACCAAACAGTGAGTTGCCCGGATACCATAAGGCGGCAGATATTTTATTCATGCCTTATGATACAAATATGAATTATCAAGTAATGGATATAAACAGCACATCTCCGTTGAAACTTTTTGAGTATATGGCGGCAAAAAGGCCGATCGTGACGAGTAATATACCGGTAATAAAAAAGATTGTAAAAAATAAAAAAGAAGCTATGCTTGCCAGACCTAATCATCATGCCGATTTAGTTGATTGCATATATGATTTATTGAATGATGATGAAAAAGCTGATAAAATTGTTAATAACGCATTTAAACTTGCAGAAAAGTACTCATGGGAAAACAGGTGTAAAAGGATATTAGGGAAGACGACAGAGATAACAATTTGAAATCATTAAAGTTTTTTGAAAAAATATTTAAAATTAATAAGCAGACCATGTCGCCATCTGATGCTCTATTCGAAGGCATAAAAAGTGGTGATATTTGCATCGACTGCGGCGCCAATGTCGGCACAATAACCGAATTGATGTCAAAACATGGAGCGATAGTTCATTCTTTTGAACCGAATCCTCATGCCTTTAATGTGCTGAAAGAAAAATTTAAGGATAATAATAATATTTATCTTTATAATAAAGGGGTCTGGGACAGAAACACAAAAACTAAACTGTATTTCCATGAACATTCGGATGATGATGAAGTAATGTGGTCGACCGGTTCTTCAATTCTGGTCACGCCCAACTGAGTGTGTAAAATGAATGCTTGAAAAAAGCATGGTACGCCTGCCAGAGTTGTAATTGGCAAAACACACAACAAAAGGAGGCGCAGCCAATGCTTACAGAAC
>Ga0116160_1002341_pt1 | contig 18130 bp, 18 predicted proteins | sample AD_JPNAS2_MetaG_FD_89879 | JGI IMG/M metagenome (GOLD analysis project Ga0116160, IMG submission 89879) | Active sludge microbial communities of municipal wastewater-treating anaerobic digesters from Japan - AD_JPNAS2_MetaG | ecosystem: Engineered > Bioreactor > Anaerobic > Digestate | place...
ACTTTGGTTAAAATGTGATGAGGTTATTAATACACCTAAAATTATAACGATTTCAAGAGCAGGATATACGACAGAAACAATTACTATCAATGTTATAGATAGTGAAAATTAAGATAGGAGGCAGCAGATATGGCTACAGTAGACTTATTAAGCAAGGTAAAAATGAATTTAATACTTGAACATTCACAGGATGATGATCTGATTAGTAGTTTCATTTCTGCTGCCGTTTCTTATGCAGAAAGTTTTCAGCATTTAGAAACTAATTACTATCAAACTCATGCAATTCCACCAACAACAGAACAAGCAATAATTATGCTTTCAAGCCATTTCTATGAATCAAGAGACGGTTCTACGGGTGGCTTTTTTGCAGATAACACCAGTGCCGGTGAACAGGTATGGAACACGGTCAACCTGCTTTTAAGGCTTGATAGAAACTGGAAGGTGTAAGCTTATGGGAATTGCAAGAATGGATAAATTCATCGAGATCGTACAAACGGTCAAGGTTAAGGATTCAGACGGATTTGTAACTGAAACCGATTCTGTTATAGCGGATGTCAGAGCATACAAGGAAGGTAGACATGGTAGTACTGCTTGGAAAAACCGAGCATCGTTCTCGGAAGCTACAGACCTATTTCGTATCCGCTGTATTCCTTCGCTTACTGTTGACACCTCTATGGTAATTATCTGTGAGGGTAAACGCTATGAGATTACATCTGTTGAGAATGTAAAAGGCAGGAATATGTACACAGAAATCTTAGCAAAGGAGGTGCATCCAAGTGGCTAAAGCAATGGTAAAGATGCCGGAAGAGTTTCTTATAAAGGTTTCAAAGCTTGCCGAAAAGACAGATGAGATCGTACCGAAGGTTCTGAAAGCCGGAGCTGACGTGGTGGAGTCAAGGGTTAGAGAAAACCTATCCGGTGTGATAGGCAAAGACACCAAGACACCGTCTCGTTCAACCGGAACTCTGCTTGCTTCACTTGGCACCTCACCTGCAAGGGTGGATAAAAACGGTGACTATAACGTGAAGATAGGCTTTTCTGAAAACCGAAAAGACGGACAAAGAAACGGTATGATTGCTGCTCTTTTGGAATACGGCAAGCAAGGTCAGCCACCGAAGCCTTTCTTAACACCGGCAAAGAGACAATCAAAAAAGGAAATGGTGGATGTCATGACAAGAAAACTGGAGGAGGAGATCGATAAGATATGAGTTTATTATCCACATTAAACACACTGATAACAGCCGAGAACATCCCGGTTGAGACAGGTGTCTTTGAGTCTTCAGCTCCTGATGTGTATGCGGTTTTAACTCCGATTGTAGATACCTATGACATCTATGCGGACAACAAACCGAATGCCAATATTGAAGAAGTGAGGATTTCTTTATTTGTTAAGGGCAACTACCTGACGCTCAAAAGAAACCTTGAAGAAAAAATACTGCTTGCGGACTTAACGATAACCGACCGCAGGTATATCACTCATGATGATGAGACAGGTTATCACCAAATCGCTATTGATGTAGCGGATTATTATGCTATTTAAGGAGGAAATTTATAATGGCAACAATAGGACTTGATAAATTATATTATGCCAAGATTACGGAAGGTACCAATGGTGATGAAACTTATGGCACACCGACTCTTCTTGCAAAAGCTATAGAAGCCAATCTCTCCATTGAACTTTTGGAGGCGATTCTCTATGCCGATGACGGTGCGGATACTACGATCCGTGAGTTCAAGTCGGGAACCTTATCTCTTGGTGTTAATGACTTAGCACCTTCTGTGGTTTCTGATCTTGTAGGTGCAACGGTAGATATTAACGGAGTGCTTGTTTCAACCGGCGAGGATGTATCAAAGCCTGTAGCTGTAGGTTTCAGAGCAAAAACTGCTACCGGAAAATACAGATATTTCTGGCTTTACAGAGTGCTTTTCGGTGTTCCGAGTGCAGCACTAAAAACCAGAGGTGACTCGATTGAGTTCCAAACTCCAACGATTGAAGGAACTATCTCAAGACGTAACAAGCTTGACGCAGCAAACAAACATCCGTGGAAGGTAGAAGCAACAGATAACGGCACCGATTCCAATACCACAATCTTTGATTCATGGTTCACTTCGGTTTATGAACCTACCTACACACAGCCAACACCACCCAATCAGGAAGAGGAGGACTAAGATAAATGGAAAGAGCAAGTAAAGTAACCATTCACGGTAAAGAATATGAGCTTATTTTAACTACCAAAGCAACCAGAGAGATCGCCAAGAAATACGGTGGTCTTTCCAAGCTTGGTGAGCGCATCATGAAGGAAGAAGACTATGACAAGGCAATCAGTGAAGTAATCTGGCTCATAGCTCTTCTTGCCAATCAGGGTATTGAAATCAAGAACCTTACAACGGGTTCTAAGGATGCCTTGCTTACAGAAAACGAGATCGAACTTTTAACGACTCCGCTTGAAATTGCAACATTCAAAGATGCCATTGCCGAAGCGCTTATTAAAGGCACCAAGCGAGAAGTTGAAAGCGAGGAAGAAAAACCAAAAAACACATAAAGCCGGCTGAAACCTCAGATGCAGAGATTTTTGCTTGGCTTATTTTTTATGGAACCACCATGCTGGGAAGGAGTGAAACGGAAGTATGGCTGATGCCACTTGGCGAGCTACTTGACCAGTGGGAGGTTTATAAGCAATTCCACGGAATGAGTAAACCAAAACGCAATATCACAATCGATGACATCATTCCGGTGGGGCTATAAGGAGGTGAGTACACATGGCAGATAGTTTTGGATTAAAAATAGGAGTTGAAGGCGAGAAGGAGTTCAAGCGTGCTCTTAGTGAAATCAACTCTTCCATGAAAGTTCTCGGCTCTGAAATGGAGCTTGTTGCCTCTGAGTTTGATAAAACCGACAGATCCGAACAGGCACTGACCAAAAGAAATGAAGTACTGCAAAAGGCTATCGAAGAGCAGAAAAAGAAAGTCGAGCTTCTTCAAAAGGCACTGCAGAATGCATCCGCTTCTTTTGGTGAAAACGATAAGCGTACACAAAACTGGCAAACACAATTAAACAAAGCTCAGTCCGAACTGAATAAAATGGAGCGAGAGCTTCAGCAAAACACGCAGGCTCTATCTGAAGATTCGGAAGGGCTGAAAAAAGCAGACAAGGCATCGGATGACTTTGGTGACTCGGTAAAAGAAGCCGGGAATAAATCCAAAGATGCGTCTGGTGCCTTTGAAGCATTAGGAACTGTGTGTAAAGCCACTGCTGCGGCTGTAGCTGCTACTGCTGTTGCAATTGGTACTGCTCTTGTTGAAGTAGGTAAAGCACTGGTGAGTGCCTCAGTGGATGGTGCTGCTTATGCAGATACCGTTCTAACCGAAAGCACAGTCACCGGCATTGCTACAGATAAGCTTCAGGAGTACATGTATGCAGCCGAGCTTGTGGATGTTTCGGTGGAGACTTTAACCAAATCAATGGCAAAGAACATCAAGAGCATGAAGAGTGCTCAGGACGGTTCCTCTGCTATGGTAGAAGCCTATGAGAAACTCGGTGTATCTGTAACCAATACTGACGGAACACTGAGAAACTCTGATGATGTCTATTGGGAGCTTATAGATGCCTTAGGTGCTATAGAAAACGAAACCGAACGTGATGCACTTGCTATGCAGATACTCGGCAAATCGGCTCAGGAGTTAAATCCGCTGATTGAAGCTGGGGCAGATAAGATGTCTGAACTTGGCAAGGAAGCACGTGAAGCCGGGTATGTTCTAAGTGATGATACTTTAAATGCCTATGGTGCTTTGGATGACCAGATTCAGTACTTAAAAGTCGGAACGGAAGGACTCAAGAATGCAGTAGGCACTGTGCTTCTTCCTATTCTTACATCCCTTGCAACAGACGGTAAAGAAATGCTATCCGAGCTTACGGTTGGTATTCGTGATGCCGGAGGTGACTTTAAGAAGATAGGTGAAACGATAGAATCGGTGCTTCCGAAACTACTGAATAAACTCGGTGAGTACATGCCAAAGCTGTTCACTTTAATCAAGAGTTTTATTAAGGCAGTAGCAACGACACTTCTATCATCGCTACCTGAAATCATCGCTCTTGCAAACGAGTTTATATCCGAGTTCATCGGTGAGATTTCTGCTGCGCTTCCGGACGTTTTCGATGTGGTTTCAAGAGTAATTTTATCTATTATAGACGCTATTGCAGTGAATTTACCGAGCGCACTTAAGGCCGTAATCGGGGCTGTTTTCGCCTTTGTGGAAACATTGAATAACAACGCCTCTTATCTTTTAGAAGCGGCCAGTGGGGCTGTAAGTGCCTTACTTGCGGAAGTTGTGGCAAGACTACCGGAGTTCTTGGATTTGGTTGTTGAAATCGTCAATCAGGTAACGCAAACCTTCACAGATAGCTTTCCGGTATTACTTTCTGCAGTGCTTTCTGCGATTGTAGGAATTGTAGATACCATTGCTTCTAAACTTCCGCTTATTTTGGATGCAGTGCTGAAAAGCATAGAAGGAGTGATCAGAACAATCCTTGAATCGGTACCGGAGTTACTTCGCACTATTGGGAACATCGTTCCGAAACTGGTAGAGGCGATCCTTAAAACAGTACCACAGATAATCGGGGCAATAATCGAGATTGTAAACAGTGTCGTTGAGAACCTGCCTCTTATTCTGGATTCTTTGATTGAGGTAATACCTGCGCTTGTAAGCGGCATATTGGAAGCGGTATTTTCTTGCCTTCCGGACATCTTAGATGCGGTGCTTGATCTCGTTATTTCCATAGTGGATAACCTTCCGACTATCATCCTTGAAATCATCAATGCGATACCGGAACTGATAGAGTCTATTATCGAAGCGATCCTATCAAACATTCCACTTATTATTGAATGTGGTATTGAGCTGTTCACAAGCCTTATAACCAAGCTTCCTACTATCATTTTTGAACTGATAAAAGCAGTACCGGAAATCATAGGCGGACTACTTGAGGCATTTGCCAAAGGACCTGAGCAGTTTGCCAATATCGGTGTTCAACTTATAAAAGGTTTGTGGGAAGGCATCAAGTCGGTTGGCAACTGGATCAAGGATAAAATTGGCGGTTTCTTTGACGGTATTGTCGGAGGCATTAAGGACTTCTTCGGAATCCACTCTCCTTCAAGACTGTTTGCCGGAATCGGTGAGAACTTAGGTCTTGGACTTGAGGGTGGCTTTATAGATTCTATGAAGAATGCCGAAGAGTTAATGACTAAAGCAGTACCTACGGACTTTGATATCAAAGGCACAGCAAGACTGGATAGTGTAGTGACAAGTCCTGTAAAAGCGCAAGGATATACACAACAGGATACTTACTACAGACAACAAGTAGACTTTAACAGGTCGGAAGAGCTGAGTCTATTAAGGGAGCAAAACTCCATATTAAGAGCAATACTTGAAAAAGATCTATCGGTTATCTTCTCGGATGATGACATCGGAAGAGCCAATGCACGATATGAAGGTAAACGAGGACTAATGGTAAATGAGGGAGGTTTTAAGAATGCATATTAACATGAAACCGGGATTTATGTACTGGGGGATAACCGAAGACAGCTTTTCATTAGAGCTGCCGTATCCTACAAGTGGCACTTTTGAAACCTCCCGTAAATCCCAGACACAGGAATCCGCTGACGGTTCAGTGGTGTTTCAGCTTATAGGCAGAAGTCGAGATAAGCAGAAGCTATCATGGGAGATTATGGATCCCGAAAAGTGGTGGGAGATCAATAACTGGTTGGAAACAAACGGTGTGGTTTTCTTCTGTAAATACTTTAATTTCAATCGTGGGATTTGGCAGACAAAGAAATTCTATGCTGAGAATCCTACCTGCACACCGTATAGACCTAACGGTAATCCGAACAGCGCAAGCTATGGAATGCCGAGGTTCTTACAAAACTGCGAACTGACAATTATCGATATGGGAGGTGAGTAAGCATGAAACAAACAAGTGATACATACGCTCTTGCCATGAAGGAAAGGTGCAGAGATAAATCCCATGTGAAGATATCTCTTACTTCCGGCAGCGAAACATATGAGTTCTTGGATGATGAGATTGCTAACGTCACCGTAAACAGCGATATTGATCCGTTAACAAGGAGGGTTCCTAAAGAAGAGCTCTCCTTTTCTATTTATGACTTTAACGGAAGATACAGTCCGTCCAATCCCAGTGGAAGGTGGCACGCTCTTAATGAAAACGCCAAGATAACCATTCAGTTCGGTTTATCTATCGGTGGCAACATCGAGTGGCTATCTGAAGATGACTACATTCTCTCCGGCAGACCTTCCTATTCATCGGGTATTGCATCGTTTAAGGCAAGGAGTGTTTTGTGTTCTTTAACGAAAACCTATTATAAAGGGACATTTGAGCATAAAAGCTTTTACGAACTTTGCGAGGATGTCTTAACCGATGCCGGGATTACGGACTATGACATTTCCGATTCTTTACAAGACCTTTATACCGATGCACCTTTGCCGATCACAACGCACCTTAATTGTCTGCAGCTTATAGCGCATGCCTGTTGCTGTACATTAAGGACAGTGGGAGGAGTGATCACCATAGCACCTTTTGAAATGGATGACTTATCATCGGACTTTATTATGGAGCTTGATTCCATAGCCTTTAACGGTGACACGGTTTCTAAGATAGATACTTTATACAAAGTGGAATCCGACCTTTACACCTACACCGAAGAAGAGACGGAGACAGTTGTCTTTGAATCAAGCATTGATGTAGATGAGGAAGCGGAATGCCACATAGAGTATGCCTTATCTACAGAACAAAGGATAGAGTGCGAAGCCGAGACACAAGACGTTGTCTTTTATGGCAGGAGTGCGGATTTCAAAATCATCGGAACCGGCACTTACTATGTGAAGGTCTACGGCAAAAAGGTCAATAGTTCGGTATCTAAAAGCGAAGCGGTCATCTCTCTTAATACGGGAGGTTCAACAGACAGCGAAAAGAATCAGCTGATTACCGACTTTGGTATGCAGTCATCGCTGATTTATCATGCGGCAAACTATCTGCAGTTCCGTTTAACGCACTCGGTGAAATACCGTGGCAATCCGGAACTTGAACCGCTGGATGCGCTTTACTTTGAAACGGGCTACGGACCTTTTATTACCGCACTGATTTTAACGCATACCATAACCTATAACGGAGCACTTTCCGGCACGATGACAATCAAGAGCCTGACTGAAGTTTCAGAAAAGTATTTATATGATGCAAACGAACTGAAGGTCATAGACTCAGATGATTCCGATGTCGGAGTTATAGGTCTTACAGATTATATAAGTGACTACACCATTGAAGAAATGGATGAATTTATAGAGGAGGTACAAGATGAGCAAACTTAATCATACAACACAGGAATTTGATGCGGCTATCAGAAAAGTCAATAAAGATTATGCAGACTGTTCAAACGTTGATGCGGTAGCTTCGGATGTGATTGAAGGAGCTAAAATCATGACGCAAGACAAGACACTCGTCTCAGGGACTATAGGCAGTGTTGGTGCTACACCTTCTGTTACTGTTTCCGGCAGTGTCGTTTCAGACACACCTTCACCTTACCCTATAACAGGTAATGCCTCTTTAAAAGTGACAGAGGGTGGTTACATAGATTCGCTTACTCCGGGAGCATCGGAAACCAGATACACCAAAACCGAAGTCAAGCAAGGTACGCCAAGCTATGACGAAAACGTGGTTCTGGAAGCTGATGAGAATAAGTTCCTTGAGAAAGTGATTGTGGAAAAGACACCGGACTTTGTCTCAAAGGTGAAACGAGTGCCTATCTATGATTTTTACATAAACGAAATAAAAACCAATGGCGGTTATGCCGGGATGATTTCAGCAGGAACTTTAGAAGACAACGTCTCAGTGTCTGATGTCGTTTACCTGCTTCCGGTAAGCAGCAGTGTCGGTTCTCAAAAGATACTGGTAAGGGTAGTAGATCCCGATGACGGAAGGCTTGTAAACGGAGTGATCACGCTGCATAAAGGTGAGACGTTTGTATCTACCGCATCGACCTATACACCGGGTGGCGAGCTCAGATTCACGGAAAACGGCAGACTGCAGTTCTATCACACGTCATCCTTTACTATTGGTAGTTCATTTTCAAACTGTCCGATGATCCTTTTAAATAATGGTGTTTATTATGTTGTTTTAGTAGACTACTCAAGAGCCTCGCATGGCTATGTCGGTTATGGTACAAGAGTTTCTTCGGGTGGCCTTTATTCCAATCCGAATAATGCTCAGATGGATTATAACTCTGTTATCGGGTACCATGATTTTTCAAAGCCTAAATGCATATTTGGAAATCTTACTAATGTTTATTGGTACGCAAATGTAAAAAAAGACTCGGCTGAATATCCGAGAATGACATTCAATTACGGCTCCGGCAGATCGGTTCTTTGTGAGGTGGAACAATGAGTAAACTAATCTTTACAGGAAAACAAATAGATGCTGCCATTAAAAAAGTTCAAGAAGGCTATGCTGATGTATCCAAAGTAACCGCTAAGCCTGAACAGGTAAGGCGAGGAAAACGTTATGTCAGCAAAAACAAAGTCTTAGAAACGGGCACTCTTGATGACGGAGCAATGGTATCAAATGTTACGGTTCCGTCAAATCCATACCTTTCAAGAAACGAAACCGAGTATCCGGTAGTCTTTACTCCGGGTGGAACGGTCACAAGAGCCGGTTACAAAGAAAAAGGAGATATTCCCGGTGCTGCATCACACACTGTGTATATCCAAGCCGAAGAAAAGACTGTAACGGGAACATCTCAAACTTATGAGGTAAGACCAAGTGAAGGAAAGCTGCTAAAGAAAGTGACCATTAAAAAGGTAACGGGTGAAGAGTCCGGATATCTTGAAAGACTCGGTATGCAGGGACTTGCCTGTTATTTCTATACGAGTGCGGCATCCTCATCAACCAGACGAGCGTATATTCCGGCAGGAACGGTAGTGGATAACATTTACTTAAAAGCCGGAGTGAAAACATCTGATGCACATGTGGTTATCTTTAAGATATCCGGTACCACATCAAGCTCATACAAGGGCGGCACAGGTTACTTGATAAACACACAAAGTGGACTATTAAACACTGGACATATCGAGATAAAGCCGGGTACGACTTATACCATACCTGCAAACGATACCTACTATACGGCAGGAGCAACCATTGAGTATAAGAGCACCGGAAGGCTTGTCATTACCTTTAATACCGATTACAGAGTGTTCAGCAGATCTACATCAACAACGACAGCCACCGACTATACAATGCCGCTTTTATTCTGTTTCAATTCCGGTTATTACATTATTTTGATTGATAGCACACAGTGGACGAACGGCTCAAAGACTTATGGCTCGGCAACTACAAACATTGCCGGAATCTATCCGTCCGATAGTGATATCTATGTAAACTCAGGAAGCACACAGAGAACCTTTGAACAGGCAGAAACCTATATGGCGAATGTGTCCTGTGTTCTTGCGGCTTGCTCGTTTTCGGGATCATCTTTAACTTCACCATTAACACTGAAGGTTGGAAAGCCAAGCTCGATGTTCTATATGATTGAAAACGCCAGACTTCCGACTCCTGTTGTAGCAATGGATGGTGACTATGTTACTTGGGGTGCCGTAGATGAAGCGACAAGCTATGATGTAACAGCTACAGGAAACGGTACAACGGTTACTAAGAACACCTCAGCACTAAGGTACAGCATGGCATCACTTGTTACTAATGACGGAACATACGAAATAACGGTAACAGCAAAGAAGTCGGGGCTTATATCCAATCCGTCTGAGCCTATAACTTATACACTTGAGCGAATTCTCGGAACACCGACTATTCATCAGGAAGGCGAAAAGTTCTATATAGATGAGCAGATTACCGATGCTACGACTTACTATCTTTATGTAAACGGCACCAAAATAGCGAATTTATCTTATACAACAGCCGGTTATAGTCTGTTCAGCTACTGTTCGGATTTCAGAGCTTATACCATTGGTGTAAAAGCACACAAGGACGGCAGAACAGATTCACCGTTATCTAACACCATAAGCTTTACAAGACTTGCAACACCGACTCTTTCATATGTAGGGACAGTGCTTTCTTGGCAGGTTATAAGTGGTGCAGAAAACTATGAAGTAAAAATGGACGGAGAGCTTGTAGGAGTTGTTTCGGGTATTTCCTTTGATTTTGCCTCTCTTATTGGTGAAGATGAAAGACATACTCTGAGCGTTAAAGCGATCGCTCAAGGGAACAAGTTCTCAACAGAAGTATCAATGCGAATTGGTACCGGCGGTGGTACAAGCTTTGATGATGCCATTGTCATAAACTTTGGTGCTTCAGGTGATACCTTAACAGACCAAGAGGTGGATACGGAGTTCCCGGAAAAATACTATAGACTTCAACCACGAGAAAGCGGTTATTTCTATATGTACACGGAATCAAGCTATGACACCTACGGAACACTGTATAACGCAGATAAGGTAGTGCTTACAACCAATGATGACGGTGGTACAAACTATAACTTTAGCATTTATTATTCTTTGGAAGCCGGTCAGACCTACTACTTAACGGCAAGGCAGTATTCCAGAAATTATGCTTTATTCACATTAAAGATAGACCAGACAGGACCGAGTGGCTCAGGACCGACACCGCCTCGTCCTTATCCGGGAATAGAATAAATCTAAATACTTTTTAGCTCACGGAATGTGGGCTTTTTTTATTGGAGGGGACATTTGGTGGAAGTAAGACCACTCACCCTCCTTTTTCATTAAATTTTAAGGAGATTAAATATTATGACATTAAATAAACTATGCGATGAGTGGCTTGAAACTTATCAGAAGGACCACATTAAGGTTCAGACCTATGTAAGATACAGATGTATCATCAACAACTATATCCGTGATTCAATCGGAAACAAAGAAATAAAGAGATTTGACCGCAGAAGCGTGCAGGAGTATATGACATGGCTTAAAAACTACGAAAGTCCGAGAACTGGGCATAAACTCGCAAGCTCAACTGTCAATATGTGCCTTACGGTACTTAAGATGGTGTTCGGTTATGCTGTGGATTTTGAAATCTTAAAAAGCGATCCGACACTGAAGGTCAGAGGTGCTACCAACAATAAGACATCCAAAGTAAAGTGCTTCACTGTTGAAGAACAGGCAAAAATCGAAGAGTACATAGAAGGCTTGGAGGGTGATGAGCAAAAAGGCATCATCTTAGACCTTTACACCGGGCTTCGTATCGGTGAGCTTATGGCGCTTACTTGGAACGATATCGACTTCGATTCCGGAATCCTGAACATCAATAAGACGGTTTATACCTCTCTTGATGAAAACGGCAACTGGAGGACGATTACCGATTCACCGAAAACCAGAACTTCAAACCGTGAGATACCGCTATCTGATGACATGCTTTTGATGCTTATGGAAATGAAAGAAAGAAGCAATTCGGAGTTTATTCTTTCACATGAAGACGGGGAACCAATCTCTCAAAGACTCTACAGGTGGCGATTCAATAAAATGCTGGACGATTTAGGCATCAGACACTTAAACTTCCACGCTCTTCGTCATACCTTTGCCACACGAGCGATCGAGTCCGGAATGGACGTCAAGACATTGTCTGAAATCTTAGGCCACTCCAATGCCGCTGTTACCTTAAATGTTTATACTCACTCCATGACAGCGCACAAGAGACAAATGATGAATGGACTAACGAGAGTGGGTAAATTGAAATAAGGAGGATAGAACAGTGGACGCATTAGCAATTATCTTTTCTTTGGTATCCAGCATCGTGAGTGGCATGGTGCTTTTCTTTTTGAAGAGATACTTTGAAAAGAAGGAAAAAGAGGATGAAGAAAAAGCCAGAGCCAGAGCAAAAGAAAACATTCTGATTCTGAAGAGTATCGATGCTGTCGGTAAACTTACCTATGCCAATTCCGTAGCGATAAGAGACGACAAAACCAACGGTGAGATGAAATCGGCAATTTCGGCATACTCAGAAGTAACAAACGAGCTTTATGACTACTTGCTCGAACAAAACGCAAACAAAGATTAAAAGGAGGATATGAAAAATGAACTATTTAACAGCTATTGCAGTTCCGGCTATTACCGGAGCGATTTATGCTTTGATAGAAGTTTTGAAGAAAGTGACAAACAATAACGAAAAGGTACTCAGATTCATACCGCTTATTGCGTTAGGTCTTGGTGCTATTGCCGGAGTGATTTGTTTCTTCTTCATTCCTGATGTCATTCCGCAAGCCAATATCGTGGTGGCAATCATTGTCGGTGCCGCTTCCGGTCTTGCTGCAACGGGTACTAATCAGGTTATTAAACAGCTTACAACTAAAGACGAATAAGCCACTGAGCCTACTGGGGAGTAACATCTCTGGTGGGCTCTTTTTTTTATTTCTCAAGTTCACAAAAAATTATCTATTATATTGGCACGATTAACTTGCTATTTTTTTCGTTTAGAGCAATATATGTACTACCAAAATTAAACGGAGGTACTTTTTTATGAAACTAAACGAACTTTTAAGCGAGTGGCTCACTGTTCACAGAGAGGAGGAAATCAAGCCACAAACGATCATCCGCTACGAGTGCTGCATCAACAACTACATTAAAGACTCACTCGGAGAGGAAGAAATCAGGAACATTACCAAAAAGACGGTACAAGGCTATGTGGAAGGCTTGAAGCAGACTCTTGGCGAAAGAACCGAAAAGGAACTATCCACATCATCAGTCAGGTGCGTACTTGCGGTATTGAAGCTTGCCTTTGACTATGCGGTGGAAAATGACCTGATACCTTCAAATCCGGCAAAGAGAGTGTTCGCACCATTCGGTAAAGAAAAGAAAGCAGCTGAAAGCTTCACGCTGGATGAGCAAAAGGCTATCGAAAGCTATGTGCTATCTGAAGGAGTGGACGGCAACTACGGCATTCTGCTTTCGCTTTATACCGGAATCAGGATCGGAGAGCTGGTGGCACTTACTTGGGATGATGTGAATTTGGAGTACGGTTCTATTTCGGTAACCAAGACACAAACGGTAAACAAAGATGATAGTGGTCACTGGAAGACGGAAGATGGAACACCAAGAAGCGAGGCATCAGGCAGGATTATTCCTTTACCTCAATTTGTAGTAGAGGATTTACAGGCAATTAAGGAAAGGAGCAAATCGAACTATGTGTTCACGCTGCCTTCCGGTAATCCGATGAACGCTAAAATCTTAAGGTGGCGCTTTGAGCAGATTCTGATAAAGCTTGAAATAAGGAAACTGAGCTTCAACTCACTAAGGCACTCATTTGCAACCAGAGCGATAGATTCCGGTATGGATGTGGTGACGCTTTCAGAGATATTAGGACATGCTGAAGCCGGGAACATCATCAATATTTATAAAGAGAGTTTCAAGTTCAACAAAGAAGCCATGACATCACTTAAAAGAATCGGCAACAAATAAAAACTTTCTGATAAATACGGCTCAAATGACTTGATATAAAAAGCCTTTAGAGTGATGTATATAACAGGCAAGGAAATATAGCATCCTTTGCTAAGAATTCATAAAATTGGAGGATTATAAAAATGACAGTAGACGAATTATTCAACGAGTGGATCGAGTGTTACCAAAAAGACCAAATCAAGATCCAAACCTATGTGAGGTACAAAAGCCTCTACAAGTTCAACATCCAACCGCTTATAGGTGAGCGCAACATTGAGGACTTACAAAAGCGTGAGATGCAGGTGGTGATGAACAAGATAAAAACCAGAACGAGTGAAAGAACCGGAAAGCCTCTCGGATATGTTTCGGTCAATATGTGCTTAACGCTTATGAACATGATGTTTGAGTACGCTGTAGACTTTGACCTATTAGAAGCAAATCCGTGTTCCAGAGTCAGGGGCATTTCTGCAAAAGACAAACGAAGAGTTGTAGCCTTTACAAAAGAGGAGCAGGTCAAGATTGAGAAGTTTGTCGAGGAAACCAACAACGATGAGTATTTCGGAATTATCCTTGACCTTTACACAGGACTTAGAATCGGTGAGCTGCTTGCACTTGAATGGGGAGACATAGATTTAAGAGAAGGCTTCATGTGCATCAACAAGACAGTGTTCACTACCGTAAACGAGAAAGGCGAATGGCGCACAGTGATTGACACACCAAAGACCAGAACATCCAACAGAGAGATTCCACTTCCAGACTGGATTATAAAAAGGCTCAAGAAACTCAAAGACAAAGCGATCAGCCGAATGGTCGTATGCAAGAATGACGGCAGCAGAATGAGCACCAAGCTTTATCGCTGGAGATACAATGAGATGCTTGAGAAGCTGGAAATCGAGCCACATCACTTCCATGCACTACGACACACCTTTGCCACCAGAGCCTTAGAGAACGGAATGGACGTGAGGACTTTAGCAGACATTTTAGGACACGCAAATGCGAATGTTACTTTGAACGTCTATGCCCACTCCATGACAGAACACAAACGACACATGATGAACAACATGCAAAGAGTCACAGTGGATGAATAAAAAATAGCAGATACTTGAGCCTGCCGGGATGAGAATTCTGGTGGGCTTTTTCTCTGCTTTTGAAACTCTACTTTTCAAAAAATAGGCAAATCTGAAACCTGACTTTTCGAGTATTGAAACCATACTTTTCAAAATAAGCGAAAATTATAAAACCATTAGTTTTGATAGGTAAAAGCATAGTTTTCGGCTAAAATCGGGGCTAAAATTCAAGGAATTATTCATTTGTTTCCTGTTGTTGGTGAAGTTGTTATTCGTACCAATGGCGGAACGCTTACTGTCAATGCTCCTGCTGATACTGTAAACCACTACGCAATGTTAAACGAAGCAACAATTACTGCTGTTGCAGAGACAGATTGCTATCATGAATACGGAACAGTAAAAGGTCAACTTAATATTACAAAAGGTAAAGTTGTTCTTGAATCAAAAGCTAACGTTGGCTTTGTTAACGTAACTGCAACAACTTCTGATGTAATTGCTATCGAAATCAAATCTGGCGCTGATTACGGTAGACTTACATGTGAAAATGAAACAATTCTTGCTGCTGTTGCTACTGCTTCAAATGTTCCTACTGAAAAGACTATGAAGACTGAAGCAGGTACTGTAGCTATTGTTGATAATATTGCTTATACAGATATCACTTCAGCAATAAGCACTTTTGAAGCAACAAAAAACTCTACTTTTGAATTATTTGTTGATATCAAAAATGCTGCAGCTTCGGGTAATCAATTGCCTATTAAAATGCCTGAAGGTGCTACTTTTGACGGACATGGTTATTCGTTAGAAGGCAATGTAGCATTATATATCAATTCTAAGGGCGGTACTGTTAAAAATTTAACATTCCATATGACTGAAAATAAATCTACAAGAAGCCAAGCACAAGTTGATAGATATGGAGAAGCAGGTGTTGGAACATTATCATCATTATATGGAATTGCTTTAAGTGGTAAAGCTATTATAGAAGGATGCACATTTGATACTGCTGAGTGGGATGCACTTCAAATTACTCCTGTTGCTGGTGCTGAGATTGTAATTAAAAATAACGTATTTAACACTTCAAAGCCTGAAATGTTTGGACAAATACGTTGGATTCATATTCAATCTAATAATGCTGATGATTTTGCAGTTTCAATCAAAGATAATGATTTTTATGAAGCAAAGAATCTATTAAGTACAGCAGGTCAAGCGGTTGAGATTTATTATCCTGTAAATGCAAGCAAGGTAGAAATCAGTGGAAACTACTTTGATGGAGTTAAATCCGCAAGCGATGTTTCAAAAGCTGATTTGGATGGGTATTATGCTTGCATCGGAACAGGCGGAACATTTTATAATAATGCGAATGAGCTATTATTCAACGGACTTCGTACAACACCAAACAACAAGTAATTTTTTAATATATTTATATTTCCACGTACTACTTCGGAACGGAAATTCGTAGAAACACTACGTTTTAACCGTTGAAAAGTAGGTTTTCGGAAAATGAAAAGCGAGGTTTCAAACCTCAAAAAGTGTAGTTTCAAATATTCGGAGTTCTTGAGACTTTAGTGACCGCAAGAGAAAGGTCCAACCGAGAAGGTTTCCAGTATTAAACCAAGAAACAGAATAGTTGAAGCTCAATCAGTAGAAATAATCTACAAAACAACAGAATAGGTGGGGAGCACCACAAACGCTCTCAAAAGAAAACCCACCTGTTTTTATTGTGGGTGAAAATCCGCAAAATCAAACAATCAATTTAATAACAACGGTCAGGCTCATCTGTTCAAGCTCGTCCATCGGTATTTTAGTTTTGTAGGGCGAATAGCGATTACCGTCCTCTTGTTGGACTTTTTCAGCCGGTGAGTGAGAATTGCGATGCTCCGATGAGTAAGAAAAGATGAGTCTGACTGAAGTTATACTTACACTCGAATCTTAACTGTGCGATCTATAGAGATGTAAGTTTTATAGGAAGATTGCAAGCAGCAGATGTAAAGGAACCATAATTATAATAAAAACTAAATACAATTTTACCCGTTGATATCTTCGTGGTTTTTGCGTTGGTTTAGAAATTATGATTTGAAGTTTTGATGCAGGCTGTTGCATGGTGAGAAAATTTAGGTATGTTTACTATCGCCATAAAGAACACAAATGTATCAGTACCGGGTTGTTATACTGACGGTGCGCCACTGGATTTGCACGGCTCCTTTGGCATCTCACTTACGTGCAACACTAAAAAAATATAATTTAGGAGACTAATAAAAATGAAAAAAATGAATAAAAAAGGTTTCACAATCGTTGAACTTGTTATCGTTATTGCGGTTATTGCAATACTTGCAGCAATACTTATTCCAACATTCGCAAATGTTGTGGATAAAGCAAATGTTGCTAAGGTACAAGCAGAATTAAAAAATGCTAAGACACAATATATTATGGAAGCATCAGATGATAAAAATTATAATCCAAATTTAGAATTAGTATACAAACATGTTAATGATAAGGGGAAGGTTGTTTATTATTTAGAAGAAGAAGGAGTTTTTGTTCCTGCATCTGGAAGCCAATTTGATGAAGACAATTTATTAGCGACAGGTGTTTATTTTGTACCATTACAATATAAGAGTGGTACAGATGAATGGTTATTTGCTGAATTTGGAGAAGGTACTGTAGGTGTTCTTGCTTATTCAGGTGGTCCTGCAGTGGAATCTTACGGAGGTTTTGTTGAAATTAGAGATACTTCTTATAATGATGCTTATGGAAATACATTACCTCCAATATGGAAAGCTACTGATTCAGGATTTGAAGTAACAGGAACATTAACTTATCATAATGTAGAATCAGGAGATGATCCTTTAGGTTTTAAAGGATTAACTCCACCAGCAAGCTATTTTCTTAGCTTTTCTATAGAAAAGCCTGAAGATGTTGTTATAACTACTGATACAACAATACAAGTAAAGGATACTATATTTACAGGAGATGCAATTGTAACTGAATTTAGCAATGGAACATTTGATCATATTAAACGAATTCAAACTGGTGAAACTCAAGTTAGAGTGATTATAGACTGGGATGGAACGGAAGGTTTATTTGCACCAAAGTCTTATGTTATTGATTTATCTAAGATTATTTTTGAGCCTGTTAAATAAAATATAGAGACAATTAAAAAAAAGTTAAGATTATTTTATAAAGATAATAAAATCATTAAGGAGGAAAAAAATGATTAAGAATTTAAGAAAACGTGGTTTTACGATTGTAGAACTAGTTATTGTTATTGCAGTTATTGCAATACTTGCAGCAATACTTATTCCAACATTCAGTGGAATTATTAAGAAAGCTAATATAGCTAGTGATACGGCTATGGCTAAGAATATGAATACAGCTTTAGTAATGGCTGATTCAGAAGGAAATACTCCTGAAGATATGGGAGATGTACTGTTCATACTATATGAAGCAGGATATATATTACAAAATTTAAATCCAACAACTAATGGATATTATTTTGCTTGGGATCAACCAAAAAATCAAATTATTTTTTTAACAGATACTTTTGAAGTTTATTATAGTTCAGAGCCATATAGTGAAGATACTCTTAATTGGTGGTTACCAATTGATGA
>Ga0116160_1002357_pt1 | contig 18061 bp, 16 predicted proteins | sample AD_JPNAS2_MetaG_FD_89879 | JGI IMG/M metagenome (GOLD analysis project Ga0116160, IMG submission 89879) | Active sludge microbial communities of municipal wastewater-treating anaerobic digesters from Japan - AD_JPNAS2_MetaG | ecosystem: Engineered > Bioreactor > Anaerobic > Digestate | place...
CGCCGACGCGGACGTTGCCGACGAAGTTGACGCCGAGGCGGCGGATCAGTTCCACCTCGCGGTCGAGGACCTGTTTCGGCAGGCGATACTCCGGCAGGGCGTAGCGCAGCATGCCGCCGGGCAGGGGGTTGCTGTCGTAGACGGTGACGTCGTGGCCGAGGAGCGCGAGGTAGAACGCGCAGGTCAGGCCGGTGGGCCCGGCGCCGACGACGGCGGCGCGCTTGCCGGTCGGCTCGAGACGGCGCGCGACGAGACGCTCGGCCATCGCATCAAAGCCGTCGGAGAAGAGAATCGAATCGGCGATATGGCGATGGACGTCGCGCATGTTGACGGCCTGATCGAGGCTGACGCGGCGGCAGCGGTTGTCGCAGGGGTGCTGGCAGACGCGGCCGGTGGAGGCCGGCAGGGGGTTGTCGAGGATGACCGACTCGAACGCATCCTCGAGGCGTTCCTCCTTGAGCAGTTGGAGGAAGCGGGGGATGTTCATGTGGAGCGGGCAGCTGTTCTCGCAGGGCGAAAGGGCGAGGTGTTCGCAGACGCCGGCGGGGCAGCGATGCCCGCGGATGTGGTCGGTGTATTCCTCCATGAAGTGGCGCAGGGTGGTCAGCACGGGGTTGGGAGCCGTCTGGCCCAAGCCGCAGAGCGAGGTATCGCGGATCATGCGGCCCAGCTCGTCGAGCATCTCGAGGTCGGTGGTGGCCGCGGCGCCCTGGGAGACGTTGTTCAGGATGCGCAGGGCGTGCTCGAGGCCGACGCGGCAGGGGACGCACTTGCCGCACGATTCGGAATGGGTGAATTCGATGAAGTAGCGGGCGACGTCGACCATGCAGTTGTCTTCGTCCATGACGACCATGCCGCCCGATCCCATGATCGAGCCGATCTGGGCGAGCGATTCATAATCGACTGGCGTGTCGAACATCTCCTGGGGGATGCAGCCGCCGGAGGGCCCGCCGGTCTGGACGGCCTTGACCGCCTTGCCGTTGCCGGTCCCCTCGCCGACGTCGTAGACGAAAGTCTTGAGCGGGGTGCCCAGCGGCATCTCGACGAGGCCGGTGTTGCGGACCTTGCCGACGAGGGAGAAGACCTTGGTGCCGGCGCTCTTGGGGCTGCCGATCTCGGAGAACCAGGCGGGGCCGCGCAGAACGATGACGGGGACGTTGTACCAGGTTTCGACGTTGTTGATGTTGGTGGGCTTGCCCCACAGACCCTGCTGGGCGGGGAACGGGGGCCGGGGGCGCGGGCGGCCGGCGCGGCCCTCGAGCGAGGCGATGAGGGCGGTCTCCTCGCCGCAAACGAAGGCGCCGGCGCCCTCGACCAGGTGCAGATCGAAGTCGAAGCCGCGGCCGAGGATGTTGCGGCCGAGCAGGCCGTATTCGCGGGCCTGCTCGATGGCCCTGTGGAGCCGGCGGACAGCGAGGGGGTACTCGGCGCGGACGTAGAGGATGCCCTCGGCGGCGCCCATCACGTAACCGCCGATCGCCATGCCCTCGATCAGGGCGTGGGGATCGCTCTCGATCTCGTTGCGGTTCATGTAGGCGCCGGGGTCGCCCTCATCGGCGTTGCAGATGATGTATTTGCGGTCGGCCGCGGCGCGCTTGAGGAATTCCCACTTGGTGCCGGTCAGGTAGCCGGCGCCGCCGCGGCCGCGGAGCTTGGAGGCCTTGAGCTGCTCGATGACGGCATCCGGGTTGGCGTCGATCAGGACCTTGTAGAGCGCCTGGTAGCCGCCGATGGCGATGTATTCCTCGATCTCCTCGGGGTCGATGATGCCGCAGTCGCGCAGGACCAGTTTTTTCTGACCCTTGAAGAAGGGGACCTCGTTCCAGAGGGGGATGTCGTTCCAGCCGCGGCCGTACTGGAGGCGGCTGGTGATGTGATCCCAGTCCTCGATGCGGCAGAGGGCGAGGTCGCGCGGGACATCGTCGTTGAGCAGCGCGTCGAGGATGCGGGGGACGTCGCGCGGATCGACCCGTTTGAGGATGACCAGCGGGCGGCCGGGGATCCAGACGTTGACCAATGGCTCCTGGGCGCAGAAACCGAAGCAGCCGGTGCGGCGCAGGTCGGCATCGACGCCGCGCTGATCGATCTGCTCGCGCAGCGCCAGGTAGACGCGCTCGGCGCCGTTGCCCGAACCGCAGGTGCCCATGCCGACGGCGAGGCGCGGCCGCGCCGGCTGGAGCCGGGCCAGACCCGATTCCTTAACCTGGTTGAACGTGCTGAAATCTTCGATACGCATCGGCGCGGTCCTTCCCTACCGGAGAGCCTGGATGGCCTTGTGCATTTCGCGTTCGTTCATGTGGCCGTGGATGTTGCGGTTGATCTCGACGACGGGCGCCAGGGCGCACTGGCCGAAGCAGGCGACGGTGCGGACGGTGAAGCGGCTGTCGGGGGTCGTGAGCGAAACCTTGTCGGCGCTCCCCTCGCCCGGGCCGGTGTCGGTCAGGCCGAGCTCGAGCTTGAGGCGCTCGAGCAGATCGCGCGAGCCGCGGGTGTGGCAGGCAGTGCCGCGGCAGATGCAGACGGTGTTGTCGCCCTGCGGGGTCAGGTTGAAGAAGGCGTAGAAGGTGACGACGCTGAAGACGCGCGAGAGGGGAATCCGCATGGCGGCGGCGACGTAGCGCAGGACCTCAGCGGGGAGGAACTTGCGGGGCTGGGCCTCCTGGATCCGCTCCAGGACGGTCAGCAGCGCGCCGGGGCGGCCGCGGTGATCGTTGATGAGCTGATCGATCGCCTGGCGTTGGGTCAGACCGATGGAATGGGCGGCGGCGAGAGCCATGGGTTAGGTCCTCCGGCGCAGGGTCGGGGCGGGGATCCGCTTGTGAAATGTTTCACAGATCGCGGCCGTTAAACGATCCGGCGGGCTCAAATGACGAGGGTGGAAGAAAACCTGCATCATGGGGGACTGCGTCATCTGGGTTTCTGGGGCGGCCGGCAATCCGTTCTGCTTTTGGGCGACCCGCGCGTTGCGTGTATGTGTGCGACTTCCCAACGGATTCAAATAGGGGCAACCGGGGGCGAAATGTCAAACAAAAAAAGACTTTCGCAGCCTAATTTCCTGCTTCGGGCGGCCGTCAGCCGTATGATGCAAGCCTATCCGGCCGCCCCTGCCCGGGGCTTGACTCATGGGGAGCCACGACGCAGGGTTTCGGCCCGCGGCCGTCCCCCTGCGCTTTACTCCGGTCGTCTGCTTCACAGACTTAGCCGGTTCGGCAGTCGGAACCGACAGCACTGGATTTTGGATCTTTCCAGCGAATGGCAGAAACGGCGGATCTACGAGAGCCGAGGACGAGGGCCCAGAGGCGAACTTTGAGTGAGGGAACCGGCGTTAATTCTGGAAGGTCCAGTGCCGGGCCTGGCTGGGGGTGGGGACGAGGGGGAGCAGGCCGGTGCGGGCGCCGTCGCAGGCGACGGCGGTGTCGGCGACGCGGACGGCGTCGCCCAGCCAATCGATCGTCGCGGGGGGCGTGGGCTGAACCGCCCGCAGGGCGCGGTAGGCGGTGGGAGAGTCGCCGGCGTAGAGGACGGCGAGGGCATCGGCCGTGCCGCCGAGGTTGGCCGCGGCGCAATCGATGCCGGTCAGGCCGTCGGCGCCGAGGTCGGTGTCGGGATAGATCGCGCCCTGCAGCATGGGGGCGTTGGTGTGCATGATGATCATGCGCAGGTCGCCGGCGAGGAGCGCGTAGAGGTCGCCGCCGCCGGCCGCCGCGGGAGGGTCATCGGGCAGGAGGCACTCGATCGCCACGGGATCGAGGAAATCGTGGCGGAAGCGGCTGGCCACCAGGCCGCGGGGGAGCAGCTCGTTGACCAGGAGGGCGGGCCGGCCGCGATGCACCACGAGGACGTCGTCGACGCCCACGGTGGCTTCGTCGGGCGTGACGACGTCGCCGCCGGCGATGTCGTCGTAGAGGTTATTGGGCACGCCGCCGTTGGTCACCGGGTAGGAGCCGGAATCAATCGGATGCGTGGCGATGTCGCCGCCGCTGACCTCGAAGACGCGGATATGGTCCTCGTCGCCCGCGACGTGGAAGAGGACGACGATCGTGTTGGGGGTGACGGTGGGCACGGCCAGGCCGACGAGGTCGCCGTCGATATCGAGCGGGCCGACGGCTTTTTGAACAAAGGTGTGGCCGGCGGGGTTGTAGCCCCAGACCATGGCTTCCTTCTCGGAATCGGCGTTGAGCTGAATGGTAGCGATGTCCATGATGTCGTCGCCATCCATGTCCTCGATTTCAACGTCGATGAAGGATTTGTCGGTCTGCTGCTGGGCGACCTGGGCGAAGGTTCCGTTGGCAAAGGAATAGAGCGTCATCAGCCCGTCGCTGGTGACAACGACCACCTGGGGGTTGAGGTTGGAATCCGTCTGGGGTTGGGGGGGCTGCGCCCCGAGGGGAAGCGTGAGGGTCGCGCTCAGAACGGCGCAGACGAATCCGAGGGGTCGCAAAGCCATGGGACGGGCCTCCTGATGTGCGGAGCGCGGGATGATTGGGAATCTCGCCCCTGTGGGGGGCCGAGGTCGTCCGCTCCAGCTTGGCTTGGCGAGGTCGGCGCACGGCCCGTCGGAGCGGGTGGATCGCGCGGGGGGAGCGGACCAGCGGGCCAGAATGGAGCCGGGCGCGGAGCCGGATGCGTAAACGATATCCCTTGCTGAGAAAACGATATCACAATAGATGACCGGCGTGTCAACTGATTTTGGGAGGGCGCGGAGGCGCGGTCGGGAACGGTCGCGATGCCGATACCGAGAGCGATCCCGATACCGATACCCAAGAGCAGTGCGAAGGGGAATGGCGACTTGTCCGTTTTGACACAGATTGGGGGGAGCGGAAGGGAATGTGTATCAGAATGTATCAACACGATGGGCTGCGGTGGTTCGGCGCGGGCCCGATGAAGGGCCTGGTTGATTGAAACCAAAGGACTTGGATATTTATTCCCGGGGGTGGAATAGGCATTGCTGGAGTAGGTCGGGTCTGAAAAGGCCGTGGCGGCGCTCCGTCCTCCGCCCGGACCATGATTCTTGCAGTTACCCAACTGAAACCATAGAAAGGGAGGGTTCATTGACAATGGCTCTCAAACCCCTGGGCGATCGCGTCCTCGTTGAGCGGATTGAAGAAGACGTGCAGAAGTCCGCGGGCGGCATCATCATCCCCGACACCGCGAAGGAGAAGCCTCAGCGCGGCAAGATCGTCGCCGTGGGCGACGGCAAGAAGGATGACGACGGCAAGCGCATCGCGCTGGATGTGGCCGCCGGCGACGTGGTGATTTTCGGCAAGTATGCCGGCAGCGAAGTGAAGATCGACGGCAAAGAATACCTGATCATGCATGAAAGCGACATCATGGCGAAGGAAGCCTGAGGCTCCCCCGTGCCGGTCGAGCAAGACCGGAATCCAGACCAACATCCCCGAATGAGCCAGGAGGAAGAAGCAGAACATGGCTAAGCAGATGAAATACAGCGAAGACGCACGCGCCGCCGTGCTGCGAGGCGTGGACAAGCTGGCGGACGCCGTCAAGGTGACGCTGGGGCCGAAGGGCCGCAACGTGGTCCTGGACAAGAAATTCGGCGCGCCGACCGTGACGAAGGACGGCGTGACCGTGGCGAAGGAAATCGAGCTGGAAGATCCGTATGAGAACATGGGCGCGCAGATGGTCCGCGAGGTCGCCTCGAAGACGTCCGATGTGGCGGGCGACGGGACGACGACGGCGACGGCGCTGGCCCAGGCGATCTTCCGCGAGGGGGCCAAGAACGTGACCGCCGGGGCCAACCCGATGGCGATCAAGCGCGGGATCGACCGGGCCGTTGAGGCGGTGGTCGCCGATCTGGCCAAGCGCTCGATCAAGACGAAGGATCACTCGCAGATCGCGCAGGTGGCGACGATCTCGGCCAACAGCGACAAGGTGATCGGCGAGCTGATCGCCGACGCGATGGACAAGGTCGGCAAGGATGGGGTGATCACGGTCGAGGAGAACAAGTCGATCGAGACCGTCCTGGACGTGGTCGAAGGGATGCAGTTCGACAAGGGCTACCTGTCGCCGTATTTCTGCACCGACATGGAGAAGATGACGGCGACGTTCGAGGATCCGTTCATCCTGATCCACGACAAGAAGATCAGCTCGATGAAGGATCTGTTGCCGGTGCTGGAGCGGGTCTTGCAGCAGGGCCGTCCGCTGGTGATCATCGCCGAGGACATCGAGGGCGAGGCGCTGGCGACGCTGGTGGTGAACAAGCTGCGCGGGACGCTGAACGTGGCGGCGGTCAAGGCGCCGGGCTTCGGCGATCGGCGCAAGGCGATGCTCGAGGACATCGCGATCCTGACCGGCGGGAAGGTGATCAGCGAGGAAGCGGGCCTGAAGCTGGAGAACACGCAGCTGCAGGATCTGGGCAAGGCGGCGCGCGTGACGATCGAGAAGGAAAACACGACGATCATCGAAGGCAAGGGCGAGAAGAAGGCGATCGACGGTCGGATCACGCAGATCAAGAACCAGATCGAGGAGACGACGTCGGACTACGACCGCGAGAAGCTGCAGGAGCGGCTGGCGAAGCTGGCCGGCGGCGTGGCGGTGATCAAGGTCGGCGCGTCGACCGAGATCGAAATGAAGGAGAAGAAGGCGCGGGTCGAGGACGCGCTGCACGCGACGCGCGCGGCGGTGGAAGAAGGGATCATCGCCGGCGGCGGGACCGCGCTGATCCGCTCGATCCCGGTGCTGGAAGGCATCAAGGCCGAAGGCGACGAGGCGGTGGGGATCAACGTGGTGCGCAAGGCGCTGGAAGCCCCGCTGCGGTTCATCGCGCAGAACGCGGGAGCCGAGGGCTCGATCGTCGTCGAGCGGGTGAAGAATGAGAAGGGCAACATCGGGTTCGACGCCGCCGAGGGTCGCTACACCGACCTGGTGGAGGCGGGGATCATCGACCCGACGAAGGTGACGCGCACGGCGCTGCAGAACGCCGCGTCGGTGGCCGGTCTGCTGATCACGACCGAGTGCATGATCACCGAGATCAAGGAGAAGGAGACCCACAGCCATGGCCACGGCGGGGCTCCGGACATGGGCGGGATGGGCGGGATGATGTAATCCGCCGTCCGGCCTTCGTGTAATTTGGGATGAGAGGGCGGCGCCAAGGGCCGCTCTCTCATCTCACATTCGGGAACCATCGCCATGTCGATCCTGATTACCGATCCCCCGCAAGACGCATTGGCCAGCACGAACTCGGCGCTGGATTATTGCGACGCACCGACCCATGATGAGGCGATCCGGCAAATTGATGAATGGGCGCGTCGCCATGGGTTTGCCCGCGTCGGGGAACGCTGGCTGGCCGTGGTGAGCAGAGAGGACATCGGAACATGCTTCAAGGGGGTATGTTACCGCTTGTCCGAGGAGGATCGGGCGGGTGAGGAGGATCGCCTCGGCGCCATCCGGTCCCGCCGACTGGTCATGCGCGAGTCGCCGGACTGCGCGGTTCTGGACTGACGCGTGATGGCGCCGCCGCGAGATGTGGTTCCGGATGCCTGCGCGTTGGCCGCGGCCTACTTTCGAGAACCCTGGTCGGCCCATGCCGAGCCGCTGCTTGCCAGAGTCCGGATGCGAAAGGTGAACACGCTGATGCCGATGGTGGGGCTAACCGAGATTCTGAATATCTGTCGCAGAAAAATGGCCGATGTTTCGGCGGGCGACGTGGATGCGATCGTTGCCGATTTCATCCCCCTGCCGTGGCGTGGCACGAGCTGTCCGGCGCCTTGGTTCAGCGGGCGTGGGATCTATTCCGCAGGCATCAGATCGGCACGAACGACGCTTTCTACTGCATATTGGCCGGAGACTGGGGCGCCGAGATCTGGTCTCAGGATGGGAATTTCATCGATCAAGCCCTGAAATCAGGAATCAACATGCATGACTTGCGCGCCAAGGCATTTTCCTGAGATCAGCAGCAGGCAAGACTAATCTGGAGCAAAGATAATGGCAAAAGGCAAAGTGATTGGAATTGACCTGGGGACGACCAATTCCTGCGTTGCCGTCGTGGAGGGTGGCGAGCCGGTGGTCATCTCGAACTCCGAGGGGGCGCGCACGACGCCGTCGATCGTCGCCTTTACGAAGGATGGCGAACGGCTGGTGGGCCAAGTGGCCAAGCGCCAGGCGATCACGAATCCGGAGAACACGGTTTTTTCGATCAAGCGCTTCATGGGGCGCCGCTTGAACGAAGTCAGCGAGGAGCAGAAGAAGGTTCCGTACAAGGTGGTCGCCGCCCCCAACGGCGACGCGCACGTCGACGCGATGGGCAAGACCTATTCGCCGCCGGAGATCTCGGCGATCATCCTGCAGAAGATGCGGCAGACGGCCGAGGACTACCTTGGTCAGAAGGTCGATCAGGCGGTGATCACGGTGCCGGCGTACTTCAACGACGCGCAACGCCAGGCGACGAAGGATGCCGGCCGGATCGCCGGGCTGGAGGTGCTGCGCATCATCAACGAGCCGACGGCGGCCTCGCTGGCCTACGGCCTGGACAAGAAGAAGGACGAGCGGATCGCGGTCTACGACCTGGGGGGCGGCACGTTCGATATTTCGATTCTTGAACTGGGCGACGGCGTCTTCGAGGTCAAGTCGACCAACGGCGATACGCACCTGGGGGGCGACGATTTCGATCAGGTCATCATCGACTGGATGGCCGACGAGTTCAAACGCGAGCAGGGGATCGATCTGCGCAACGACCGGATGGCGCTGCAGCGGCTCAAGGAGGAGGCGGAGAAGGCCAAGATCGCGCTCTCGTCCTCGATGAGCTACACGTTGAACCTGCCGTTCATCACCGCCGACGCCAACGGTCCGAAGCACCTGAACCTCGAACTGACGCGGGCGAAGCTGGAGCAGCTTTGCGAACCGCTGATCGAGCGCACGGCGGGCCCGTGCCAGAAGGCGCTGGAGGATGCCGGCTTCAAGCCGTCGGACATCGACGAAGTGATTCTGGTCGGCGGCATGACGCGGATGCCGGCGGTCCAGGCGATCGTCAAGCGGATCTTCGCCAAGGAGCCCAACAAGAGCATCAACCCGGACGAAGCGGTGGCGCTGGGCGCCGCGATCCAGGGGGCGGTGCTGGCGGGCGAGGTCAGCGACGTGCTGCTGCTGGATGTCACGCCGCTATCGCTCGGTATCGAGACGCTGGGGGGCGTCTTCACCCGGCTGATCGAGCGCAACACGACGATTCCGACGCGCAAGAGCGAGATTTTCTCGACGGCCAGCGACAACCAGCACGCCGTTTCGATCCACGTGCTGCAGGGCGAGCGCGAATTTGCGCGCGACAACCGGACGCTGGGGCGGTTCGACCTGGTCGGCATTCCGCCGGCGCCGCGGGGGGTGCCGCAGATCGAGGTGACGTTCGACATCGACGCCAACGGCATCCTGCATGTGTCGGCGAAGGACCTCGGCACGGGCAAGGACCAGAAGATCCGGATCGAAGCCTCCAGCGGGCTGACCGAGGAGGAGATCAAGCGGATGGTCCGCGAGGCCGAGAGTCACGCCGACGAGGATCGGCAGCGGCGCGAGGAGATCGCGACGATCAATCAGGCCGACGCGCTGGTCTATTCGGTGGAGAAGCTGCTGCGCGAGCAGGGCGGAAAGCTCAACGAGGCCGATCGGGGCGAGATCGACCGGGCCCTGGAGGCGTTGAAGAAAGCGATTGCGGACAAGGATGTCAATGCCATAAAATCTGGCTCCGAGCGCCTCAACGAGGCCACGCACCGGCTGTCGGCCAAGCTGTATGAGCAGGCGCAGGCGGGGCAGGCCGCGGCGGGGGCGCAACAGGCGGCCGGCGGTTTCGCCGGCGAACCGTCGGCGGAAAGCGAAGCGTCCGGCAACGAGGACGTCGTCGACGCCGAATTTGAAGTCAAGGACGAGAAGAAGGACTGAACGCCGTGGCAGCCAATTCCCGCCAGAAAAAGCACCTTGTCGAGACGACGGGTCCCGACGTGACGCAGAGCGCCCACGAGCTGCTCAACGTGCGCCAGCAGAAGTATCTGATGGTCAACGTGATTGCGCGTCGGGCGCGCGAGCTGAACAAGGGGGCCAAGGCGCTGGTCGAACCGCGCGAGGGACGGACCATCACCGAGACGGCGATGGAGGAAGTCCTGAGCGACAAGCTGCTGCTGCAGCGCAAGCAGAAGAAGACCACGCTGGTCAGCCTGATCAACAACGAATAACGGCGGGGCACGGCGCGGCCGGGGCCGATGAATAAAGACAGACCCTTCTCCCCGGGCGGGGGGAAGGGTCTTTCAATTCCGGTGCATCGCAGCGGGTGAAATTCGATTGGCGCGGGCTTGCCGGATGGCGGACTACCCCAGAACCTGGCTGAGCCGCTCCAACAGCTCTTCCGCCTGGCGGGACTTGTCATTGAGTTCGACGATCTTGTTTTCCAGATCGCGGCAGTGCGCGTCGAGCTCTTCGATCTTGCTCTCCAGCTCCTCGATCTGCATCTGCTGATCGCGGATGACTTCATCTTTCTCGGAAGTCTCCTGCTTCATCTCGGCGATGCGTTCCAGGATCTGCTCGAGCGATAGCGTGGTGGCCATGAGGGATCTCCTCCTGAGGGATTAAACGCGGCGGTCAGCCCGTGCCGTTGCCAACCTTCAGGTTCCTATCGGAATCAGTTTAGAGCGACTTGAGAATAACGGCGACAAATCTTGCTCCGAAGGCCGTTGTGCTGGCCAGAATCGGGCCAACGCGGCGGCGGGCGCTGGTCTAGCGGATCTGGTCGCGTTCGAGGGACGTCGCCATGCCGGCGCGGGCGAAGCAGGCGACCCAGACCTCGCGCGCGCCGCCGGCGCGCAGGACGCGGGCGCACTCCTCGATTGTGGAGCCGGTCGTCACGACGTCGTCGACGAGCAGGACGCCGCGCCCGGCGAGCGCGCCGGGTTCGACGGCCAGCGCAAAGGCCCCGCGAACATTCTGCGCGCGGGAAGCCCTGGGCACAAGGGCTTGGCGCCGGGTGTGACGCTTGCGGCGGAGCAAGGCGGGGTTCAGCTCGATCCCTGACGCCTGGCTGACCGCACGCGCCAGCAACAGGCTCTGGTTGAACCCGCGCTCCCAGCGGCGGCGCCAGTGGAGCGGGACGGGCGCGACGCAGTCCAGCCGCCCGTGCAACTGGCTCAAGGGCCGACGCAGATCGTCGGCCATCAGGCGGGCGATGGCCTCGCCGACTTCGAGCCGGCGGTGGTATTTGAAGCGATGCACCAGTGCCTGGGAAGCGTCGTTGTAGCCGACGACGGCGAGGACGCCCTGGTAATGTGCGCCTGCCGGGGGGCAGAGGCGGCAGGGGCGGTCGCCGGCGGGGGCCATTTCGGCGCTGCCGTGGGCGCCGCAACGGCGGCAGCGCCATTCGTCGGCGACGCGCAGAAGGTTTTCGCAAGCGAGGCAGATCGATTGCCGGCCGCGCTCCAGCCGGCGCAGGCAGAGGATGCAGATCGGCGGGTAGAGGAAATCGACGACGGCCGCGGGCCATTGGCGCAGTCCGCCGACGACTTGGGCCACGGTGGGGGAAAGCCGGCCGGCGGAGGGCATCGCGGGCTCCCGGGGATCAGGGCATGGCGCCGGTGGTCGGCGCATCGCTCAGGCCGGGGGCGACATCGGAGGCGACCGGCAGGCTGACCGGTTCGGGTTCGGGTTTGGTGATCGGGACCGGCTCAAGCCAACTGACGGCGCCGGCGCGGGACAGTTCGCCCTGATCGATCGTGTCGCCGCGGGCGGTGATGGCGGTGATCAGGGCGACGCGGGGAGTGAACTGCAGCAGGATGAAGCCGGGATGGCGGTCGTTGGCGGCGATCAGGCTCGGGTCGGTCACGAAGTTGGCGTCGTCGCTGTCGCCGCTCCAGCCGGCGTTGAGGAAGACGGGCCGGTGGCCGGCCGGCCGGAGCCGCTCGTACCACGCGCCGTCGGCCCAGGCGACGATGTCGACCTGGTGTTCGTCGAAGAGCGGCAGAAGGACGGCGGCGAGCTGCTCGTTGACGTCGGCCTTGGGCGAGGCGGACATCAGCGCCTCGTGCAGCGCCACGACTTTCCAGGTGGCGTGGGAGGCGGCCAGCGTCTCGCGCAGCCAGCGCAGTTGCGCCGACGAGCCCGCGCCGCCTTCCTGCGGCAGCAGGCGTTCGGAATCGAGCATCCAGACTTCAACCATGCCGCCGCCAAAGAGCAGCCGGTAGTAGGGCTCGCGCATGTGGAAGGCGGGGTATTTCATCTGGAGCCAGCGGTAGCCCTGGTCCTCGTGCCCGAGTAGGGCGTGGAAGAGGACGCCGCGCTTGAGCAGGCGCTTATAGGGCTCCTCAAAGGACTCGATGAAATCGAGGTGATCGAAGACGTTGGGGCCATAAATGTTATTGCCCAGGAGGAGGACGGAATCGAGCGCGATGCGCCCGTTGACGGCGTCGACGGCGTCGCCGACCTCCTCCTGATCGTCGGCGCGGGTGCCGGTGTTGCCGAGGACGGCGAGGTTGACCGGGGGCTGCCAGGCGGCGCGATCGGCGAGCGTGAAGGTGCTGGGCGCCAGGTCGTCGGGAAGGACGCGGAACATGACGCGGGCTGGCAGCTCGGGACGGCGGCCGGGCTGGGTGACGGTGGGCACCAGCCGCGGTTCGCTGAGCAGGCGCGCCAGATCATGCTCGGCGAAGAGGTAGGTGCTTTCGCCGGCCCGCGCGTAAAGCGCCGCCAGGTCGTGGGCCGGGGTCGCCCGGCCGTCGAGGTAAAAATCATGCAGGCCCGCGGTGCGGTCGCCCCAGAAGAAGAGGCGGGTTTTCGATTCCTTGCGCTCGGCGGCGCCCAGCTCGACGGCGAACGCCTTCGGCCGGAGTCCGCGCAGCGCATCCTGCACCCGGTTGAAGTAGGCAATCGTATCCACATGGTAGCGCTTGCGCGGCTCCCAGTTGGTCAGGTGCAGCGTCTCGCCGGCGAGCAGGATCAGGACGGCCATCGCGGCGAGGCGAACCGTCGCGTTCCAGGGCGAATAGATGATCCCCTGGCGGCGGGAATAGATCGTCCAGCCGAGCCAGCCCAGGGCGATGACGATGAAGAAGAGCAAGCCCTCGGTGGAATTGAGGAGCAGGGCGAGGAATGTGCCGACGGCGATCAGCAGGATGATGAGGATGCGCAGCCCCGCGCGCAGCGCGACGGCCCAGCGGTTCTCGAAATTCCAGCGCTGCAGGCCGCTGGCCGCGAGCAACACGATCAGCAGCGCGGGGGCGAGCCGGAACGCGCCGGCATGCGGCGCGAGGACCGACAGGAGCACCAGGTTGACGACGAGCGACCAGAGCCACATCACGAGCGTCGGCGAGCGGCTCAGCTTGCGCTGGACGCGGACCGCCATGACGAGCGCCAGCAGAAGCCAGGGGAACGTCCCGACCAGCAGCGCGAGCCCGTAATGCCCGATGCCGAGGCGGGGCATGGCCTCGCGCCCGAGGCGGAGCGTCAACAGCTCGCGCGCCAGATCGCCCGCCCGGTGGGGGTCCAGGCGCGCGAGGAATACATACCACGCGCCGCCGATGCAGAGCGCGAGGAGGAGGCCGGCCAGATGGATCCAGTCCGGGCCGCGCAGGCGATAGGAGCGCGCCGCAAGCAGGTAGGGAAGCCACAGCATCGGCAGGATGAGCAGGCCGTGGACGAGGATCGCGAGGCCGGCCAGGCCGTAGCCCCAGAAGATCCAGACGCGCCAGGGCCGGCCGGCATAGAACGAGCGGCGGGCCTCGAGCGATTCGGTCCAGCAGAAGGCGGCGGCGGCCCAGAGCAGCGTGAACAGGGCCTCGGGGGTGCCGGCGCGGGCGCAGATGAAGAAGATCGGCGAGGCGGCGAGCATCAGGCCGGCCAGCAGCGAAAAGCCCTCGGCGGGGGCGTCGGCGCCGTCGTCGCGCGTGTAGCGCACGGCATGGCCGTAGAACCAGAGCGCGGCCAGGAAGAGCAGGAGCAGGCCGCTGATCGCCGACGGCAGGCGGGTCTGGAACGCCGAGACACTCCCCCGCAGGCCGGAGGCAAGGCGCACGGCCCAGGGATAGGCCGGGGGGAGTTCGACGCGGCCGGGGTCGCCGGCGCGCGGCGGGATCCAGACGCCCTCGAGGTTCATCTGGCGGACGTTCGCCGCGACGCGGGCGGGGGCGTCCCGGTAGAAGTCGGCTTTGCCGAGGTGGTAGAAGCAGACGACGAAGCCGGTGATCAGCAGCAGCAGGGCCGCCATCAGTGTTCCGAGCGAAAACGGCCCTTCCTGCGTGCGCATTGGGGAGCGGCGACCTCAACGGAAAATGGGAATCGTCGCGAGCAACCGTCCGGCGGAGCGGGTCCGGTCTCGCCCCGCAGTATGCCGTGAAGGGTGAAGAACCGTCAAGCCGGGGCGGGGGGCGGAAGCGGAGGGCGGGACGGGTCGATCACACGGGCGAGGACAAGGGACGACGCTTGTTGGGAGCTGAGGCCGCTGATGCGGAGTTGGCAAATTGACGATGAGGGGTTGTAGGATAGACGGCGCCGCGTCCGGGCTGGGGACGCGGCCGCCAAGCACCACCACCGCAGGCAGGAATCGAGGTCGGGCGATGGCTCGCGCGCGCTATCTGACGATCCGCAGCGATCATCCGGAGTTTCACCGCGTCGGCCGCGTCGTATCGCTGCTGGAGCAGGGGGGCGTCGTGCTGATCCCGACCGATACGGTGCATGCGCTGGTGTGCGATCCGCGGCGCAAGGAGGCGCTGGCGCGGCTGCGGCAGATCAAACCGAGCCTGGGCGACCGGCCGTTGACGCTGATGACGCGCGATCTGTCGGTTGCGTCGCGCTATGCCTACCTGGACGACGCGGCGTTCAAATTCATCAAGGGGCTGACGCCCGGGCCGTACGCGTTCCTGCTGAAGGGGACCAAGGAGGTGCCGCGGCTGGTGCTGGATCCGAAACGGAAGCAGGCGGGGATCCGGATCCCGGCGTCGCCGCTCTGCCGGGCGCTGCTGGAGGGGCTGGGGGGTCTGCTGGTGAGCACGTCGGCGACGCTGGAGGCGGGCGCGGCGCCGGCCAGCCACTGGGATGTCTTCGAGGAGTATGAGAACAAGGTGGATCTGATCGTCGACGATGAAGGGGAGCTGGGGACGGTCCCCTCGACGATCATCGACATGGTCAGCGTTCCCTACCGGATCGCGCGGGAGGGGCGGGGGATGGCGGCGCTGGCGCCGATCATGGCGTAGCGGCCTGACCCGTAGCGGCCTGACGATGGGCGGGGTCCCGCATGTTAGAGAAGTCGGTCAAGCCGCGAACTGTTCGGCGTCCCAGCCGGGGAAGAGCAATACCGCCGGATGACACCTGAGCGCGCGAGCCAGCACCTTGGCGCGCTCGACGCCGAGGTTCACGCGATTGTTTTCGATAGCCGAGAGGGTCGGCTGCGGGATCCCCGTCAACTCGGACAACTGGTTCTGGCTCAGCTCCTGCAACTCGCGGATGATCCGCACCGACTCACCCACGCTCACCGCGATGCGCCTTCTGGCCGGTTTGAACTGGCTCATCATTCACCTCCGGTACTCATGAGCCGTGACGGAGAGCACCTCGAACCTCTGCTCGCCGGTCACAACGCGATAGATAACCCGATCCTGTAAGGATAAACGGGATGACCTGTGTCCCTTCCACTCTCCCGACAGTGCTTCATCATGAAACCCCTTGATCGCGCGCAGTCCAGGCGGACCTGAGAGGGTGGCAATATCAAGCCATTTTTCGTAACGCTTGAGAATGTCGGCTGGCACGGCATCAAGCTGTTTTTCCACGCGCCGGTGTTCCTCAATGCGCCACATATCCTATTGTGCCTATGTCCAAAAGGTTATGTCAAGCCGGTTGCTCACTCAGTGAAGTGTGTCGGGGCGTTCGCCCTTGTGCCACGCCATATCTCGACGATCCATCCATCCTTTAGGATGGCGCCGACGTCGGGCCCTCACTTGCATGAAAGAATTCCAAGATGCGAACTGTATTCCTCGCGTGAGGCTTGGCTCTTGTCTGTCGGGCGGGGGGTGACGCAGAATGGTCGTTTGATCCCGCGCCGGAGGAGGGGGCGATGCAGATCTGGAGTTGGCCACGCGATCGGAAGGCGATCGCCGCGCATTTTGCGGCGGTCGACGAGACCCCGCGCGCCATTGAGGCGGCGGTCGAAGCGATCATCGAGGACGTGCGGCGCGACGGCGACGCGGCGCTGGCGCGCTATGGGCGAAAATTCGACAAGGTTGACTTGAAACCGGGTCAGTTCGAGGTGCCGCGCGCGGCGCTGGCGGCGGCGTGGGCGGCGGCGCCGGCCCGGCTGCGGCGGACGCTCCAGACGGCCAAGCGGCGGATCGAACAGTTCCATCGCCGGCAGCGGCTGGCGGGGTGGACGGTGGAGGAACCGGGCTTCGGGCGGATCGAGCAACGCGTGCTGCCGCTCGAACGGGTGGGCGTCTACGTCCCGGCGGGCGAGGCGCCGCTGGTCTCGACGGTGCTGATGGACGTGATCCCGGCGCGGGTGGCGGGGGTGGACGAGATCTGCCTGTTCACGCCGCCGCGGCGCGACGGGCAGCCCGACGGGGGGATCCTGGCGGCGGCGCACCTGGCGGGGGTCGACCGCGTCTTCCGGCTGGGGAGCGCCTGGGCCGTGGCGGCGGCGGCGTTCGGCACCGAAACGGTGCCGCGGGTGGACAAGGTGGTGGGACCCGGCAACGCGTATGTGACCACGGCGAAGCAGCGGCTGTTCGGGCGGATCGACATTGAATCGACGGCGGGGGTAAGCGAGGTGCTGATTCTGGCCGACGCGACGGCGCGGCTGGAGCACATCGCGGCGGATCTACTGGCGCAGGCCGAGCATTCGGGCGACAACCCGTGCGGCGTAATCCTGATCGGCGGGGATCGGAAACGGGCCGAGGCGCTGCGGCGGGAGCTGGCGCGCCGGCTCGGGCGGCTGGAGCGGGGCGAAATGGCCGCCCGGTCGATCGCGCGCCACGGCTATATCATCCTGGTGAAAACGGCCGAGGAGGCGATCGAGCTGGCCAACCGCAAGGCGCCGGAGCATCTCGAAATCATCGCGCGTGGCGCGCGACGCATGGCCAGGCAGGTGCGCCACGCGGGGGCAATCTTTGTCGGCCCGTGGACGCCCGAGCCGCTGGGCGATTACCTGGCGGGGCCGAATCATACGTTGCCGACGGGGGGGACGGCGCGGTTTTTCTCGCCGCTGAGCGTCTGGTCGTTCTACCGGACGAGCCACACGATCGAGGCGACGCGCGAGGGGCTGGCGAAGCTGGCCGACGACATCATTCTGCTGGCCGAGGCCGAGGGGTTGACGGCGCACGCCGAGACGATCCGCGCGCGGTTCGAACCGGGGCCGGAGGCCGGCGGAAAGCGGGGAGGCAAGCGGGCCGCGCCAACGGCCGGCAAGCGGGGGGCGGCGGGCGGCAAACGCGCGGCGAAGAGGGCCGACTCGTGACGGCGTGGGGCTGGCTCGTGATCGCGGGGCTGATGGAGGTCGTCTGGGCCGTGGGGCTGAAGTACACCGACGGTTTCCGCCGGCCGGGACCGACGGCGCTGACGCTGGCGGCGATGGCGATCAGCTTCTATCTGCTGGCGGTGGCGGTGCGAACGCTGCCGGTGGGGACGGCGTATGCGGTGTGGACCGGGATCGGCGTGCTGGGGACGGCGCTGGTGGGGGTGGCGGCGCTGGGCGAGCCGGCGACGGCGGCGCGGCTGGGCTGCCTGGCGCTGATCGTCGGGGGGATCGTGGGCCTGCGGCTGACCGCCTCGTGAGGAAGGGCCGCCGATGCACCGCGCCCCGCTGCTGACGCGGCTGCGCCGCCATGTTCCGTCCGACGCGGTCGAGGCCGAACACCTGCAACGGATGATCGAGTTCGTGGAGCGGGAGAACGAATGCTTCGAGCGTTCGCTGGCGCGCGGGCACCTGACCGGCTCGGCGTTCATCATCGATGAGGGGCGGACGCATGCGCTGCTGCTGCACCACGCCAAACTGGAGCGCTGGCTGCAGCCGGGCGGGTATGCCGACGGCGATCAGGACCTGCACGCGGTGGCGCTGCGCGAGGCGCGCGAGGAGACCGGGCTGGCGTCGATCCAGCCG
>Ga0116160_1002360_pt1 | contig 18053 bp, 17 predicted proteins | sample AD_JPNAS2_MetaG_FD_89879 | JGI IMG/M metagenome (GOLD analysis project Ga0116160, IMG submission 89879) | Active sludge microbial communities of municipal wastewater-treating anaerobic digesters from Japan - AD_JPNAS2_MetaG | ecosystem: Engineered > Bioreactor > Anaerobic > Digestate | place...
AGCCAGTGATAGTTCACGATGCTGATGAGGCCCCCCAGGAGAACGCCCAGGGTGAATTTCAGGGAGAATATCAAGGCGCCGGCGAGAACGAATACAACGAGGACGACCCAGTTGGCGATTTCAAGCCTTTGCTGGAGCGGGTCTTTTCCGGTGAGGTTCACTTTTTATACTCTTGATAATTATTTTATCATCCTGAAATGATTTGCCGATCAGGACGTAAATGTTCCTAAATCCGCCGATGACGCCCATAATGAAGAGCAGGACGGTAAAGAAGAAGGATGTGCCCATCTTCTTGTCCAGCCAGTTGCCGAGAAAGAGACCTCCAAAGATCAACAGGACGAAGGCGAAGCCGATGCTGCTGGCGTATGCCATCTGGACGTATGCTTTTTTGCCCTCTTTATCCATTGACGCAGCGCCTCTTAACACGATAGGGGGGGGAAGTCAACAAAAAATGACGGCCCCGTTCACTCATACTTTCTCTTTATCCCTTCGTTTTCGTACCAGGAGATTGTCCGGCGGAGGCCCTCCCGGAAGTCGGTCCGGGACCGAAAACCTATTTCTTCCCAGGCCCGGGTCGTATCGAGCATCCGCCGCGGCTGGCCGTCGGGCTGGCTGGTGTCCCAGACGATCCGGCCGGCATAGCCGGTCAACTCGACGATCAGTTCCGCCAGCTCGCGGATGGAGATCTCAAACCCGGCGCCGATGTTGACCGGCTCGGGTCTGTGGTACCTTTCCGTGGCCAAGATGATGGCTTCGGCGGCGTCTTCCACATAGAAGAACTCCCGGGTGGCCTTGCCTGTTCCCCAGACCGTCACTTTCTCCTCCCCCGCTCTTCTGGCATCCACGCATTTCTTGATCAGGGCGGGGATGACGTGGGAGGAACGGGGATCGAAATTGTCTCCCGGTCCGTAGAGATTAACGGGCAGGAGAAATATGGCGTTGAATCCGTATTGCTGGCGGTACGCCTGCGACTGGACGAGCATCATCTTCTTCGCCAGGCCGTAAGGGGCGTTGGTCTCCTCGGGATAGCCGTTCCAGAGTTCGTCTTCCCGGAAGGGTACGGGAGTGAATTTGGGATAGGCGCAGATCGTGCCCAGGGCTACGAATTTCTCGATCCCGCTCAGGTATCCCTCGTGGATCATCTGAGCGCCCATCATGATGTTTTCATAGAAGAGGGCCCCCGGATGCTCCCTGTTGAAGCCGATACCCCCTACCTTGGCGGCCAGGTGGATGATGATGTCGGGTTTCGTTTCGGCGTACAGGCGCCGGACATCTTCCCCGCGAACCAGATTATAGTCCGGTAAATCGGCGATGAGGATATTTTCGTAGCCCCGGTCCCGAAACCCCTTGACCAGGTGGGTGCCGAGAAACCCCTTGCCGCCCGTGATGGTGATGCGCTTGTTCTTCATCCCGCCGCTTCCGCTCCCTTGGGTTGCTGAATCGCCGCCACCGCTCCGGCCGCGCCGTCAAGAAGACACGCGATCGGCCCCCGGCGTCGCGATTCAGAGTTGGTTGTGATTTCCGATTTCATACCCCGCCTCGCAGAGGGTCTTTTCTTTCCGGGCGCTCTCCATGTCGGCGGCGATCATCATGTCGATGAGACCTTCAAAGCTTACCCGGGGCCGCCAGTCCATGCGTTTCCTGGCCTTGGACGCGTCCCCAAGCAGGACGTCCACTTCCGTGGGGCGGAAATACCGCCGGTCGATGGCGACATATTTTTCATAGTCCAGATTTAGTTTCTCGAAGACCCTTTGAGCGAATTCCCGCACGGAGTGAGTCTCTCCGGTGGCGATGACAAAATCGTCGGGGTGGTCCTGCTGGAGCATGAGCCACATGGCTTCCACGTAATCCCCGGCGAATCCCCAGTCCCGTTTCGCCTCCAGATTGCCGAGAAACAGTTTTTCCTGGAGGCCCAGTTTGATCCGCGTTGCCGCCCGGGTGATCTTCCGGGTGACGAAGGTCTCGCCGCGCCGCGGTGATTCGTGGTTGAAAAGGATGCCGTTGGCCGCGAAGATCCGGTAGGCCTCGCGGTAGTTCTTCACGATGTAATAGGCGTAAACCTTGGCGGCGGCGTAGGGGCTCTGAGGCTGGAAGGGGGTGGCTTCGCTCTGGGGCGGCGGGGCGGCGCCGAACATCTCGCTGGACGAGGCCTGATAGAATCGGGAGTTGATTCCGGACTTGCGGATCGCCTCGAGGAGCCGCAGCGTCCCCAGTCCCGTAACATCCCCGGTGTACTCCGCCATGTCGAAGCTCACCCGCACATGGCTCTGGGCGCCGAGGTGATAGATCTCATCGGGCTTGATGTCGTTCAGAAGGTCCGTGAGCTGCCCGGAGACAGCCAGATCGCCGTAATGAAGGTAGATCCGCGCCTCGGGATCGTGGAAGTCCTTGTACAGATGATCGATGCGGTCCGTATTGAAGGTGCTGGCCCGACGGATCAGCCCGTGGATCTCATAACCCTTGCCGAGGAGAAATTCGGCCAGATACGATCCGTCCTGGCCGGTTATGCCGGTGATGAATGCCTTTTTCATTAGTAGAAATCGTCTCCCTGTAGTATGTTGTCCAAGATTATCTCCAGGCCGCCGGATATGACCGACTCCCTTGATAGCCAATCCGGTCCTGGGGATTTGAACGATGTCTTCCTATCACATTATTCTTTATCCAGGTAGTATTTCTTGTACCACTCGACAAAACGCGCAATTCCCGTGGCGATGGGGGTGGCAGGGCTGAATCCCACGGCGGCCGTTAGGTCTTCCACGTCGGCGCAGGTTGCCGGGACGTCGCCGGGCTGCATGGGGAGGAGACGCATCTTCGCTTTCTTCCCCAGATTTTTCTCCAGGGCGGCGATGAAATCGAGGAGGGCGACAGGCTGATGATTGCCGATGTTGTATAAGCGGTACGGGGCGAAACTCCCCGCGGGGTCTGGATTGCCACTGTTCCAGGACGGATCGGGGGCCGGAGGCCGCGTCATGATCCGGAAGACGCCCTCGATGATGTCGTCGACGTAGGTGAAATCACGCTCCATCCGCCCTTCGTTGTAAACATCGATGGGCTTGCCGGCGAGAATGGCCCGGGTGAATAGGAACAGGGCCATATCCGGCCGCCCCCAGGGTCCGTAAACGGTGAAGAAACGCAGACCCGTGCAGGGGATCCCGTACAGGGCGGCATAGGAGTGGGCCATGAGTTCGTTGGCCTTTTTTGTGGCCGCATAGAGACTGACGGGATGGTCCACGTTGTGATGAACCGAAAAGGGCAGGCGGGTGTTGCCTCCGTAAACGGAACTGGAGGAGGCGTAAACAAGGTGGGAGACGCGGTGACGCCGGCAGCCTTCCAGGATGTTCAAAAAACCGGTCAGGTTGCTGTCCAGATAGGCGTAGGGATTCGTCAGGGAGTAACGGACACCGGCCTGGGCGGCAAGATGCACCACCACCGGTGGTTCCTCCCGGGCGAAGAGGTCGGCCAGGGCCTCCCGGTCGGCGATGTCCAGACGGAAGAAGCGAAACGACCGGTCCTCTTTTAGAAGGCGCAGGCGGTCTTCTTTCAGACGGACCTCGTAGTAGGGGTTGAGGTTGTCGATGCCCACGACGTTCCGGCCGGCGGCAAGGAGCTTCCGGCACATGTGAAAGCCGATGAAACCGGCGGCCCCGGTTACTAATATTTTTTCCATGATTGTCTGCTCCCGTCGGACTGCTGTTTATGGTCCCATTCCATGTCGCGGGTTTTCATCGCGGGCGTTAGGTAGTCACGGCCTTAGCCTGGAGGCGGCTCTTCACATTGTCTCCAGGGTCCGGGCGCACGCTTCCAGGGTCTTTTCCGCATCCAGGAGATCATGGGCCAGAGAAACGAACCAGGCCTCGAACTGGGAGGGAGGTGGATTGACGCCGTTGCTCATCATCCCTCGGAAGAAGCGGGCGAATAACTCCGTATCGGAGCGCCGGGCCGTCTCCAGGTCGCAGACGGGTCCGGCGGTGAAAAAGATGGTGAACATGGAACCGAGCCGGTTGATCGTCACGGGAATGCCCTTGCGTCTGAACAGACCCTGCATTTCTTCGCAGAGGCTGAAGGCGTATCGCTTCATTGCTTCATAACATTCCATGCCTTCCCGGAGGATGGTCAGGGTCGCCAGCCCCGCCGCCATGGCCAGGGGGTTCCCGGAAAGGGTGCCCGCCTGATATACCGGCCCCAGAGGCGCCAGTTGTTCCATGACCGCCCGTTTTCCCCCGACGGCCCCAACGGGGAGACCTCCACCGATGATCTTGCCTAGGCAGGCAAGGTCCGGATCGATGCCGCCGCCCCCCGGGTATCCTCCCCAGGCAAGCCGGAAGCCCGTGATGACTTCGTCAAAGATGAGGAGGCTCCCGTGCGCCCGTGTGAGCTCCCGCAGTCGGGAAAGAAATCCCGGCTGGGGCGGGACCACCCCCATATTGCCGGCGGCGGGTTCGACTATGACGGCGGCGATTTCCGGACCATGCTTGGCAAAGACGGCGGCGACCGCCCCGGAATCGTTGAAGGGGAGGGTAATGGTGAGTTCGGCCAGGCTTCCCGGCACACCGGGACTGTCGGGAATGCCCAGGGTGGCCACGCCGGAACCGGCCCTGGCCAGGAGGGAATCGCTGTGGCCGTGATAACAGCCGGCAAACTTGACGATCCTGTCCCGGCCGGTGAAGGCCCGGGCCAGGCGGACGGCCGTCATGACCGCCTCCGTTCCAGAACTCATCATCCGGAGCATTTCCAGGGCGGGAAAGGCATCAAGAATCATCCCGGCCAGTTCCACTTCAAGGGGCGTCGGGGCGCCGAAGCTGCTCCCCTTTTCAGCCTGTGCCGAGATCGCCGCCACGACCGCCGGGTGGGCGTGACCGAGAATCAGGGGACCCCAGGACATGACATAATCGATGTATTCATTGCCGTCCACGTCGCATATCCGCGCGCCCCGTCCGGCGTTAATGAAGACCGGTGCCCCGCCCACGGCCTTGAAGGCCCGCACCGGACTGTTGACCCCTCCGGGGATAAGTTTTGCCGCCTGGGCAAATAGGGCTTGAGATCTTTCTTTCATGTAAAATACTCCATAGACGTCTTTTTCAGTTCTTCTTCGCTCATCAGGATCAGGTAATCGTCGATCTCCATCTCCCTGGCGAAACGTCCGATCATGGCGCCGGCATCCTCCCCCCGGCCGTGGATCATGGAGAAAAGATTGTACCGGCCGAGAAAGGGGGGTGTTCTTTCATAGCAGTGGGTGACTTCCCGCTGCGCCGCCAGATAGCATCCCGCTTCCTCGATGCGGCTCGACGGCGCCGACCAGGCGACGATGGCGTTGTGGGTATATCCCACCTCACGATGCCGGACGACGGCCCCGAATCTACGGATTACCCCCTGAATGATAAGCCGGTCGATGAATGCCCGGACCTCCTGTTCCGTCTGTCCCGCCGCCGCCCCGATTTCCTCAAAGGGCCGGCTGACGATGGGAATGTCGCCTTGGAGGCGGCGGGCCAGAGCTTTTTCCCGATCTGATAACATGGCGCTGATTAGTTTGTTCCTCTTCCTCTGTTTTTGTGGAGCGGATCTATATCATAATTGCCCCGCCGGGCGCCAAATATTTCTTGACAATCGGATCACGGTTTTATATGGGATCCGCAGAAATGTTACACTGGTGGGAAGCGTTGCCCGTACCGGTGAGCGGAAAGGGGGTGCAAAGGGGGATAGAAAAAGTCTTAGTTTAGTTGCAGTTTCGGGTATTAAAAAATCAATCAAAGGAGGCAAGAAATGAAAAAAGGTTTGGTAAGGGGTATTTTGGCAGTAACGTTGGTATTGGTTGTCGCTCCTCTGGCAATGGCGGCCGAAGCGGCGGCGCCCGGCGGAGCAGTTGATTACACCAAGGCGATCATTCTTGGCTGCAGCGTCCTGGCCGCCGGTTTAGCGATGGGAATCGGGGCGGTGGGAGCAGGCCTCGGTCTTGGTCAGGCAACCAGCGGCGCCAACAATGCCGTAGGCAGAAACCCCGAAGCCCAGGGTAAAATCATGCTTACCATGATGGTCGGTATGGCCATGACGGAATCGGTGGCGATCTATGCCCTCGTCGTTTCCTTAGTCATCCTGTACGCCAATCCGCTCCTTAAGTTTGCGGGCATCGGCGGATAACAGACATTCATATCTTTATCGTTATTTTCGAAAAGGGAAAAGGGGCACTAAAAACAGACTCCTTTTCCCTTTTCTATTTCTTCAAAGCCACTTCCCTTCCATCCCTCCCCCGGGAACTCCACATCCGGACCGCCAGCCAGCCGTAGATCCCGCCGTTGATTACAAGGACCGCCAGCCCAAGTAAGACCTGCTCGTTGCGGGTCAGTGCCTCCGGGTAGATCAGGGAGACGATGTATCGCTCGACGAAATCGGAGCCGTAAGCCGGCCCTCCGCCCAGGCGGCGCAGCCGGTTTTCCAGGGGGGTCAGGGGGCATATCCAGCCGGTCCATTCCATTAGCACGCCCCAGACGGCGGCGGGGACATGGAGACAGGTCCACCTTACGTTCCTCAGGGCCAGAAATCCGCCCGCAACGACAAAGAGGATGAAAAGGAAATGAACGACGACGACAAAATCGGCGAGGAGTGCAAAGGCCATGATCCTTCAACACTTTATTTCTTTGGATAGCCTACCGTTTGGGCAAGGATGATGCGCTGGTCTGGACGGAGCATCATGGCCTGACCGAGGGCTGCTCGGTCCATGGTTCCCCGCGCCACCGTCGCCAGACCTTCGGAGGCGCTGTAAAGATAGACATTCTGGCTTATGAAGCCCGTATCGATGGCCGCATAGAGGTCCTTTACCTCGGGGGCGGCGTTTCCCATCCGCGCATAATCCGCCACATAGATCAGATCGATGGGGGCATCTTTGACATAGGACTGCGAGCCCGTCAGGGCACGAATGTCCCGATCCAGAACGGGATGCAGGCGATGGCGGCGGGCATCATAAACGTACAATCCCTTTGCCGTTGCCACATAGACGTCGATTTCCTGCCAGTTTCCTGCCGAAGGAACGGTCCGCTTTCCCGATTCCGGGCGATTGACGCCGCAGGCGCTCCAGAGGAGGTTGGAGATGACCCGGATGGGGAGTTTACGGTTGCTGAATTCCCGGGATGAACGGCGGTCCTTCAGGACATGCATGAGGAGCCGGCCGCTGTCCATCTGAGGCTTGACCAGAGGGATTTCCTTGAACTCCTGGGTTGCGGCCGGGAGTGGGAAAAAGAAAAGAATCAGCAAAACTGAGATCATCAATACGTTTCGCTTCTGCATGACGCCCTCCTTTGCCGCTCCTTATACTCCAGCCGCGCCGATTAAGGCAAACGTTATTTGCCGGATGGGGAGTAATGAAGGTTTTCCGTCTCCGGGAGCCCGGAAATAAGGTTTACTGTTGACGAGGAGCACCGTTTACCTGATATAAGACAGGATCGTGATCAGGTTGAAGCGGGAACACTCCCATATGTCCAACGCGTCGCAGAACCTTTCGGGCGATCGAAATACAAATTCGGAGTATTGTTGCCCATGAAAAGTCCGGATGATAACTATTGGGGTCGCTACGCCCGGACGTATGACGGGGATACGGATTACGTCGTCGGGAGAGGACTGCGGCATGCCCTTTACGGCCGCTTGCACCGGGAAACGGAACTGGGGGTCCTCCTCGAATGTGGTTGCGGGACGGGATATTATACCCGGGCGGTCGCCCCGCGATCGGAGCGTATCGTGGCCATGGATCTTTCCAGGGAGATGCTGGCCGTGGCAAAAACACGACTCGCAGTAAGGCCTCATGTCTCCTTCATTAGGGGTGATTGCCGGCAACTGGCCTTTCTGCCGACAAGTTTCGATACCGTTTTGATGGCCAATATCCTCAATAACCTGTCGGAACCGCTTCCCGCCCTTTGCGAGGCCCACCGGGTCTTGAAATACGGTGGCACCCTGATCGCCATTACCTACACGGATTATCACGCGGATGCCCTGGATAAGATTGAAATCGGAAAGAGATATTTCGAAAGATTTGGCTTGCCGCCCACAGGAGGGCTGAGCAACTATTCTCCCCGACAGTTGGCCTCCCTCATAAGGAAGGCCGGTTTCATGAACGTCGATATGGAGGTCCTGGGCGGCAAGGTCAAAGCCCTCTATGCACGTTCAGTCAAAAGCTACGTTACGGATGATTTTCCCATCGACAAATCATTAGTTCCCCGTTATTTGAAATAAGGCGCATCAACAACCGGGATGTCCTCCCCAGTGGGGATGATCTGTTGGGTTGCGGTTACCCTTCCGGGGGCTCCGGGGATTCGCAAGCCTAATCAGAGGACAAGACGGGTTCATCCCGGTTGGAGAAGTTGAAAGCCCGTAGGGGGCTCAGGGCGGCGAACGGCTTTGGCATTTAGGAGTTCAAAGAGGATAACCTCCATGACCCGCCAGACCTTGATGCCGCTCCTTATGCAACCGGTGATGGTTTCCTCCCCGCGGCCGCAGGCCATGTGCATATGGAGGAGGGGTGCCCCCTGTTCATCGGGGAAGATGGTCCCGGTCCCCGTCGCTTCGTGGGCGTTGGCAAGGATATGGGTAAGGGGGACGACAGGGAGGATACGATCTTCATGGGGGCCGACGACGAGGGTGCTGCCGGCGTCGGCGCCACCGAGGATCAGCAGGGCCGCCGAGCTGATCTGGTGGTTCCGGGCGAATTCTTCAATGACTTCATGAACAATTTCGCCATCTTCTATGCGGATGACGAATACACGGCCCAATCTTGCTTCTGTGTATTTCATGGTGTCTTCAGTGACTCTAAGTCCTGCTTCCGTCCCGACCTGTCCGACCCCGTGTTTCTCTTGAGCTGGGTATGGAGAGGCAGCGGATCTTTTCCACTTTACTCCCGGTAGATTCCGTCGATAATGTTGCGGTACTTCTCATTGATGACCTTGCGCTTGAGCTTCATTGTCGGGGTCATTTCCCCGTCCTCCTGGGTGAACGGCTTGGCCATCAACTTGAATTTCTTTATTTTTTCGAACCCCGCCAAATCCTTCTGATTCGTTTCGATCCGTTCGTGATAGAACTGCACGATCTCGGGATGACCGATCAGTTCCTCGTGAGAAGCAAAATCGATGTTGCGGCTCCGGGCGTAATCCTCCAGGGGCGCGAAGGCGGGGACGATGAGGGCGGAGACGTATTTACGCTCGTCGCCGATGATGGATATCTGTTCGATGAAATGGTCCTTGCCGACGGTCGTCTCGATTAACTGCGGGGCGATGTATTTTCCGCCCGAGGTCTTCATGAGGTCCTTGATCCGGTCGGTAATGGTTAGGTAGCCGTCTTCCAGGACCCCGGCATCGCCCGTCCGGAACCAGTTGTCCGTAAACACCTCCGCCGTGGCCTCCGGTTTCTTGTAGTAGCCCTTAGTGACCGTTTCCCCCCGGACGAGGATCTCACCGTCCGGGGCGATCTTCACGTCCACGCCGTAAATCGGCTTCCCCACCGTGCCGGGACGGTAGTGATACTCCTCATGGCAGGTGACCGTCGCCGTTGTCTCCGTCAGACCGTAGCCGTACTTGATGGGTATGCCCACGGAGTGGAAAAACTCCTCGATATGCCTGGAAAGGGGGGCGCCGGCGCAGGGGAAAAAGCGGATCCTGCCCCCGACAATGTTGCGGAGCTTCTCCAGCACCAGTTTTTCGGCGATGCGGTATTTGAGCTTCAGATCCCAGGGGATGGACTGCCTTTCCTTGGTGCGGAGATAAACCTTTTCCCCCAGTTCCACCGCCCACAGAAAGAGATTTTTTCTTGATGCCGGGGCCTTTTCCAGTTTTTCGAAGATCGCCCCGTAGATCTTTTCGTAAAACCGCGGCACCGCGCACATGATCGTCGGCTGCACCTCCTGGAGGTACTCCACGATCTTGGCTGTATCGTCACAATAATTGACTACCATGCCCGAACCCAGGGCGAAATAGGTCCAGGCCCGCTCGAAGACGTGGCTCAAGGGGAGGAAGCACATGGAGACGTCCTGATCGCTGACGGGCAGACGTTTGTTATGGGCCTGGAAGGAAAAGTAGAAGTTGGAATGATGGAGCATGACCCCCTTGGGCTCCCCGGTGGTTCCGGATGTGTAGATCAGGGTGGCCAGGTCGTTCATGTCGGCCTTTTTCAGCCTTGACTCCAATTCCTGTTCCTGCGCCGCTTGGCGGCCCGATACCAGGAAATCCTGGAAGTACACGTCCCGGCCGCCGCCGGGGTCCACAAGGGGGATGCTGCTGTCGAAAACTATAATTTTCTTTAGAAATTTGGATGTGGCGCTGACGGAAACCGCTTTTTTGTACTGATCGGGTCCCCCCACAAAGAGCACTGCGATTTCCGCCTCATTAACGATGTACTCGGCCTGCTTCGCCGTGTTGGTGGCGTATATGGGTACGGAAACGCCGCGGACGCTGAGGATGGCGAAATCGGCGATGGTCCATTCCGGGCAATTCTGGGCGAAGATCCCAACCATTCCTCCTTCGGGAATGCCCATCTCCAGAAGACCATTGGCGGCGCTACGGACCCGGTCTTCCACCTCCCGCCAGGAAATGTCCCGCCAGGCGCAATGTTCGCGATAGCGCAGGGCGGTTCGGCCTCCGTATTTCTTTGCCTGTTTGGGGACCATCAGGGCCAGGTGCTTTTCGGGCATATCAACACTCCTTTCTCTGCCGCCTTTGAAATCAGGCCGCACTGGGGTCGGGGTTTTAAATTCTCCTGTTTTTCTTGGCAATATAAACGGCAAAGACGGAGAAGTCAAAAGCAATTTTATTGATAATACTGAATATTATTTGACGCCGTACAGTTTTTCCCCTATAATCGCCGCCGTTTTACCTGTGGGGGGAGAAGTAGCCGTTGTGCTGATGGATTTTGACACCACGAGAATCGCCATCATCGGACCCGGGCGTCTGGGGACGTCATTCGCCTACAAGTTCGGCCGGGACAACAAGCGGGTCACGATCTACTACCATGACGCCGATGTCTGCCGGGCCATCAACCGGGACCATCTCAATCCCAAACATCTGACGGAAGACCTGGCCAGACGTCTGGGAGGCATGGATCAGGTGCCCCGCCTGGCCCCGAAGGTCTATGCCACCAACAATCTGGAGCGGGTCGTCGAGGACAACGACATCATCGTCCTGTGCCTCACCATGAACAAGTTGCCGGAATTCCTCAATTACCTGAAGCCATTGATAGAAAGGAAATCCGGGGAGACCTGCCTCGTCTCTCCCATCAAGGGGCTGACCTCGGATGAAATCACCAAGGAACTCATCACCCCCTCGCAGTTGATCAACAGCAATCTCGGGGGTCTCGACTACAAGTATGAAATCGTCTGCATCGGCGGGCCGTTCTTCGATGTCGATATCGCCCTGGGGAACCCCGTCTGCGTCACCGTGGCGGGAAAAAGAGGGCCGGCGAACCTCATCCGGGAGGAATTGATCCGACACAACCGCCGGGAACTGACGTCATATTATAATTTCGACATCGTCGGCGTCGAGGCCTGCGGTTCCCTGAAAAACGTCGTGGCCAACATCAAGGGCGTCACCGATTCCCTGGAACTCGGCGATTCGATCCCCGGGACGATTTTCGCCCGCGCGGGGGTCGAAATACGCTCCCTGTCAATGCTTTTGGGAGGCAGCTTCCAGGCCTTTCAAAGTCAGGCCGGGGTGGGAGACATGTACGTCACCGTGTCATCCATGGCCAGTAAGAACTACCGCTATGGTAAGTATTTCTATGAACTCTACAGCGGCAATCCCATCGAAACGAACCTGAAGGTGCTGGCGCGGATCGACGGGACGCCGGAGGGCCCCAATACCATTCGCAATGTCCATCGCTATCTGGAAAAGAAAAACATGTACAGCCCCCTTTTCCATTGTGCCTACAAGATCTTCAACGAAGGGGGGACCAGACGGGATATCAAGGAGATGATCATTCAGGCCTGTCAGTTCGACAAGCGTGTGAAGGAATTCATCGGCCCCTTATCACGATTTTTCTACCGGGTAATTCCCAATTTCTGGTATCGCCGCCACAAGGGGATGATGTCCAACTGGGATGTTTGAGTGTGGCGTGCCGCCTTTTCTTCGCTACCGGGGCGGCGGCGGTGGGGACGAGCAGCGGTTCCGTCATGTTTTTTCTTGACTTTTTTTGGCCACGCGTGATAAATGGGAAAAAATTCAAAGGGAAAAATGAAGTGGCGATGATGAAGACGGAAAGGATCGGCAGGAATCTTTGCTGGTGGTGGCAGACTGATAAAGTCTGCCCGGACTGAGCCGTTTATCGAGGTCGTGGGCAGGGAAGGAACTTCCCATGACGAAGCCGGAAATAAAAGCCATGGGAATAACTCATGGCTTTTTTATTTGCCCCGCGGGGCCGGTGAGTCGCGGTGGGGTTTTAAACAGACAATCATTTGCAAAGGAGAAAGCAGCTTATGGAACCCATCAAGGTGTTGCTGGAAGATCAAGAGATTCCGCGGCAGTGGTACAACATTCAGGCGGACTTGCCGACCCCGATGCGGCCGCCCCTCCATCCGGCCACGGGAAAGCCCGTCAGTCCCGAGGACCTGGCGCCGATCTTTCCCATGAACCTCATCGAACAGGAGGCTACCACCCAGCGCTGGATCGACATCCCGGAAGAAGTCCTGGAGAAATATCTCCTCTGGCGTCCCTCACCCCTGTGCCGGGCACGGAATTTCGAGAAACTTCTCGACGCCCCGGTGAAGATCTTCTACAAAAACGAAGGTGTAAGCCCGGCGGGTTCCCACAAGCCCAACACCGCCGTCCCCCAAGCATATTACAACAAGGCCTTCGGGATCAATCGCCTCTCCACGGAGACCGGCGCGGGACAGTGGGGAAGCGCCCTGTCCATGGCCTGCCAGATGTTCGGCCTGGAATGCCGGGTATTCATGGTCCGGGTCAGTTATGAGCAGAAGCCTTACCGGCGGATGATGATGAATGTCTGGGGGGCGGAGTGCATCCCCAGTCCCAGCGACATCACCGAGGCCGGTCGGAATGTTTTGGCCGCGCACCCCGATTCCCCGGGGAGCCTGGGCATCGCCATCAGCGAGGCCATTGAAGACGCGGTGTCCCATCCCGGCTCCCGTTATTCCTTGGGCAGCGTTCTGAATCACGTCCTTCTTCACCAGACAATCGTGGGTCTGGAGTCCCAGAAACAGTTCGCCAAAATCGGTCTTTATCCCGATGTGGTCATGGGCTGCGCCGGCGGCGGCAGCAATTTCGCGGGTATATCGCTGCCATATGTGCGTGACCGGATACATGGGAAAGATGTGAGGATCGTCGGCGCCGAACCCACCGCCTGTCCCACCCTGACCCGGGGTCCCTTCGCCTACGACTTCGGTGATCTGGCCAAAAAGACTCCGCTTCTGCCCATGTACACCCTGGGTCACGACTACGTGCCGGCCCCCATCCATGCCGGCGGCCTCCGTTACCACGGCATGGCCCCCATCGTGAGCCACCTGCTCAAAGAGAATCTTATCGAGGCTAAGGCCTATCATCAACTCGACACCTTCCAGGCCGGTGTCATGTGGGCCCGAAGCGAGGGATTCATCCCCGCTCCGGAGACCAACCATGTCATTGCCGCCGTGGTTGATGAGGCCCGTCGCGCCAAGGAGGAGGGAAAGGAAAAGGTTATCCTCTTTAACTGGAGCGGTCATGGGATGGTGGATCTGGCCTCCTACGAGGCCTATCTGACGGGCAAACTCATCCCCCATGAACTGCCGGATGAGGAGATCGACCGGGCCTTGCGGGCTATCGAGGGGTTCCCGAAACCATAACCATTGCCTTCCGGAACCTCATTTCGCTACGGGATAGAGAAGCAGCGGGGGACGGACGATCGTCTGTCCCCCGCTTTTTATTTCCGCATCCCGACGGCAATGATTTTTACAGACAGCGGATCATTTATGAGGTAATGATGGTTTCAGAAGATGCGCGGGGAAGATAGGACATGAGTGATATAAAACGATATGACGACAGGGAAATCCGCTGCCCCAAGCTCGGGCATGAGCTTACCTTTGCCTACTGCCGCCGGGAAGGGGGGGAACTGCCCTGCGTCCGGGCGATCCGTTGCTGGGAGGGTTTCTTCCCCGTGGAGAGCTTTCTCCGGGAGATCCTTTCTCCGGATGCCCGGGAGTCTTTCCTCCGTCAGACCCCGCCGGACAAGCTTACCAGTCTCCTTGATCTGATTGCCAAGGCACAGAAGCGACGGGAAGGGTAGGGGCCGGGACGACAGGGAAAGCTGGGTAAATGTGGCGCTCCGGCCGGGGCGTAAGGTCCGGTAACAAAATAAGGTCCTGTCATGAAAAAGGGGCAGCAAAATGGCGCCCGGATTTGACGGTCTCGTAAAAATCCTCATGCCCCGTGGGGCACCACGAAGCATGAATATGGCATTTTCATGGTCGGTCATTTTATTCCTCTGCCTTCAAGGGGAGAAGGATTATTAATTAATTAAATCAATAATATAGGAAAATATTATCAGATGAAAAAAAGGGAATTCCAGCCCCTGGCGGACCGGATGCGGCCCCGTCGTCTGGCAGAATATGTAGGCCAGGCGCAGCTTCTGGGCAGGGACGGTCTCCTGCGCCGGGCCATCGAGGAGGACCGCCTGTTTTCCATGATCTTCTGGGGGCCGCCGGGGTCGGGGAAGACAACCCTGGCACGGGTCATCGCTCAGGAGACGTCATCGCATTTCTCCAGCTTTTCCGCCGTGTTGTCCGGAGTCAAGGAGATCCGTGCCGTCGTCGAAGCTGCCGTCGCCTGGAGGGATGAGCAGGGGGAAAAGACCATCCTGTTCGTGGATGAGATCCATCGTTTCAACAAGGCTCAGCAGGACGCCTTCCTTCCCCACGTGGAGAGCGGCCTGATCACCCTCATCGGCGCCACCACGGAAAACCCCTCCTTTGAAGTTATCGCCCCGCTCCTGTCCCGTTCCCGGGTCATGGTCCTCAAGCCCTTTACCGAGGAAGAACTAACTCTGATGATCGACAGCGCCCTGCAGGACGAGGAGCGGGGTCTGGGGGGACTCCATCTAATCCTGGCCCCGGCGGCCCGGGAGCTGATTGTCAGGTCCGCCGACGGCGACGCCCGGACGCTGCTGAACAACCTGGAGGCCGCCGCCTCCCTGGTCATGGATCTGGAAACGGACCAACGGATCATTACCGGGGAAATCGTTTTCGCCGCCATCCAGAAGAAGGCGCTGCAATACGACAAGGACGGCGAGGAACATTACAACCTGATCTCCGCCTTTCATAAAAGTCTTCGGGGAAGCGATCCCGACGCCGCCCTCTACTGGCTGGCCCGGATGCTGCTGGCCGGGGAAGATCCCCTATTTATAGCCCGCCGCATGGTCCGCTTCGCCTCGGAGGATGTGGGCAACGCCGACCCCCGGGCCCTGACGGTGGCCATGGATGCCATGCAGGCCTTTCATTTTATCGGCCTGCCCGAGGGAGAATTGGCCCTGGCCCAGGCCGCCGTTTATCTGGCCACGGCCCCCAAAAGCAATGCCCTGTATGTTGCCTGGGGACGGGTGCGGGAAACGATACGGCAAACCGGATCCCTTCCCGTGCCCCTGCACATCCGGAACGCCCCAACCAAGTTGATGAAAGAACTGGAATACGGACGGGATTACAAGTACGCCCACGACTACCGGGATGCCTACATAGCCCAGGATTATTTTCCCGTGGAGCTGATGAAGGCGGAGCCCCGCTTCTACATCCCTACCGACCGGGGTTACGAGAAGACCATCGGGGAGCGGTTGGAATACTGGCGCCGATTACGGGGTCAGAGAACCAAAAAAACCTGAGATCCTATTCGCTTTGAGTATTTGCCGCCCCTCCGAATATTTCCGGCCCCGGAAATAGATGCGGTTCGAATGGGATATCAGTCCCAATTTTTGCCCTTACCTCCCCCTTTGCCGCCTTTACCCTTTCCTCCTCGCTCGCCCGGACCGGGAGCCTGAGCCCCGCCGGGACCGTACAGGTCCTGCCCCCTCTTCAGGGCATGAAACTCCGCCGAACCGGGTTTAATCCCCAGACTTTTCGCCAGGGCTCCCCAGCCCTGCTTCTTGCCGGTTTTGTATCGCTTCATTACGTATTCCGGCGGTTGGCGCGACATTTCTCCCAGGCGAAAGATGATGTAGGCGTCCGCGGGTTTGGTGGCATTGCCGATTATGGCGTCGATGCGGGCGTCACCGATCTGAAAGCGGCCGGCCATTCTGGCCCGGAAACCCGTGGGATCGCCCTGGGCCTGAAGATTGAAATCGCGGACCCAGTCGAAATCCCCGGCCTCGGAAACGGCCGGGACGAGTAAAAGGATTGCCATCGTTGCGAAGATAATCCGAAATGATTTCATGCTGCCTCCTTATCGAATAAGATGATGATCGTTTTGGTTGCCTCTCCGAGTCCTGCCTGTGGATGTAAATACACTAAGTGTATTTTCAACTCCATCGGGAAGTCAAACAATCCTGCCCTCTGATCCTGTCCTGCCTCTGGCGCAACCGGTTCCATTTTGTGATTACAGGCGGATGAAGAATAAAAAAATGGGGAGACATATTGTCTCCCCGCGTCCAGGAGGATTATGGGTTTTACTGTCGGCTGACCATGCCCGTTTGTTCAACCGAGTAAATTATCTTCTTGTCAATAATACTTAGCACATAACGTGCCACCCTTTGCCATTGGTTGTTAAGTGTTGGAAACAAATGCAAATATATTGTTGATAATCCCTTTTGGCAGAGTGAATCCGCACCTTGCCGGCGGCAACGATTGTCGGTTTACCGGGGCGATTCTTTAAAAAAGATCATACAATACAGGGTCTTGTATTGATGACGTCTTTGTTTTGAAAATCGACAAAAATGTCGGGTCATAATTTATGATTGACTTTCCCAATGAATCGCCTATGATGCAACGCGATGAAGATTATGGATAAAATCGCCGGGATAAGAAAACGGTGACCCCTCCGGATAAAATTGTCTGGCAGGACCGGGCGGGCAAGGAAACCAGGCCCTTCCTCCAGCCCATAGCGGTGGCCATTGTCTGCGCCGTCTTTCTCATCCTTATCCTCATTATGGGGATAATGGATATGCGGCGCCTGGACCAAACCCTGGTGGGCATTATGGAAAACCGCGCCCAGGGCATCGTGGAGGTGGTGCAGCGCCTGGCCCAGGAAAACCTCACCAATCTGGTGCAGGCCTCCCATCATCGTGAAGATGCGGATCGCCCTTTCGCCCCCATCGAAGCGGAGGCATATTCACCCCAGAAGCTCCTGATCAACGCCTTGGTGAAATTGGGCCAGGAGGTCGATATCCACTGGAAGAAGGACCAACTCAGCGCCGCCTATCTTCGCAAGTTTGCCGACGAGCAGGAGATATGGATGATCACGGTGATGGACAGGAAGGGTCAGGCGGTATTTCAGAGCCGCCCCATCCCGGAAGACTTCGTGGAGGGCAATTCCTCGCCAAAGATTTCCATCGATTTGTTGAACCAACTGGGTCGGGAAAAGAAGGTCGGTTTTATCGCCCTGCGCCGGAAGGATGGGAGCGGGACGGTCATAATCGCCCTTGACCCCGACGGACTGCGCTTCTGGGGTACCAAGGTTTCGGTGGAGAAGGCCCTGCAGGAACTGGGAGGCGGTCAGAGTCAGGGTCTGACCTACTTTATGATTAACGACCTCAAGGGTAAGACCCTGGCCAGCGCGGGCGTATTGCCCGAAAATTGGCAACCGGGCGACATGCCCGTGGCGGAACTGACAGCGGGCGCCCGTGCCGTCGCCAGCCGCAAGGTTGCCTATCTGGGCAAACCGCTTCTGGATATCGCCATGCCGGTTCATCTGAACAACCAGGTCGTGGGGATTGCCAGGATGGGCCTGGAACGGGAGAGCATGGAGCGGATCCTCAGGGAGAACGGAAAGAATATCTTTATTTTTATGGTCCTCACGGCGCTGATCGCCTTTTTATCCATGTGGGTCCTCTATATGAACCAGAACCGCCATTTGGCGGGCATAGTGACCATGGAGCGGCGTCTGGAAAAGGCGGAA
>Ga0116160_1002364_pt1 | contig 18038 bp, 9 predicted proteins | sample AD_JPNAS2_MetaG_FD_89879 | JGI IMG/M metagenome (GOLD analysis project Ga0116160, IMG submission 89879) | Active sludge microbial communities of municipal wastewater-treating anaerobic digesters from Japan - AD_JPNAS2_MetaG | ecosystem: Engineered > Bioreactor > Anaerobic > Digestate | place...
CCTGCACACGCACGTCGCCGTGGCCAACAAGGTCCAGACCCGCAGCGAGGGCAAGTGGTTGGCCATCGACGGACGGGTCCTGTTCAAGGCAACCGTGACCGCCTCCGAGGTCTACAACACCCGACTGGAGCATCACCTACGACGTGCCCTCGGCATCCGCTTCGAGGCCCGGCCGGGCACCGACCCGCGCAAGCGGCCCATCCGCGAGATCGTCGGCGTGGACCCCCTGCTGAACGAGCGCTGGTCCTCACGCCGCGCCAGCATCGAGGCACGCCGGCGCGTCCTCGCCAAGGCGTTCCAGTCTACCCACGGTCGGCCGCCATCGCCGATCGAGTCGATCCAGCTGGCGCAGCAGGCGACCCTGGAGACCCGCGAGGCCAAGCACGCACCCCGCACGCTGGCCGAGCAGCGCGCCGCATGGTCCCGACAGGCCCGCGAGGTGCTTGGCGGTCACCGCTCCGTGGAGGCCATGATCGCCTCCGCACTCAACCCAGCCCGCCGCGCCCCCCACCGCATTGACGCGGCCTGGATGAGCACCACAGCGGCCAGAATCCGCGAGACGCTGCAGTCCTCCCGCTCGCACTGGCAACGGTGGCATGTCGAGGCTGAGGCGCTGCGGCAGGTGCGCGGCGTCGAGCTCGACACCGCCGACGTGGACCGCGTCGTTGGCCTGCTGGTCGACGAGGTACTCACCGCGCATTCGGTGCCTCTCACCCGCGGCGGCGACCCCGTTGAGGTGCCCGACTCGCTGCGCCGCAGCGACGGCTCCAGCGTCTACACCGTCACCGGCTCCCAACTGTTCACCTCCCCCGACCTGCTGGCCGCCGAGGCCCGCATCGTCGCTCGAGCCGGCCAACACGACGGGATGGTCGCGCCGGCCGCCGCCGTCGACCTGGCCATGCTCTCCTCCACCGCCAACGGGCTGCCCCTCAACGCCGGCCAAGCCGCTCTGGTCCGTGAGATGGCTACCTCCGGCGCCCGGCTGCAGCTGGCGATCGCCCCCGCCGGCTCTGGCAAGACCACGGCCATGCGAGCCCTCGCCGGCGCCTGGACAGAAGCTGGGGGGACCGTCCTAGGGTTGGCCCCCTCGGCGGCCGCCGCAGACGTTCTCGGCACGAACATCGAGGCCACCGCCGACACCATGGCGAAGCTGACCTGGCACCTGGCGCACCCCGCGCTGGGCCCGCTGCCCGACTGGGCTCAGACCATCGGCTCCGCCACTCTGGTCATCATCGACGAGGCCGGGATGGCCGACACCCTCAGCCTGGACACGGTCACCGCCTTCGTCATCTCGCGAGGCGGTTCGGTCCGTCTCATCGGCGATGACCAACAGCTGGCCGCCGTCGGCGCCGGCGGGGTGCTGCGCGACATCCAAGCCACCCACGGCTGCCTACACCTGAGCGAGCTGATGCGCTTCGCCGACCCCGCCGAAGGCGCTGCCTCACTGGCCTTGCGCGAAGGCCTGCCCGAGGCGCTGGGCTTCTACCTCGATCGAGACCGAGTGCACGTCGGCGACCTGGCCACGATGACCGATGACGTGTTCACCGCCTGGCGGAACGACCACGCCGCCGGGACCGACGCGATCATGCTCGCCCCCACCCGCGACCTCGTGGCCGAGCTCAACCAGCGCGCCCGCCAACACCGCCTCCACCTCACCCCCGACTCGCCAACCGCCGCGGCGCAGCTAGCCGACGGCAACCTCGCCTCCGTCGACGACATCGTCATCACCCGCAGCAACGACCGCACCCTGCGAGTCACAGCGACCGACTGGGTGAAGAACGGTGACCGGTGGCACATCACCGCGGTCGGCGACGACGGATCGGTCACCGTGCAGCACGCCAGGAACGGGCGCATCGTCGACCTGCCTGCGGCCTACGTCGCCGCCTCGGTCGAGCTCGGTTACGCATGCACCATCCACACCGCCCAAGGGGTCACCGCCGACGCCAGCTACACCCTGCTCACCGGGTCCGAGCCACGCCAACTTGCCTACACGGCGGCCACCCGCGGGCGCCTCGGCAACCACCTGTACCTCGAGGTCGTCGGCGACGGCGACGAGCACAACGTCGTCCGACCCGACCACACCCACCCGGCCACCGCGACCGACCTGCTCGAGGCGATCCTGGCCCGCGACGCCTCCTCCACCTCCGCCACCACGATGCGCCGGCAGGCCGACGACCCGGCCTACCAGCTGGCCGACGAAGTCAACCGCTACCTGGACTCCCTCTACGTCGCGGCCGAACATCGACTCGGCCCAGACCAGGTCGCGCGCCTCGACGCGGCCGCAGACCGCATCGTGCCCGACCTCACCCATGCCGATGCCTGGCCCACCCTCCGAGCCCACCTGCTGCTGCTGTCGGCGCAAGGCCTGGACCCGGTCCACGAGCTTCACGACGCGGCCACCATCCGCGAGGTCGACACCGCCGGCGATGTTGCCTCGGTCCTCGACTGGCGCCTGGACGACACCGGACTGCGCAGCGCCGGCACTGGCCCCCTACCGTGGCTTCCCGGCATCCCCGAGGCCCTCGTCGACGACCCGCAGTGGGGCCCCTACCTTGCCGCCCGCGCTGCCCGCGTCCGGGACCTGCGAGACCAGATCGCCGAGCAGGTCACCGCCGCAGCCGAGTTGCCATCCTGGGCCCGCCAAGGACAAGGCCGGCCCTCAGCTCAACTGCTCGTCGACGTCGCGGTGTGGCGGGCGGCCATGTCGGTCGACGCATCAGACCGCCGCCCCACCGGGCCCACCCAACTGGCCAAGGCACCGAACCGGTGGCAAGCCGGACTGAACACTCGCCTCGCCGGCAACCGCACTCCGGCCCTTGCGGAATGGGCCGACGTTCTCGACCGGGTCCTGGTCCACCCACGACGCGACCCGTTCTACCCGTTGCTCGCCGAACGCCTTTCAGCGATCTCCCGAGCCGGTCTCGACGCCCCCGCGATGGTCCGACGGGCCCTCGCCGAAGGCGCCCTACCCGACGACCACAACGCGGCCGCCTTGTGGTGGCGGATCGCCGGGCGCCTAGCCCCAGCGGTCGCCAGCCAGGTCGCCGGCGACCACCACCTCACCACCGCCTGGGCCGACCGCCTGCCTGAGCTGCTCGGCCCCGACCAGGCCGCAGCAGTGCGGGAGTCCAGCTGGTGGCCCATGCTCGTGGCCGTCGTCGACCACGCGATCGCCCGCGGCACGCCCGTCGACGCGCTCCTGGCCAATCCACCCGCCGCCGGCGAGGACCTCGACCCGTGCCAGGCCCTGGTGTGGCGCCTGTCGCTCCTCACCGATCCACCACCCACCGACGACGAACAGGCCACCTGGCCAGACCTCGACCCTCACGACGACGAGCCCAATCCCTTCTGGGACGACCTCGACCAGGCGCACTGGTCTCCCACCGACCAAGAGTGGGAGCATCTGCAACCCGCAGACGCACAGGGCGAGCAGACCCCCAACATCGGTGAGGCCGACCTCGACGTCGCCACCGACGCGACCGACTGGACGGAGAGCAGCGACGACGTCTACGCCACGCTGGCCTGGGCAGCGCGCGCCCGGGAGTTCGCCGGCATCCTGCCGCCCACCGACCGCGAGATCGACACCCAGTTGACCCGCGCCTACGACGCCGACACCGCCCCTGTCAGCCCCGCCCGGATTCTTGAGCTGAACCGCATCGCGCTGGACTTCTACATCGAGCACTTCCCACGGTCGTGGGCTCAGACCTACCTCACCGAGCGGGTAGGGGCCGACCTGGCCGGCGACCCTCACGTGCAACCCGGCTACGCACCCGCCGGCTGGACCAACCTCGTCAGCCACCTGCGCCGCCACGGCGCAAGCGACCTCGAGCTCACCGAGTCCGGGCTGGCCACCACCACCCGCAACGGACGGATCATCGACCGGTTCCGTGACCGACTCATCTTCCCCATGACCCGCACCACCCTCGACGGCGGGACCGAACCGTTGGGCTTCGTGGGTCGCCGAAACCCCCGCCAGGAGGGCGTCGACGCGGGACCGAAGTACCTCAACACCCCCGATACCGCGCTGTTCCACAAGGGTGCTCAGCTGCACATCGTCCGCGAAGACCTCCTGGCGGCCGGGGCCACCCCGGTGCTGGTCGAAGGTCCGATGGACGCTCTCGCGGTCACCGTGGCCGGTCAGGGCCAGTTCGTCGGCGTCGCGCCCCTAGGGACCTCTCTGACCGAAGAGCAGGCCGGCCAGCTGGCCCGGCTGGCCCATGAGAATCACACCGTGCCCGTCGTTGCGACCGACGCGGACCTCGCCGGGCAGGTGGCCGCGCACCGCGACTACTGGCTGCTCGCCCAGCACGCGCTAGCCCCCAGCACGGTCCGGATGCGCCCAGGCAGCGACCCGGCCGACCTGCTTGCCTTCAGCGGACCCGAAGCCCTCAGCTCAACCCTGCAGACTCAAGAGCCACTCGCCGAGGTACTGCTGACCGAGCGGCTCACGCATCTGCACGGCTTGGTCGCCGCGCGTCAGGCCGTTCTCGTGCTCGCTGCCGACTGCCCCACACGCTGGGAGGCGGCGGTCGACCGGGTCGCCGCCACCACCGGTATCCCGGCTGATCGAGTTCGACGCGAACTGGCTGCGGCCGTGCGTCGCTGGGACAACGACCCGCGAGAGGTCACCGGCGAACAGCTCACCGACCTGACGAATGTCCGCACCCGGATGGCTCCGGCGCCCGCCGCTGCCGTAGACGCAGTGGACGCACCTCGAGCCATCCCGGCGGACCGCTTAAGCGAGACTCCACAGGCTCCCGCGCCGCGCAGGTAGGCCGCGAAACTGCGCCTGTCCTCAGGGTCGTGAGCTCACTTCTCTGCACCCCACCCAAGACCTCGATCTGGACCGACTGGAGGACGCCCCGTCGCTGCCCGCGCGAAACCGTCACCCCTGCAGGCTTGACTGGGGCCCATGGACGTCCTCTTTGGGTTGACCGGCGCGGCTGCGGGCGCCGTCGCCGGCGAACTGATTCGTCGGCGATTGTCCGGCTCGCCCTATCGTCTCGGCGAAGAAGTGCACCAGGCGACGCTCGGACCTCGGCCCTGGGTGACCGCTGTAGCAGCCGCGGCGGCAGCGGCCCTGAGCGTTGCGCTAGCACCCGATCGATGGCCGCTGCTCGTGGTGGCCGTCCCCGTCGCGCTGGGCGGTCTGTGGCTGTCTGCGGTGGACCTCGATGTCAACCGCTTACCTGACCGGGTCATGCTGCCTCTGTTGGTCTGGGTCATGGCCAGCGTGGTCGGGCTCGGCCTGCTGACTCCGTACGTTCCGATCCTCTCGGCCTTCGCTGGTGGCGCCACGTTCGGTGGCTTCCTGTGGGTCCTGAACATCGCGTCAGCCGGGCGGCTCGGTTTCGGGGATGTTAAGGCGGGAGCGCTTGTGGGTCTGGCGGCCGGGGCCTTCTCCCTTCACCTCGTGTGGTGGGTGGGCATGCTGGCCTTCACCGGCGCTCTTGTCGCAAGCCACGTGCCTCGGCGGCGAGGCTCCATCCCTCTCGGACCGTTTCTCTTCGCCTCGTATGTCGTTGCCGCAACCGTGTTAGGTCGATCGTGACGGGCGACGGCGTCGATGTGCTGCGCCACGCCTGCTGTGGTTCCTGCTACGAGGGCAACTACGAGTGTTTGGAGCCTGGACTCGCCGCGCTGGTGCTCACGACCACCGCTACCCAGTGTCTGCATGAGCCCGGTCAGGGATTCGCGTGCCGCTCCTGCGCGCCGCTCTTGCAGAGGATCTCGGAGGGTATCCGCTCGAGCAGCTACTGGGTCAGCCACGACGGGCACTTCCACGCGCAGATCGACTGGGCTGAGCGGCTCCTCGTCGCGGCCGGTCTCGTGGCAGAGGACCTGACCGGCTTGACCCGACGATATGACGGGCAGCAGTGGCCTCTGGACTATCTCGTCGACGCTCTCGGAGGACTGGACCTCTCCGTCGAGCAGGTTCAGCGGCTCATCTCCATTGCTCAGCACGAGAACCGCCCAGCCGCAGATGACGACGCCGCTGCAGACCACCGCCCGCCGAGGGCTGCCGTCACTCGCGCAGAGCTCGAGATCGCCGCACGCCTGCAGTGGGTACAGCCTCAGCGTTGGGAGCTCGAGGAACGAGTCCGAGCTGCGGCGACCCGGGCCGTCAACGAGGCATCCTTTGTCGCATCGTGTCGACGCGCTGGGGTGGGTTTGATTCCCAAACTGAGCGCCCCAGACGGTGGAGTCGTCGGCTTCAGCGCCTACCTGGAGGACCTCGACCCGCCGCACCGCCGGGAGTTCTCCGGGCACAGCCTCGCCCCCGATTTGACCCTGCCAGCCCTGCGCAACCGCTGGGACGTCGGCGAGGCCCCGGGGGGCCGCCAGGCGTGGTTCACCTGGCTCGCGCTGTGTCCCGACGCGCAATCCCCCGCTGGTCCGCCCGAAGAGCGCGTCGACGGCCGTTGGCGGTGGCTCCTCCCCCAGCTGGCGGTCGAGAGTCCCCTTTCCTCGCCCTTGCCCGGTCTGCGGGGCGATCCGTCTTCACGTGAGGTGCGCGACTTCCTCCTCGCGCGCCAAGGCAACGCCTGCGCGATGTGTCAGATCCAACGACATGACTGGCAGGCGGTTCGCGGAGTCCCGGTGCCGCCCGAGTTGCTAGGCCGTCCCGTCCACCTCGACCATGATCACGCGTCGGGTCGGGTGAGGGGGCTGCTGTGTGTGGCCTGCAACACGCTCCGAGAGCCGATCGGCCGAGTCGCCCAAGGCGACGCCTGGACGGTCTATACGACCGATCCGCCCATCGGCGACCGTCTCGTGCCCTACCACCGTGCACGACCTGATACGGGACCTGGCGGAACGATCCGCTAGGGCTCGGGGACCCCGTGGCGACGGCGTGCTCGTCGTCCCCCACTCCTCCAGCGAGATCCGCCCCGCGATGTACTCCCCCCGCACTCCCCCGCACTCCTCCGCATCCGCCAGGGTCTGCGCCGTCGCCCCGATCCTCCACCCGAGGATGCGCAGCCCTGGCGTTAGTGGCTCTTCCCATTCGAGAGTGGGTCGGCGGGGGTGGCTCGTCGGTCTTGAGGTAGGTGTCGAGGTCTTCACATGATGGGAGTTCTCACGCTGCCCATCGGGAAGACCTCGACATGCCTGACGCTACCTTCGCCGCGCCTGATCTGACCACGTTCTGCCGCCTGGATGGCCTCGGCCTGGAGGTCACCGGACAACGCGTCGAGCCCGACCGTGCTGTGCTCGCGTGCCGTGTGGTCGAGGACGATCGCTGGTGTCGACGGTGTGGCTGCGAGGGCATCGTGCATGACGTCGTGACGCGCCGGTTGGCGCACGAGCCGTTCGGGTGGCGTCCCACAACCTTGCTGATCGCGGTCCGCCGGTATCGCTGCACCGGCTGCTCTCGGGTGTGGCGTCAGGACACCACGGCGGCGGCGGAGCCAAGAGCGAAGATCTCGCGGGCCGGAGTCCGGTGGGCTCTGTTGGGGCTGGTCGTGCAGCACCTGACCGTGGCCCGCCTCGCCGAGGCGTTGGCGGTGGCGTGGGACACCGCCAACGACGCGGTCCTGGCCGAGGGTCAGCGGGTCCTGATCGGCGACCCCGCCCGTTTCGATGGCGTCGCCGTGATCGGCGTGGACGAGCACGTGTGGCGGCACACCAGGAAGGGCGACAAGTACGTCACCATCATCATCGACCTCACCCCGATCAGGGACGGCACCGGCCCAGCTCGGTTGTTGGACATGGTCGAAGGCCGCTCCAAGGCCGCGTTCAAGACCTGGCTCGCCGACCGCTCCAAGCAGTGGCGGGAGGGCGTGGAGGTGGTCGCGATGGACGGGTTCACCGGCTTCAAGACCGCCGCTGCCGAAGAACTCCCCAAGGCGGTTGCGGTGATGGACCCCTTCCACGTCGTGCGCCTGGCCGGGGACGCCTTGGACCGGTGCCGGCGCCGGGTCCAGCAAGAACTCCACGGCCACCGTGGCTTCAAGAACGACCCGCTGTACCGGGCCCGGCGCACCCTGCACACCGGCGAAGACCTGCTCACCGACCGCCAACGAGAGAGGCTCATCGTGCTGTTCACCAACACCGACCACATCGAGGTCGAAGCCAGCTGGGGAATCCTCCAACGGATGATCGCTGCCTACCGCAACCCCAACCGGGAGCACGGCAAGACAGCGATGGCCGCTGTCATCGCCGTCTTGCGCGAGGGTGTCCCTGCCCCCCTGGTCGAGCTCCGACGCCTCGGCCGAACCCTGAACCAGCGCGCCGCCGACGTGCTGGCCTACTTCGACCGACCCGGCACCAGCAACGGCCCCACCGAAGCACTGAACGGAAGGCTCGAACACCTCCGCGGCTCCGCCCTCGGGTTCCGCAACCTCGCCAACTACATCGCCCGCTGCCTACTCGAGACCGGCGGCTTCAGAACCCACTCTGCTTTGGGATGAGCCGCGTTAGTCGCTAACCTCGCCCGTCTCGATGTCGACCCGAAGACCGTCGACCAGGTGCAATCGGGGAGCACCAAGGAGGGTCGACGACGGCTCGGTCTGGGCGGTCAGGGTGGCCACGTCTCTGTCGAACGCGGCGGATCGGTCCTGCGTAGATGCGTGGCCGGCGTGGCGGGTGTGCCGGCCCTGCGCCGGCCACGGCTGGTGGTCCTTGTCCTCGCAGTGCGCCTTCATCCGTTGCCTCATCCGTTCGGTGAAGGCCGGCAGGGCGTATCGGTGCCACTCTTCGAGCGCGTCGCCGGTCAGGGCGTGACCGGCTCGGCGGCGCAGGTCGGCGAGGACTGCGATCTCGTGGACGAGGTGTGGGTGTTTGGGCCAGCAGGCGGGGATCATGGCCGCCACGTCCCAGACGTACTCGTGGTTGAGCCAGTTGACGACGTCGTCGAGCCAGGACCACACCTCGGCACGCAGGTCCGGGTCGATGCAGGTTGCGGGGTCCCAAGGGCGAGCAAGCGCGCGAGGGCTTCCCAGTGCCTTCTTCTCCTCGTCGCTGCCGTAAAGAGCGATGTCGAGCTCCCGGTATGCCTGCTCGACGCGCCGCCCCGGGTGGGGGAACCGCTGGGTGAGCGGGCGAGGAGGAGCACCGTGGTGGGGCTGGGCGCGTTCGGTCACGACAGGCTGTCCTCGTGGTCTCGGGTCAGGCCGCGGCGGCGGGCCTCGACCAGCGCTGCGGCGGCCCGAGCTTCGGCACTGACGGCCCGGCGCCGGTCGGCGCCAACTACTCCTCGCAGTCGCGCCTGGTCGGCCAGGAGCCGCTGCCCGGCCTTGCCGTCGATGCATCGGTGCAGGCGGGCGATGATGGGTGCGCCGTTCTCGGAGAGCACGAGGGCGTGACGTTCTTTGAGTTGGCGCACCTCGGCAGCGGTCAGGATCGGAATGTCGTCGGCCGTGACCTGCCGTCCGCCCATCTGCCCGGTCTGCCAGCCCACGCGGGAGACCCGGACCGCACCGAGCAGGTCGGAGATCTCCTGGTTGAACGCGACGTCCTTGGAGCCGCCGAACACGACCAGGTTGTTGGTCAAGCCGACGAGGGTGCGGGCTTCCTGCTCCCCGAAGATAGCGGCGAGCTGGGGCCATGCCTGCGCGGCCCACATGAACGAGATCCCGACGGCGCGTTCGTTGGCCATCCGGGTGCGCAGGGTCGGCAACGGTGCGGTGGAGGGCAGCTCGTCGAGGATCGCGTGGAAGGGCGGGCACAGCCGCCCCCACGGCGAAGTGTTCGCGGCCTGCAAGGCGGTGTCCAGGACGTGCTCGGCGAAGGCCGTCATCAACGGTGACGCGGAGGCGTAGGGGTCTTCCCGGCCGAGCAGGTAGATGGTGCCGCCTTGGGCGATGACGTGAGCGATGTCGGTGGCGGCGCGATGGGGGCCGGGGACGCAGCGGCGGCGGATGTCCTCTTGAAAGAACAGGGACATGGCCTGTTGCACCGTGGTGATGGTGTTTCCGGCGGTCCGGTCGTCCCCGTGCAACGCCCCATAGAGAAGTCCGTCCCAGAAGGTTGCGGCATGGGGGTGCTCGCGCAGGATCTCGGTGGGATCGGTGGCGGCCAACGGTTTGGCCACCCACGAGAGGACGTGCTCAAGGCTGCGCCCGGTCAGCGCGGCGGCGTGGAAGTACCCCTGCAGCACCTTGGCGGCCTCGGCCGCGTAGAAGCGGGCCGCGTCGTCGGCGTGCCCGCCGGCGACGGCGCCCTTGACGGTGCCGGCGGTGAACGCCTTGGCGCGTCGTTCGGCGACCAAGGGGTCGACGCAGCCCTGGATGGGGTCCCACACCACCTCGGGCAGCCCGGGCACCAGACCGAACGGGTCGAGGACGATGCACGGTCGCTGCCGAGTGGACCGAGCGGTGAAGGTCAGCAGCAGGTCGTCGACCTTGGTCAGGGTCGTCAACGCCGCGCCAGGGGCGTCGATGAGAGCCGGGGCGAGCAGGTCCAGCGTCTTGCCCGACCCTTGCGGGCCGATCACTCCCGCGGTCCGATCCCACGGCACCCACAGTTGACCGCCGCGCGGCTCGCGGGCGTCACCCAGGCGCCACCCAACCTCTACGGGTCGCAGGCGTCTCATCGGCTGCTCTCCGTGCTGGCTCCGTACAAGTCCGGCCGAATCACCTTCGCGTGCTTGCGCAGCCGGGTCCTGCCAAGCAGTGCCTCGGCCTCCGCGCGAGTGGCCATCCCATGCAACCGGCCGGGTCCCCAACGGCCGAGCCCCCACTTCAGCCCGGCAGCACAGCCGACCAGGATGATCGCCTCGGCGGTGCCGATCGAGGCCCACAAGATGGAGGGGCCGGGATGGTGGCTCAGCGGGCCCAGGCCCGCGTCGGCGTGCCCCCTGATGATTCCCGGCAGGCTGGTGAACAGTGCGGCCCGGTCGACGAAGACCCACCCATTGCCGGCGAGCAAGTTCGCCGCTGAGCGACCGAGCTGCACACCCAACAGCAGCAGGAAGAGCACCGCGACGACCAGCGCAAGCGGGATCTCCCAGGTGAACGGGTAGGGGTTGGTGCGTCGTGAACGTTGCATGGCTCTCCTCGATTGCCTTGCCCCCTAATGAGGCGTGGTGCTCGTGAAGGATCACCAGCGCGGCAAGTCGAGTGGAGCGAGTTAGTTTGAGCTCTCGGGCAGGAGCGAGTTGGCCAGCGCGTCTAGGTCCTCGAAGGGCAGAGCGCGCAGCGACTGCCCGCTACCAAGGCCCCAGATCGAGTACCCGTCCTTGCTGTCCTGTGTCCCGTCGGTTCTCCAGGTACCGGTGGTGACTAGCTTGACCTTGACCCTGGTCGGGACGTCCTTGTGTGGCTCAATGGACAACAGCTTCCGCCGCGCCTCGGGCTCGATGATGAACGACGCTTTGGTGTCCACGCAGATTACGTCCACCCCTGACCACACAATAAAGTCCGGGAAGAACCAGACCGTCGGACCGAGGGTCACGAGCGGGATCTTGTAGCCCGTCTGCGACCTGTTCCGGGCCCAAGGCAACCCTGTCTCGTCGAGAGCGCGCGCGAACTTCAGCTCCAGGTCGTTGAGGCCGTCGTATCCCTCATGCAGCGAGTTCTTGAAGGTCTCCATGCTTGACGTCCGCACAAGCGTGCTGCCGATCTCGTACGGCCTCGGCTTCAGTTGCTTGATGACCGCATACCGGAGGTATTCGTCGACGGCCTCGGCAGCGTTGTCCGCGAGGCTCTGGTAGGCGCTGCTACCGACGCCCACTTTGGCGTCGAACTTCGCGCCGTCGGTGTCGATGACAGTTAGGGCCGGTCGGTAGCGCCGCGATACCTCACGCCGGAACACCCACCGGGCGTTAACCCGGTTGGACTGCTCGAACTGCACCCAGTCGGTGTCCGCTGCCTCGTTCGAACCGATCGCCTGCTGGACGGTGCGGCGCCGCCCTTCACCCTTCGTGTTCACGGTGTCGCCCGTGTAGTCGTGCACCTTGGCCAGGACCTTCTCCACGGGCTCGGCAGCGGCCCGGTTGTCGACCCCCGTCCGGGGGACCGTGCGGGTCTCCCTGGGCTCCAGGTTCTTAGGGTCTTCCGTACCCGGAGGGGAGGTGAGGATGCGGACCTCTGGGGCGTTTCCACCGAGGCCGTTCCTCACGTCCTCGACCACCTGAGAGAAGGCGTCGTTGCGATCGACGCGAACGTAGAAGTGCGCGGTGTTCAAGCGGTCCGCCTCGTAGTGCGTTGCGCCCGGCTGGCGCAGCACCCGCCCGATGATCTGGGCGATCTGCACCGTCGAGTCCATGCTCTTGTCGACGTACGCGAAGTAGACGCTCGGGTCGTCCCAGCCCTCCTGGAGGGTCTGGTTGAAGATGATGTGCCGGTAGTCACCGGCCACGAACTCCTCGTAGTCGTTGTCGCCGCCGGTGTACAGGTTGAAGTCCAGAGGCAGCGGGAAGTCTTTGTGCGTCTTGAGGTCGGCGTAAACCGCCACCTGGTCGGCGGGGAGGCCGCACTGCTCGGTGAGGTAGCGCCAGATGAGGATGGGAGGGGCCTGCCGTTGCTCAAACACCTGCTTCGGGTCGTCGCTCATGCCCGCGTCATCGGCGACCATGTTGGTGTTGCAGACGTAGATCGCCTTCGGCAGGAAGGCCAAGCCCTGGGCATCGGCGGCCGCCTCGGCCTCGCGCAGGTCGGCCAGCATCTCGCTCACCGTCTCCTGCATCGGTGCGTTCAGGCCGTCCAGGGCGATGATGCCCTTCACCAGACCCGAGGCCACAACCGTGGCCGAGGGGACGGTGGTGATGAGGTCCTCCGTGGCGTAGTCGCCCTGAGAGCGCAGGGGGTCTATCACCTCGGTTGAGAACTGAGCAGGGAACCGCAGCGTGGCGCTGGCGAGCAGGAAGACGGCCGGCTGCTGCTCCAGCAGCAGCGTTGTCTGCTGGTCGCTCAGGTTCTGGGCCTCGTCGTAGACCACGACCAGCGGGCGCCGCACTCCCTCGGCCGTCTCGCGGCCCTTCAGCGCCTCCCACCTCGTCGACTCGATGGTGTCGGTGTCGGCCGCGAAGATCTTCAGGTTGCTCTTCTCGCGGTCCCGCTGGTTGAAGGTGCCGACCGTGGCGAAGTAGAGCAGCGACTCCTTGGCGTTGGCCACGTCGTCGGGGTCGTACTCGCTGAGCAGCCGCACCGTGGTGTCTGGCAGCAAGTGCTTGTACTTCCCGCCGTCGGCCAGGTTGGCGTACGTCTGCTGCACGACCACCTTGCCCTTGGAGAGCCACAGAATGACCGGCGGCACCTCCATCATGGCAACGATCTCGCTCACCGCCTGGGCGAGGATCGCGGTCTTGCCCGATCCGGTGATCGACGAGAGGGCCTGGTAAAAGGGCACGTCGCGTCGCTTGGCCCCGCGGCCATAGGGGATCGGGTCACCGTGGTAGTCGATGAACCGGTCGGCGATCTGCGACGCCGCCTCCTGCTGGAACTGGAAGAGCTCGATGGTCACGGTCAGGACTCCTCGATAAAGGACTCGGTACGGACATCGAGGCCGAAGTCGGACAGGATGCGGTCAGGGATCTGATACCACACCACGTCGTCAGTGACGATCAGGTTGCGACGGCTGTACACGTGGTACGTCGGGGCCAGCCCGGCGGCGTCTGCCTCGTCGGTGATGGCCTCGTACACCTCCTCGGTCAGGTCGGTGTTCGACCCGGCGCCGTGCCAGACGAGGTAGATGCCCTCGTCGCTGGTATTACGAGCGACGAGATACTGGTAGGCCGCCTCCTCCGGCACCGGGATCAACACCGGGCTGCGCCGGCTGCCCGTCGAGGAGTGCGAGGCGATGACCGTGTCGATCATCTCGTCGCGCTCCATCATGAGCAGCGTCTTGGCGTCGACCTTCTTCTCCAGGGTCTTGAAGGTGAAGCCGCCGCCGAGGGCCGCGTGAGCCTTCTTGTCGGCCCACTTGCCCTCGATGACCCGCTTCAGCCGGTCAGCGGTCAGCGTCTTCGCGTACGAGTCGCCGTTCTCCGGACGCCCCTGCTCGACCAAGATGAAGCGCCGGTCGGCCCCTTGGTCGTGATTCAGCTTCAGCACCACGTGTCCGGTCGTGCCCGAGCCAGCGAACAGGTCCAGGACGGTGCCGTTGGGCGGACACCAGATCTGGATGATCTTGGTCATCAGCTTCATGGGCTTCACCGTCTCGAAGCCGTGCCCAGCTCCCACGATCGCCGTCAGTTCGTTAACGCCGGTCTGGCTGTGACCAGACTGTTCATGGTCCCAGGAGACACTGCCGAGCACCTCTGGGTCGTCCATGTCCTCGTCGGCCCAATAGGTCATCGGAACGCGGCCCTGCTTGACGTCCTCCAAGTACCTCTTGAGCTGCGGACGACCCGTACCCTTGACCCCGAAGTAGACTTGCGGCCACGGATGGCTTTCGAGACGGCTCGTCGCTACCTTTGCCGCCTCGGACAGCGATGTCGTCAACATCAGGGCCTTGACCATCCGCAACCCTCGTGCGTCGATCCCGATAACCGCCGCCCGTGTTTCGGAATCCTTCAAATCTCGAAGCTCGTAACTCACACCCCATCGCTCAAGAATGCGCTTAGTGTCGGCCTGAGGCAGGACCCAGCACCGTCCTGTCGGGGGATAGTGAACATCACCCGTGAAAGGAGATTGGATCCCGTAGACCATCCCCTGATGTGTGAGAGCCTTGGGGCCCGAGAAATTATCCGAGCGCCACAGCCGAGTGTCGCCGTCGCGGTTTCCGTACTTTGCATCCATCGAGTCGGTGCGCGGCTCTAGCCCGGTCTTCGCCAACTTCTCGTTCTTCGCATACACCAGGACGTACTCGGTAGCCGTCGAGACATGGCGATTGTCCGAACGCGGAGCGTAGCTCTTCTCCCAGTTGATGATCGCCAGCCGATTCTCCTCAAAGAAGATCTCATCGAGCATCTGGCCAAGGTGAAAGAGCTCTCGGTTGTCGATGCAGATCGCCAGAACTCCGCCCGGCTTGAGCATCGCCTTCATCATCTGGAGTCGGGGGTACATGAACTTCATCCACTTGGTGTGGCGTGCCGGATCGTCGCTGCCCACGAACTCGCCGAGGTCCGGGTCGTTGGGGTCCTTGTCCCACTTGTCGTTGTACCGGAAGTCGCCCCCTGTGTTGTAGGGCGGTTCCCCCGAAGGTCTGCGCGTGTTGTCAGGTACCTCCCAAGGGGCGTTTCCGCTCTACCCGCGTCGAGCTCAGGTCGACTTCATCGAACGCGACGGCGTCTTGTGTGCTTGGTCGCTGCTGCTGCCAGCAGCGGCGCCACGAGTTCCTGATACTGCTTGAACAGGATCTCCTGGCGCTCAAGCTCCGTCGATGCGCCTCCGCCCACGCCGAACAGGTCGTCAACCGCGGCGTCGAGATACTTGTGAGCGGTCATGAGGACGGGGCTGATGGCAGATGGGTCGTACACGTCGGCTAGGGACAGCTCGGGGTGCTGACCTCGCGCCTTGAGCACCTCAGCGCCAGCACCGATGATGCGCTCTCTCGCGCCCTGGTCGGTGTAAGGCAGCGGAAATGTGTTCCAGGTGAGGAGCTTGTTGAAGCGTAGACGGGACTCGAGCCTGCCACCCACGACCCGTTGCCACGTGATGAACATGGTCGACGAGATGATCGCGAACATGAACCCATCGGCGTCCGGTGTGATGAAGTTTGCGTCGCTGGCGATGGTGTCTGGTCCGAACCGTGCCGTCAAGAAGTATGGCCGAGACTCTGAGACATGCCTCGGGATGCATAGGTACGACGTGTCGGGTTGTGCGATCTGCCGGAACAGGTGGGCGGTCGCGGCGGCCTCACGAGTGGACGCGGCCTTGCTCGCCGACCGGAAGTCTCGAACGCCTTCGATGCGGTCACGGAGGAAGTTGCTGCGCTGGGCGTCGCCTGGCTTCAGGTCTACGAGCCAGAGGCAGTAGCGGTCGTGCCCGTGAAGGAGTTCGCGGGCACCAACGTACGGCCTCACGTACTTCGCAGCGATGGGGTCAGCCATCGCCTCGTCATAGTCTTCTTCTTCAACGATCAGCCAACCACCATCGGTTGGCTTGTTCCCATAGGAGACTTCGCCCAGTTGAGGGTTCAGTGGCTTGGTGGATGGCTCAACGATGACAGTTGGGCCATCCGTCAGGTACGGCGTGATGTTTGCGACTGACTGCTCCACCGGTGCCGAACCATCCGTTGGGTAGTCGATGAGTCGAGACGGTCCGATCTTGCGGCTGAACCCGATGATGACGCAGTGCACTGCGGCTTTTCCTATGGCTTCCGAGCTCCAGGGGAAGGTTCGGTGTGCGAACTTGATGCGCCACCCGTGACCCAAGGTGGGCTGGAACAGGGGCGCGACTGCCTCTCCCTGGGTGATGGAGCTCGTGCTGACGAACGCCCACCTGCCGTCGAGGTCCCCGAAGTAGCCCGCGGCCTTCGCGTACCAGCCGGTGACGTAGTCCAAGGTTCCGTGATACCGCGATCCCCACACCAGCTGAAGGTCTGCCGTCTGCTCTGCCGACCGGAGCGAGATGCCGAGGAACGGGGGGTTGCCAGCCACGATGGAGTCTTCCGTGGCGGGGCAAATCTGACCCCAGTCCTTGCGTAGAGCGTTGCCGACGACGATGGTGGCCTGTTCCTGGATAGGCAGCCGGTCGGGTGCATGGCCGAGGGAGGCGGTGAGTTTGAGGTCGCACTGACGGTCGACGAGGAACATGGCGGTCTCCGCGATGCGGGCGGGCCACTCGTCGATCTCGATGCCGTAGAAATGGTCCAGAGTGACCTTCAGGCCGACGTTGGCGAGCAGCATCGGGTTGTCCCCGGTGATTTCCTGGAGGCGTTCCATGATCGCCAGCTCGAGGTCTCGCAGTTCGCGGTAGGCGACGATGATGAAGTTTCCGCACCCGCATGCGGGGTCCATGTAGCGGATGGCACCGAGCTTGTCGCGCAGTTTGCGGAGCCGGTCGGCCTCGTACTTGCCCAGGGTGCGGACGTGCTCGAACTCAGCGCGGAGCTCGTCGAGGAAGAGAGGGTTGAGGGTCTTAAGGATGTTCTCCTCGGAGGTGTAGTGCTCTCCGAGCTGCCGGCGGGTCTCTGCGTCGCGGACGGACTGGAACATCGACCCGAAGATGGCTGGGCTGATGCTGGCCCAGTCGCGGTCGCAGGCTTCCAGCACCGCGGTCCGGAACTCCGCGTTCAGTACGGGCAGGGTCACCCGCTCGGAGAAGATCTGACCGTTGACGTATCGAAACCCGTCGAGGCCTGGGCTCGCATGCTCGGGGTCACCGTCGGGGGTGTCGAGGTAGTCGAAGAGCGTGCTGAGCTGGGCTCCGATGTCGGACCCGTCGGCGGCGGTGTGGTCGCGGATGAAGGTGGCGAACAGGTCTGGTGCCCACATGTCGGTGTCGTCGCCGAACATGAGGAAGAGGATGCGGGCGAGGGTGACGGAGATCTCGTGGTCCCGTTCTTCTCGGGGAGTGCCCTGGGGATAAGCCTTCTCCATGGCCGTGTACAGGCGGGCCATGAGCTTAGAGGCGTGCTTGGTCTCGTTGGAGGCTTCGACGTCGAAGGCCTGGCGGACCTTGGCCAGGACGGCGTTGCTGTCCAGGATCACGTCGTAAGGAAGCCGGATCACATCCAGCTTCTCGGCGAACCGGGGGTCCCGGTCGCCGTTGCGGTGCCGGTGTCGGCTCAGCCGGGTTGTGGTGGTGCTGCCGACCGCCCGGCGCACGGGCCACCGCCACACCTGCTCGTGCTCGTCGTGGAAGATCAGGATCCGGTCGGTGCTGCTCCTGGCCAGATGCTGGTCGAGGGCGGCTTCGAGCCTTGAGTGGGGTTTCTCGTTGACGACCCAGACGCGCAGTCCCTTGTGCGAGGAGACGTTGGTGGCGGTGACGTGTCGGCCGTCGTGCTCGACGGTGACGGGGGGCTGGTCGGGCCGGGACCAGTTCAGGTCCTGGATGAACAGCTTCTGGTAGTCACGCTGCTCCGCGCGTGCGATCAGGGCGGTGGTCATGAGCTGGTCACTCCTAGCGAGCAGACGATCTTGATGGTGTCGGTGTCGGTGGCGCCGATGACGAGCCTGTCCTCGTCGTGCAGCTGGTTGATGAGGTCAG
>Ga0116160_1002366_pt1 | contig 18027 bp, 6 predicted proteins | sample AD_JPNAS2_MetaG_FD_89879 | JGI IMG/M metagenome (GOLD analysis project Ga0116160, IMG submission 89879) | Active sludge microbial communities of municipal wastewater-treating anaerobic digesters from Japan - AD_JPNAS2_MetaG | ecosystem: Engineered > Bioreactor > Anaerobic > Digestate | place...
AAAGTAAAAACTTTTGGTCCTTTGCTTTTTTATTTATCGGTAAAGAGCAGAAAGGTTAATACGTCCCAAATATCTTTTCCGGTATAGGCCACAATGTCGTCTTTAACGATTCGGGTACCCGGATAAAAGGAAGCAAGATGAGCCTGCTTAGTCTTTCGGAAAAATATTTCGGCCTCGACCGGTTTTTCCAAAGAAAGGAAAAACTTCGGTTTGTTATTGCTTTCTTTCTTGAGTTTATTGACTGCTTCGATTGTTGCGGCTTTGATTTCCTCGCAGACATCGTCGGGATGCTTGCTGATGACTGCGCCGTGCAAGCCTTCCTTGGTCGAAACGGTTAGGATTTCTTGGTTTTCTTGTTTAACGAGATCGCATAGACCCCGGTCGCCCGAAACCATGATTACGGGAACATTTAGGGAATTGGCATAATAAGCGTTGATGTGAAATTCGCTCATTGGTTTCCCGTTAAGCAGAAGATGGTTGTGACCGAGATTCATCGTGTGGGACAACGGGTTTTCCTTTGATCTTGCCGGACTGTGATAGTCGATAAAAAGACAGGCATCAAAACTTTCGTCGAGCCCTGCCAACATGTCGCAGGGATGGTTTTCCCAGCCGCGGATAATCTTAATGCCTTTCGGAAGTTCTGATAAGATTAAGTTCCGGGCGCTGTCGTGCGCATCCCGTACATATATTTCCTCAACGCCAGCGGCTTTCAGACCTTCGATGCAGGAGGCGGTTTCTTTGGTCATTTGGATCTGAAAAGGAGCGTAAGATGAGTCACCAAGTTCGGTTTCTTTCCAATCGCAAATCCCGGCGACCCCTTCGATATCGACGCTGATATATACTTTCATATTTTCTGCTCCCCGGTTATTCTTCTTTTTTGGTCTTTTTGCGATAGAGCAGTTCTTCGCCGTTGATGCCAGGGGTTGTCATCTTATGCAAATCCAAGATGATATTGGCTTCCATTTCCGTCAGGTATTTGTTTTCGAGTACGATGTCGCGCACCGACTTGCCGGTTTCCATGGCTTCCTGGGCGATTTTTGCGCTTAAGTTGTAACCCAGGTGCGGCGAAAGAGCGGTTACGATAATCGGGCTGTGTTCCACCACGTATTCGCAGTATTCGGAGTTGGCGGTGAGGCCTTCGATGGCTTTTTCCCGCAGAGTGCGGGCGGCTCTTCTTAAGGTATTGAGCATTTCGAACAGCGAATCGAAAATAACCGGTTCGAATACATTGAGTTCGAGTTGGCCGGCTTCCACGGCTTTCGTAATCGTCACGTCAAGCCCCATCACGTAGAAAGCTACCTGATTGACGACTTCCGGAATAACCGGATTGACTTTTCCCGGCATAATGGAAGAACCCGGCTGCACTTTCGGCAGGTTGATTTCGTGGAAAGCGCTGCTTGCCATCAGTCGCAAATCGTTGGCGGTTTTCGACAGGTTGACGGCCAGAATTTTTAAAGCTGTGCTCATCGTAAGAAGCGCATCGAGATGACGGGTCGAGTCAATCAGGTTTTTGGCGCTTCGGAAATTTTCTCCGGTGTATTTCGAGATATATTGAACAACTTTTTTAATATATTTCGGATTGGCGTTTAAGCCTGTTCCGATGGCGGTTGCCCCCATGTTGATATCACGCAAACCGTCCATCGCCTGTTCGATTCGGTCGATGTCCCGGCCCAAAAGACTGGCCAGGGCTTCGAACATCTGGCCCATGCGCATCGGCACGGCTTCCTGAAGATGGGTTCGTCCGAGTTTGAAGACATCGTTTAATTCCACCATCTTTTCCAAATAGGCGTTTTGGAGTTTTTTGAGTTCCACCAGCAGTTTCTTGGTTTGGCGGATGGTGGCGATTTTACCCGCGGTCGGGATTACGTCGTTGGTCGATTGGCTGAAGTTGACATGGTCCAACGGATGGACAAAGTTGTATTTGCCTTTTTCCCCGCCCATCATTTCGTTGGCGCGGTTTGCGATGACTTCGTTGGCGTTCATGTTCATGCTGGTGCCGGCGCCGCCTTGGATGACATCGGTGATGAACTGTCCGTGCAAACGTCCGTTTAAGATTTCATCGCAACTCAGCATGATGGCTTTGGCGACTTCTTCGTCAAGCATTCCGATATCGGCGTTCGCTCTAGCGGCCGCCTTTTTGACGATGGCCAAGCCTTTAATCATTTGGCGGTTGATGCCGCGTTTCGTGATTTGGAAATTTTCTTTGGCGCGTAAGGTTTGAATACCGTAATACGCTTCTGCGGGGACCTGCATTTCCCCAAGTGAATCAGTTTCTATTCGATAACGCATATTAACCTACTTCCTTATAACGTTTTCTTTAATAGCTTGTTTTTTGACAGCTTTGGCGATGACTTTGGCTACCCGTTGATCGAAAGGATTGGGAATCAGGTAGTCGGGACGAAGTTCTTCGTCTTTGATGATACCCGCCAATGCGCGGATGGCTGCTTCAATCATTCCGTCGGTAATCTTGGTGGCGTGAGCAGCGATGGCACCTTTGAACAATCCCGGAAAAGCGAGAACATTGTTGATTTGGTTCGGAAGATCGCTTCTTCCGGTGGCATAAACCAACGGTTCGCATAGTTGGGCGTTTTCAATCGACAATTCCGGATTCGGGTTGGCCAAAGCGAAAACGATTCGCCGTTTCATCGTTTTGACCATTTCCGGCGTCAAAAGATCGGCCACGCTTACTCCGACAAAGATATCGGCTTCCGGCATCAAATCGGCGAGGGTTGCGCCTTCTTTGTCGAAAGAATCGATGATTCCTTCATCGAGCATTTCCCGGACGACAAAATTGTACCGGTCGTAGTTTGCATTTTTAACCACACCCTGGGCATTGTAAGCATAAATGGTTTTGATGCCCAGTTTTTTGATTCGGCGGGCGATGGACGAACCGGCTGCTCCGGTGCCCGACAATACCACGGTTAAATCAGACAAATTGAGTCCGTAAAGTTTGGCAAGATTCAGTAAAGCCGCGGACACCACAATCGATGTGCCGTGCTGGTCGTCGTGGAAAACCGGAATATCCAGTTCCTCTTTCAGACGTCTTTCGATTGTGACGCATCTCGGTGCGCTGATATCCTCTAAATTAATCCCGGCAAAATTCGGGGCAAGGATTTTAACCGTCCGAATAATTTCTTCGGTGTCCTGGGTATCGAGACAAATCGGCACCGCTTCCACTCCCGCGAACGATTTAAACAGCAGGCATTTTCCTTCCATGACGGGAAGCGCTCCGAGTGGACCGATATTGCCCAAGCCCAAAACGGCGCTGCCGTCCGAAACGACCGCAATTATTCTTCCTTTGCAGGTATAATCGTATGCGAGGCTCGGGTTGTCTTTGATGGCAAGCGAACTGTACGCTACGCCGGGAGAATAAAGCAAACTCAAATCTTCTTTGGATTTAACCTTGGCAACCGCCCCCATTTTTATTTTTCCCTGGTATTTTTTGTGCAGTGCCAAAGAGCGATTCTTTAAATCATCACTACTCATAAAGTAACCTCTTTTCTGTAATATCATATCATATTATCGAAAAAAATAGGGCATAAAAACATAAAAATCAAGTATCGCTCATAAGTTGAAAAAATGTTTAATAAAATTTAGGGGGTTGATGTTATGATTGTCAAAGTGTCCAAAACAGCCGGAGTGCACGGAGAGCTTTTGGTGAGCGGTTCGAAAAACGCCTCACTTCCCGCGCTTTGCGCAAGTCTCCTCACCAAAGAGTGGCTTACCCTCGAAAATGTTCCGCTGATTGACGATATCGACAAAATGCTGAAGATTTTAAAAAGCATTGGGTGCGAATATACGCTGGAAAATCACACCGTCCGGATCCGTTCGGCAAATCCGAGTTACAAGGTTTTGACCGAAGAAGTGGGTGACATCAGGGCCTCGTATTACCTGATGGGCGCGCTTTTATCCCGAAAGAAAAAAGTTTTAATCGGCTATCCCGGAGGATGCAATCTAGGCAGCCGGCCGATTGACTTTCATCTGAAAGCTTTTAGGGACTTGGGATTCAGAGTCACCGAAAACGGTCAATTTTTGCACATTGTTTACGAAGGAACCAAAAAACACCGTTTGCGTTTTGCCAAAGAAACCGTGGGCGGAACCATCAACGCGCTGTTTGCTTCGTGCCGCCTGGAAGGAACCACCTTAATCGAAAACGCTTCGCTGGAACCGGAAGTCTTGGATATCATCGAACTGCTTAACAAAATGGGTGCCAAAATCGAAAGAAAACCCGGACGAGTCTTAAGTGTTGCCGGTGTAGCCAAACTAAAAGGGACAACCCACAAAATCCTGTTTGACCGAATGGAAGCGGGAAGTTACATGCTTTTGGCTTCGAGCCTTCCCAACAGCAATCTCACCGTTTATCCGGTGGAAGAAAGTCTTTTAAGAACCGTCATTTCGGTAATCCGTTCCACCAAAACCAAAGTCAAAGTCACGGGCGATGCGATTAATATCAAAAGCGCCGAAAACCTTAAGCCCGTGAATGTTTTGATCGGTCCGTATCCTTTCTTCCCCACCGATCTACAGCAGATTCTCTCGGTGATGCTGCTTAGGGCGGAAGGAGAGTCGTTGATCGAAGATACCGTTTTTCCGGGCCGCATAAGCCATATCGGCGAACTGAAAAAAATGGGGGGACGGATTGAATTCGACGGCTCCCAAAACCGAATCGTCATACATCAAAGCCGGCTGAAAGGCTCAAGAGTCAAAGCGCACGATTTAAGATGTGCCTTCGGTTTGCTTGTGGCCGGGGGGATGGCGGACAATTCGACGATTGTGGAGAATGTGGAAAACGTGCTGAGAGGCTACGAAAACCCGCTTCAAAAACTTAAATCCATTGGCTTCCTGATCGAAGAAATCTAGTCTGATAATAAAAAATATGCATTTTCTTATGAAAATCATTTTTTTATTGTTAAAATATTATAAGAAACATGGAATTAATTGTTTTGAAATTGCCTAATGAAGGGAAGTGATGGGCATGTCAATTACACCTGAAATAATCAGAGACGTCCAACTATCGATTACGATTTTTAATTGGGTAGTGTTCGGATCTTTGGTGATAGCTTTATTGGTCGGCTTCGTCAGAGGAATGAAGAAATCGATTTTCCGCTTTTTGACCAGAGTCGTGCCATTGATCCTTTTGTTTGTGTTTGTCGATTTGTTTGCCAAAATAATTCTGACTTGGCAATTCCCAAGTTTTATCAATATCGATCTCGGAAATTCGGTGCTGGAAATTGTCACCAATGCGGCGGCGGAAAAATTTAATAACGGTGTTCCGCTTCCGGAAACGAGCGAAATTTATCAATTGGTGCTTTCGCTCGGCATCAGTGTTTCCCGCTTTATCGTTTTCTATATCGGTGTTGCGCTCTGTACTTTTATCGTAACGCCGCTTCTGAATTTGATTTTATTGATTCTGCGCAAAATCTTCGAACGTCCTACCTACGGACCGGACGGCAAGAAAGAAAAACCGAAGAAAAACATTCTTTCCCGTCTGATTGGCATGGGCATCGGCGGCTTGCAATATGTGCTCGTCTTTTTGTTGATTACTTTGCCGCTCTTCGGGCCGGTTTCGCTTTTGATGAGCCTAAAAGACGGAATGCTGGACAGTTTCGATACTCAATCAATCCAGCAATCCGGTGAAGTTATAGTTTCGGAAAGCGAACAGAACAAAGAAAAAGTCGAAAATGCCTTTAAGGTTTTGGAGCAGTTCGACCGGATTACAATCCGCCGGATTTTAAACCGTTTCGGCGGCAAGGAAAAACCGCTCGACGCTTTGTATTTCGGTTACCTCACCCGCATCAAAACCAAACAAGGAACCATCAATTTCGTTTATTTGGTTGACGATATGAAAACGACTATGGGTATCCTGAATGATTACCGCAAAAACGGTGAAATCGATGTTGCCGATTTAATCATCAACGAAAGAGACGCTTTGTTCGGTTTGCTAACCAAACATAACTTTTTGCCGATCTTTGCGCCGGCTTTAATCGAATACCTCGATGCCAACGATATTTTGGACGAAACATCCATCAATATCAAAGCCTTGAAACAAATCGATTGGGAAAAAGAAAATGCGGCGATAACCGAAATCCTGAACAAAGTGGCCAATCTGATGGAAGTCGGAGAATTCGATTTCGACGATCCGGGCAAGAGCTTGACAATTCCGGCGATTGACGATGCGATGGAAGAACTCGGCAAAGCCATTGCCAAATCGCAATTGATTTCGCAGCTCGGGGCAAGCCTGCTTTACGAAGAATTAAGCAAAGCCTTAACGGAATTCGGCACCAAAGAAGGAGTCGACATGACCGTTTTGATTGAACTGATCGACTTACGAAATATGTCCGAAGACGATTGGGGCAAAAACTTCAAAATCATCTCCAACATCGTCAGAGCCGCTTACGAATTGGGCCTGTTCGAAGGCAACGATTCGGCCGACTTAACCAACGAGGAGGCCTTGAGACGGTTGATGACCAAACCGTTTGAACTGACCAGAATCCAAGGGAAAGAAGCGGATCTTTTGACGCTTTTGCTTAAAATGACCGATTTGCAAAAGCATTTTGACCAATGGGGCGTATCCCAGGATTTCTCGCAAATCGATTGGAGCACCGAACCGAACAATTTGGCCGACGTCGTTATCGCTTTTATCAGACTCGGTTCACTTGACGATTTCAACCTCGATTTGATTTTCAGTTCGCTCGAAACCGAAGAAGGCAAAGAAAAGCTTCGCGACTTGTTCGACGCAATCAATGGAAGCGCCTTGTTGCAACCGGTTTTTCGGACGGTGGTGGAATCTTTGGTGAAAGAAATCGATGCTTCCGTTGATTTATCCGCAATCGATTTTGATACAATCGATTGGGTCGGCGAATTCGAAATAATCAAAAACGTCAAAGAGATGGTCGAAGAGTTGGACGAAGGCATCGAAACTCTGACCGCGGATACAATTGAAAATTTAATGCTTGAAGCAAGCAAGGGCGAAATCACCACTTTGATTGTCGGCAAAATGATCAACGAAAGTCTGGAAGAAATGTTCAAAGAATATAATCCGAAAGTAGACGGAGAACTTGTTTTCGACTATACAAACAAGGAAGTTTTGGCGGGGAATGCGGACGACTTGGGTGATTTAATCAACTTTGCGAACGCAATGAAAGAAGCTTTTTCCGATCCGGCTGTTTATTCTTCGGCCAAAAGAATTGCCCTGGGAAAGGCTATCAAAGAATTTGACAAAGGCAGCGAAACACGGCCGACGCCGATAGATTATTACCTGCCGGCCATTCTGAAATATGCTCAAGTACCGGGTGCCACAATTACAACCGAAGGCTTGGTATCACATGGTTACACATATACTTACGAAGGGGAATTGCTCATCGAATTTTTCGAAGCCCTGGGAAAACCTGACGTTGAAATAGGTGCTTTAATTTACAAAATCGAAACCGAGTCCTATCTGACAAAAGAAATATACTTGGTTTGGAAACCCACAATTTGAATAAAAAACTAGCCTCACGCATAAAGTTCTAAGTGAAAAACTTAGGACTTTTTTCTTTTTTTGTTCAAAAATAATAAACGAATATTTCCTAATTGCGAGCAAAAAAGAAATGGATTTGGAAACAATCGCATCGTTCTTCGGGAAAATAGACCGACAAAATAATCAAGCGTTTTCAAAAATGCATGCATAATTGCTTGCAATTTTTTCGGTCTTTTGATAAAATAAGGTCATAATCATAGGAAAATGAGGTGATTATATGTTAAACGCTAATGCAATAATGCTATATTTCAGCTTGGCCATGGTTGCAATTATAGCATTGTTTGCGCTTTGGGGCTTTATAGCTGGGCTCAAAAGAGAGCTTAAGTTCACCGTCGTTTTAATCATCATACTGCTAATAGTATGGGCTTTCTTCGGCAACGGCTCCAATTTACTTGATATGAAACTTCCTGGTTTCTTATCAAACATCTTCCAATCGGGCTTTGACCTTTCCGACAATGCCACAACCCTAAGAAAGATTGTAGAAGAAATCGTTCGCGGTATTGAAATCGGCGGACAATTGTTGGTCGAAGGTTCCAGAGCTTATGCCCTCTTTACAAGCATTCTCGAAGGCGTGGTCCGTTTAGTTGGATTGCTTGTAGGTACTTTGTTTGCGTTCATTCTGGCAGGTTTGATCCGCTTCATTGCTTTCATAGTCCGTGGGATTATTTCTCTTGTCAAAAGAGGAAAAGCAAAACGCGCTGCTAAGAAGACCGAACAAGTAGAAACTGTCGAAGCAGAAGCGACTCCTGAACCAACGGAAACCGTTTCTGAAACTGCTCCCGAAGATGACGGTGTTGTCATCGTGGAAGCAGAAGACTACACCGGAGATGTGGTAGTCACCATTTCTAAGCAACCTCGTAAAGTTAAAACCGGTAGCAAACGTCGCTTGTGGGGCGCGGGTGTTGGTTTATTGAAGGGAATGCTTTTCGTAATTTTACTGAGCGTTCCGTTTACCGGTATATTCTCGATTGTTAATGCGGTTGATCCTAATACCGTTGACGTATTGGAATCAGCTCTGAATCTTAACGGCAAGGCATCCGAAAATGGCCACGTTTGGGTTGCCGATAGTGAATCGACGCTCGACTTTCTCTTTGATCTTGCCGAAGCATATGACAAAGCGGGAATTCAACGTTTTATCAATTCATCCAAATTCTTCTTCGGTAAATCGATTGATCTCTATCTATTCGACACCTTGGCCAAATTCGAGACATCTTCGCAAACCATTTACCTTCGCGAAGAACTCATCACTTACATCAATGTAGCCAACGTAGCCTTGAAGGCATACGATCCTGAAACCGGCTCCTTTGATATTTGGTCGCTGTCGGATGCGGATTTGGATATTCTTTTCGGTTATCTGAATGATGCGAAATTGATTTCGGAAATCATTCCGGTCGGAATCGAATATGCAGGCACCATCGACACCGTCAAGGATTTATTGGCCAAATCCAATCAATCGCTTGACAAGTTGATTGCTGTCGACTGGGCCAACGATTTGCCAAAAATTCTGAGAGCTGTAAGAGCTGCCTTAAAACTCGGCGACTTCACCAGCGAAGACTTTGACCCATTTGATCTTGACAGCGATGTATTACGCGAAATTGTCTCGAACATCGGTTCAACTGCCTTCATCAAAGAATTGATGCCGGTAGTTATCAATGCAGCCTTAAAACTTGACTTTGTTCAGGATTTAATCGGCGACATCGGCAAAGTCGATACATCCGAAGTTAATTGGCAACAAACCCTTTTAACTATTGTTGACGTATACGACGACTTCAAAGCATTGGAACTCGATTTCGACAACCTAAGCCTTGATACTTTCATTCAATTGCTTCGTGATGATGCGAAACGTGCCTTATTGCTTTCGATTCTCGAAAAATTGGGCATCACCGACCTCTTCATGAAGATCATCGTTCCGGTTTTGAACGATTCCCTCAACAAACAGCTCGATGATTTGGGTTTAGGCGAATTCAAAGACATTCTCGATTTGATCGGCATGACACCTGAACAATGGCTCGCAGACTTTGATACTATCCTTCAACTTGCCAGCCTCGCAGAACAATTAGGTTTATTGACCGGCGAATTCAAATTAAGCGATACCGAAAAATTGCAACAAGCAGTCGAATTGATTTTCTCGCTTAACTTGATTCAGGGCAAAGAAACCGAATTGTTGATTGCCGCCTTGAAACAATTCGAAATTCTCGACGCTTCCGATTTGGACTTCAGCAAAGTCGATTGGACAGCCGAAAAGAACAACATTATCGAACTTATCGGTATTTTGGCCGAATTCAACACACTCGACGGATTCGATTTGGACGATTTCGGAAGCCTTGATTTCAACAAGTTGATGGAACAGGAAGCTTTCTACGATCTCGTTGTCAGAGTTCTTGAAGTTGCGGCTAAATCCGAACTGATCAAAACTATTCTTCCGAAAGCATTGGACGAATTCGTTACCCCGATGCTTAAAGACAGCAACGTCGGTCAGGCATTGATTGATGCGGGTATTTTCGATGATATTACATCCGAAACCGCCCAAGAAGAAATTCAACGCTTGATTAACATCATCAACGACGTTGCCAAACTTATCGACTTCAGCAAAGAAGGCGACCTAATCGATCGCATCAAATTCAGCGAAGTCGACGCTCTTGAAGATATTATCGATAACCTTCTGTCTTCGCGTTTCTTGAAAGGCCGCGAAGGAAGAGTTATCCGCGCCTTGCTTGTTGTCTTCGACGTTTTGGAACTTTCCGAAGGTTACCTAAACGACGTTGATTTCACAAACGAAAAAGATATCTTGATAAATGCCATCGATAAGTTAAGACCTGTATTGACCGATCCTGATTTCGCTCTCATGGTTCAGGACGAAAACGGCGAAAAGGTCTTCAATACCGATTACTTTATCAGTGATTTCGTAATCGGCTACGGCTTGGATTTCTTTGATGCTTTACTCGAATCGCAATTAATCGCCAAATTGCTGCCTGAAATCTATCACCAAATGGTTGTTGAAATGATTCCGGAAGACTTCCGCGATTTGATTGCCGTTCAAAACGAACGCCTCGGAATCACCGAAGGCTTGACGGCTGCCGAACTGGTCGAAGACTTGCATTCGGTTGTCAAGATCGGCCGCGAAGCACTGGCCCTAGGCCTTGTAGGATTCTACAAATCCGAATTCAAAGAATTAACGCTTACCAACCTTGAACCGCTAGCCAACATCGTTAAAGAATTGTTCGATTTGAACCTCTTCAACTACAATCCTGCCAAGATCATGGTCAAAGTATTGGGCATGGCCGGCATCGAAATGGTTGAAGAAGACTTTGCAAGTATCGATTGGACCGGCGAAGCCGATTTGATCGCCCAAGCAATTCTTGCCCTCGGCGATGCCATCAACGCCACCGGCTTATCGACATTGCAAGCTGTTCTTGATTATGTCAAAGCAGGCAACTATCTTGACAACGTTACCGAAGACGTTGTAGGAAAAGTTGCAGAAGCATTGGGATACCTGTTCAAACTTGATTTGATCAAAGTTGTCTTCCACCCTGCTTATGACCAATTGCTTAAAGATTCGCTCGGCGATATGGCCAAATATCTGTCGGTTGCCGAATACACCGGCGAAGAACTCGAAGCAGACTTGCTGAAAATCGTTGAAATCATCAAGGTTGCAAATACCATTCCTAACTATCTCGAAATTGCAAGAGATTTCCTTGACGGAACAATCAACAACATGGTTGTTTACAATCAGGCAATCCCTTACGATCACGAAATCATTCCGTTCGTAATTACAACGTTAACCAGCCTCAATATTGTTAACCACAATGTTCAGGGCATCCTTGACTTTGTAACCGATAATCTCGGAATCTCTTTGGCTCATGTTCCTGTCGATGAAATGGATCTTGCCGGCGACGGAGCACAACTTGCTGCCGTATACCAAGACCTTTTGAAGATCCTAACCGATGCCGACTTCTTCTTGAAGACATTCGGCGACATCGAAGAACTCGAAGAAATTCCGTTCGACTTCTTCTACAGTAAAGACGATTTTGCCCATGTTGCGCTTGACGCTTTGACAAAACTTGTCAACCTAACAACCGTACGGCTTGCAATTCCGGATCTTTTCGAATATGCCAAAACCATGATTCCGGAAGAATTCGCCTTCTTGCTCGATATGGACAATACCGATGAAGCAGGCGTTGTGGCAGACCTCAATGCGTTGATTGAAGCACTGCGTCCATTCGTTGACGCGAAAGTTCTTGACTTCTTGCGCATCGAAGATGTATCGCTCGACCTCAGCAACGAAGTAGTTAACCTCATCGACGTAATCGTCCATATGAGCCTACTTAGCGGCAAAGGTAACCAAATCGTTGAACTGGGATTGTCTTATGCGGATATCGATTATCAATTCGCAGAAGGCACAGTCAACTGGCTCGACGAAGCGGAAATCCTTAAAGCCATTGTCGGCGAAGTATTTACAATCCTCAAGAACAACGGATTCGACACCTACAAATCCGTAATGAATGAAATCGATGCGATTTCCAACGGCGATATCGATTTCATGGAATATGTTACCAAAGCAAACATCGATTCCGTACTTGCCATTTTGGATCAAGTCGTTACCTCGAAAGCTTTGGAAGAATTAATCAGAGTCGTTTATGACAAGTTCGGTGCCCCTATTGTCGATGAACTCGATCCGATGATTCGGGATATCGTTGACATCAGCGACCTGACAAACGCTCAATTGATGGCCGACTTAAGAACCGTCGTCAGCATTCTCCGCGAAGTCGGTTCAGCCGATATCGAAGGTTACTTGGAAACCGAAGATACCGAATTGTGGCCATTGAAACAAATTATCATCAACGTCATCAATTTGATTAGAGAAATGAATATCCTAGACGGCAAAGAAAGCGCAATCTTCGAATATGTATTGACGTTCGTGGATATGGACGCAGATACCACCGGAATCTCGCTCAAGGACGACCTTGGCGTTTTGACCGAAGTCGTTCAAACCGTCTTTGTTGCCTTTGTCAACAACGAATTGTACAAGGTTTCTGACGTTATGAATCTGATCCGTGACGTTATGGACGGCGAAACCGATTACCTAAGTTATCTGACTTCGACCAATGTCGAAAGCCTTGTCAGCATCCTCGAAGCAGTAACCCGCCTAAGCACCGTCAAAGTCTTAGCGCTTCCTGCTATCGAAGAATTTGTCGTTCCGATGCTTGAAGGAACAGAATTTGCTACTCTCGTTGATTTCGACAAGAAGTACACCGCTGACAAATTGATCGAAGACTTAAGAGCAGTCGTGAATATTATCGCTGAAGCAAATGCATTCGGCGCCATCGATATTTACGAAGGTTATCCAATCGACTTCGCCAATACCGAACCGATCGAAAATATCTTCAAAGCCCTCTTAGGCCTGAATTATCTCGATATCCACAAAGAAAAGATTTTGACCGTTGTCGAAAACGTGTTGGATATGGACTTAACCAGAGTTGACCTAAGTGTTGTCGACTTGGCTTCCGACGGCGAAAAACTCGGACGCTTCTATGTTGAATTGTCCAAAGTTCTTGCCGACGAAGACTTCATCGTGAAGACCATTGACGATGTCTTTGACATCATGAACGGGGCTATGGAATTCGATTACATGGATATAGTCCGCGCCGACTATGCCTATGCTTTAATCGATGCTTTACGCGAACTCGTTTCCATGAGTTTGGTCGAAGCAATCATTCCTCAGGCCATGGTTATTGTTGAAGACATGCTCGACAGTCAATTCTTGGCTCTGACCGACATCAGCGCAATCGGTGCCAAAGGCCTGGTTGCGGAGGTTCAATCGCTTCTGGATATTCTTGAAATCTTAGTTGACCTCGACGCTTTGGATTACCTCGATACCGAAGACTTCGTCTTCACGGGCAAGACCGAAGCTATCGTTTCGATTCTCGAAACTGTCCAAAACCTCAACTACTTGCAAGACAAAAGCCAAGCCCTTGTCGAACTTGCGTTCTACATGCTTGACATCGATGTCGATGCCAGTGAAATCAGGTTGCAAGACGAACTCGGTCTCATTATCACCATCGTCCAAGAAGCTCTGAACGCTTTGGAACGCCATGAATTCAGTTCGCTTTCCGACGTTATGAATTTCGCAGATCGCGAATTTGTCATCGACGATTATGTAACCGAAGAAAACTTAAGCGCAATTATCAATATCCTCGATGCCTTGACAGATTCGAAACTCATCAAGTTAGCCTTCCGTCCGCTTTACGACAAATTCGTAAGTCCGATGTTGGATGGCATGGATCAATTTATCCAAGACTTGGCAAATCTTGATGGCTTAAGCGACGACGCCCTCTTCGAAGACTTAGACGCTATCGTCGAAGTTATCCGTCAGCTTCAGGCATTCGATGCAATCGGAATCTACAAAGGCGAAGACATTAACTTTGCCAATACCGAACCGATTGAAGTCATCATCAACAAACTCTTAACGCTTAACTATCTCGATGTTAAACGTACCGTTCTGTTCGACTTCGCCAAAGACATGTTATCCGATATCGATTTAAGCGAAGTTGACATTACCAAAGTCGATTTTGCCCATGATGCATATCTATTGGCAGAAGCTTACAAAGCATTAGTTCCTGTTTTGATGGATAAAGACAATCCGTTCAAATCGACAGGCGACATCTACGACTTTATGAACGGCGAATTCAACTTCTACTTCATGAAGTTGGTTGACGAAGTCAATGCATACAGCGTACTCGATGCTTTAAAAGCAATTCTATCGACTACTCTTGTCGAACAAGGCTTGCCGGTCGCCCTTGACATGGCTAAAGACTTTGTTCCGGAAGATTACGCATTCTTGGTTGACACCGACAACATTACAACCCAAGAAGTCGTAGCAGATTTGTTATCGGTTGTCGAAGTATTGCGTCTTGCCGTATCTGCCGGCGCAATCGAATTCTACTTCCACAACAGACTTGACCTGCTTGCCACTCAAGATGAAGCCATCGCCGCTTTGGAAATCATCCGCGATCTCAACATCTTAAAAGGCAAAGACAGCAAGATTGTTGATTTGGCATTGTCGTTTGTCGATATGGATGCAGACACAAGCGCAATCAGCTTGAAAGACGACATCAATGCAATCATCGAAATCGTTGAAGAAATCTACAACGCTTTGGCAAACAACGGATTCGCAACAATCCAAGATATTTATGACCTAATCAACGAAATATTCGACAACGAATTCGATTACAACGATTACATCACTCCTTACAACGTTAACAGCTTAGTTGTTATCCTCGAAGCCGTTGCCCGGATGACTCTTGTCAAAGAATTGGCTCTTCCTGCCATTGACAAGTTTGTTGCACCGATGGTAGAAGGTACCGATTTCGAAGACTTGGTTGATCTCCGAGGCTACACCAAAGAACAATTGGTTGAAGACTTGCGAGCAATCGTAGGTATCATTGGGGATGCCAATGACTTTGGCGCAACCGATATTTACCACGGCGGATACATCAACTATGCCAACAGCGAACCTGTAAAAGGTATTTTCGCCAAACTATTCAGTTTGAATTACTTAACAGTCAAAGGTCAGACAATTGTCGATTTATTAGAAACAATCATCGGCGAACAAGGCATTGATTTGTCGTTGTTCGATGTCGACGCAGTTGACTTTGCCGGAGACGGATTGCTATTGGGTGACTTCTACGAAGCCTTGTTACCAATCTTAACCGACGAAGACTTCCCGTTGACTTCCATCGACGCAATCAAAGCCTTCATGGAAGACTTAGATTACGAACAATTCCTGAAAGATGCTTATGCACATACAGCGCTTGATGCATTGAAAGTCCTTGTTACTACATCTCTTGTCAAAGAATTAATTCCGGTTGCATTCGACTTTGCCCGTCAATTTGTACCGGCTGAATTCGATTTCGTCTTTGACTTAGACGTTTTAACAAAAGACCAAGTCGTTGAAGATTTGGTTACCTTATTAGGCACTCTACACATCGTTGTTGATTTGGATGCAATCGGTTACTTGACATATTCCGATTTCAATATCGTCGGAATCGAAGAACAAGTCGGACAAATCATCCGCGCTTTAACCGGATTGAATATCTTGACAATCCACTACCCAGAATTGGTTACTACCGCTCTCGAATACTTTGTCGATGTTGACACAACAGGCATTGATTTAAGCGGTATCGTTTGGGACGATGAATTCGAAAGTATCATCAGTGCCGTTCAAGAAATGATTCGTTTGGTTAACGCCAACGATTTGACAACTGTTAAAGAAGTAATGGATTTCGTATCCGAATTGATGAACGGTGAAATTGATTACATGTCTCTAATCACTTCGGAAAATGTTGCAAGCATCGTTTCGATTCTCGAAGCATTGACCGATATGAATTTGGTTTACGAATTGGCATTCAGTCTCTTTGATGCCTTTGTTGAACCGATGGTAGCAGACATGGCTTCTTACATCCAAACTTTGGCTACACTTGAAGGTTACACCGCAAGTACGCTTCGTGCGGATGTCAAAGCAATCGTAAGTATTTTACGGAACGCTTCCGAATTTGGAGCCGTCGAAATTTACGAGGGCTATCCGATTAACTTCGCCAATACCGATCCAATCGCAGCAATCTTCGAAGCATTGTTCTCGCTCAATTACCTTGAAATGAACAAAGCAAGAATCCTCTCCGCATTAGAAGACTTACTGGGCAGAGAATTAAGCAAAGTCGATTTGAGTGTTCTCGACCTGGCAGGGGACGGCGAAAAACTCGGACGCTTCTACGTTAAATTGGCCGAAATCCTCGCTGACGAAGATTTCGTAGTCAAATCGCTTGACGACGTTCTCGATATTATGAGCGGCGCTATGGAATTCGATTACATGGATATGGTCCGTGCCGACTATGCCTATGCTTTAATCGATGCTTTGCGTGAACTCGTTTCGACGAGTTTGGTTGAAGCAGTCATTCCTCAGGCGTTCGATATTCTCAACGATATTCTTCCTTCGGATATTCTTCCGTTGGCCAACATCGACGGTGTCGGTGCAAAAGGAATCGTTGAAGACTTATTCTCGCTCCTTGATGTTCTTGAAATCGCAGTTGATCTCGATGCCTTAGATTACTTCGATACCGAAGACTTCGTCTTCACAGGCAAGACCGAACAAATTCTTGCGGTTCTCGAAATTCTGAGCAACCTCAACTACTTGCAAGACAGAAGCCAAGCAATCGTCGAAGTTGCGTTCTCGTTCCTCGACATCACCGTCGATGGCAGCGGAATCAGCTTGAAGGACGAACTTGCGCTCATCATGACAATTGTCGAACAAGCTCTCAACGCTTTGGAACGCCATGAATTCGGCACACTATCCGATGTAATGAACTTCGCAGATCGCGAATTCGTTCTCGATGATTATGTAACCGAAGAAAACCTAAGCGCAATCATCGCAATTCTTGAAGCCTTGACAGATTCGAAACTAGTCAAACTTGCCTTCCGTCCTGTCTTTGACAAGTTCGTAAGCCCAATGTTTGACGGTATGGATCAATTTGTCCAAGACTTGGCAAATCTTGATGATTACTCCGATGATGCCCTCTTCGAAGACTTAGACGCTATTGTCGAAGTATTGCGTCAACTCAAAGTAATCGATGCAGTAGGCATCTACAAAGGTGAAGCAATCGACTACGCCAACACCGCTGTTGTCGAAACAATCCTTGAAAAAGTATTGACTCTCAACTTCATCGATGTTAAACGCGGCGTTCTGTTTGACTTTGCCAAAGATATGTTGCCGGATATCGACTTCTCCAATGTTGATATCGATGCGGTTGACTTTGCCAATGACGCTAACCAACTAGCCGAAGCATATGCAAGACTAGTTCCGGTACTCATGTCCGATGTCAACCCATTAAAGACCATCAATGATTTCTTCGATTTCATTAATGGCGAATTATACTTCTATCCGTTTAAATTCTTAACCGTTGAATATGTCAACTATATTCTCGATGCACTCTACAATCTAGTTTCAACAACTATCCTTAAAGAAGCAATTCCGGTTGCCTTTAGCTTTGCTCAGAATATGGTTCCGGCGGAACTCGGCTTCCTCTTCGATGTTGACGCAACAACGAAAGAAGATGCTATTTCCGACCTATACGACCTGATTTTCTTAGCACGCAATGTTGTTGATGCCGGTGCAATCGACCTCTACTATGGTATTGACATTGAAATCAACAAACCTGAAATCTTCAAGCTGATTGTTGACACGATCTTCGATCTTAAGACCTTGGATCTTGCAAACAACGGCACACAATTAGTCGAAGCATTGTTGACACTTGCCAATATCGATATTTCCGACGTTGATTACGATCAAATCGATTGGGATAACGAACAGGCAATCATCGACGATGTCATCGATGTCTTAAGCGACATTTTGGCCGACAACAACTTTGTAATGTTGGGCGACTTAATCGACTTTATCAGAGATGGAGAATACAAGAATCTCGATAAAGTCGATTAAGTCGCCCAACATTACAAAGTTG
>Ga0116160_1002376_pt1 | contig 17961 bp, 14 predicted proteins | sample AD_JPNAS2_MetaG_FD_89879 | JGI IMG/M metagenome (GOLD analysis project Ga0116160, IMG submission 89879) | Active sludge microbial communities of municipal wastewater-treating anaerobic digesters from Japan - AD_JPNAS2_MetaG | ecosystem: Engineered > Bioreactor > Anaerobic > Digestate | place...
AGCGCTGCAACATTTCATGACACAACCGACACCGGCACTATCAGCGTCAAAACTCATCGCCATGTCTCTATCGATGCCTAATCTATCTGCTTCGTATTCAGTATCAATGTTTGCGGCTTGGAACATAAAATCCCATCCACACTTCTTTTGAAGTTCAATCATATCCTTAATTCTCTTGTAAGAGTATTCGCGTGATGCGTTTTCTAATCCATCGGTCATAATTGAAAAAATTGTATGCTCTGGCAATTCATCCTCTTTGAGCTTTGAATGTTTGGCCTTAATCAAGCAAATAGCATCTCCGATAGCATCAAGAAGTGCAGTGCATCCACATGGTTGATAATTTCTTCCATCTAATGGCTTTATTTCATTAATATCGACTCCCTCATGAACGAAATTCACTTTATCGTTAAAGAAAACCGTTGTAACCTTTACAGCGCCTTCTTTGCTTTGTTCTTCGATGAGTGCATTAAAACCACCCACTACGTCTTTTTCTAAACCATGCATTGAACCGCTTTTGTCAATGATGATTACTAATTCTGTTAAGTCTTTCATTTAAAAATCCTCCTGTTTGTCTTTTGTGACTACATTATGGAGGATTCATTTTTTGTTTTGGTCAATTCGGAAACGACAAACAATCCGCCTCAATATAAACCAAAAAGACATGTTACCACTTACAACCCTAGATATAGGCTATTACTTGGCATAATTACTTAATAGATAATCTATTAAGTAAAAGTGGTATTCATGGGTCATGTCTTTATTCAAAAATATGGTTTTTTATTAAGAATAAATAAGTTTTAGTTCTTTAAAATCAAGCCAACGATTGTTTCAACGTGCCTTGACACGCGCGAGTGCTACAATGAGCGTACACGTAGAGGCTATTGCGGTACCATGTGTTTAATTGAAATATTCTCTGATACGGGCTGGCAAGGACTAAATACTAGAATACAAATAAACTCTAGGGTTTTTAAAAAGCAGCCGTTTATGACTGCATTTTTGTTTCTTTTGTAATTAGAACGATAACCTAACTGTGATTCTAAATGAACCGCTACTATTTTTGTGTTTCCAAGATTTGGTATTCATATTCCTCCTCATATAGCCATAAAGAGGAATTAAAAACTCCCATCGTCAGACAGGAGTTATAGATATACATTTAGTTCCCATCGTTCAAGCTTTGGCACCCAACATTACTTGGGTTGTTGGTGAATCTTTGGGCTTGTCCCTAACCACACTCTTTATGGATATATAAATATTATACTGATAATTATTCGTTAATGAACTTCAATGTTTGTTCTTTTGTGAGTAATGCATCAATTGCACCTTTCTTTAAAGTGGTTAATGCTCCTACACCATTCGCGAATTTAAATATCTTATCTAATTGTTCTTTATTAAGTTCTTGTAAACGATATCCATCTATCTGGGATAATACTGCACCAAAGAAGGCATCACCTGCACCTGTGGTATCCACTGGTGATACTTTCTTCGTGGGAACAATACCTTTCATATCGTTATATTTATACATACTTCCTTTAGAACCTAAAGATAAGCAGATGAGTTTATCTTTTAAAGAATAGATATAATCTTCACCGAATATATCAATCTCTTCATCTGATATCTTTAAGATGTCTATTTGTTCTATGACATCCTTGAATATATCTTTGATATTATTCTGTCCTTTAAAGATATCTTCACGGTAGTTAATATCAAAGCTCACTAAGATATCCTTACTCTTTAAATATTTAATACATTTGTTAATGAATTCTCTTCCTTCTGGTTCGGATAACATTAAAGAACCAAAATGGACGATATGAGATTCATTAACAAAAGAAGGTAATGGATATTCGATATGATAATCCGCACCTTGTTCTCTAACGAATTTAAAACTTCTTTCCCCATTAGTTAATGTTACTTTCGCAATTGTGGTGCTATAGCCATCTAACATAGGGATATAGATATTATCTAGTTTTAATAATGCTGCTTTATCAATTAAGAATTGACCTAATTCATCTTTGCCTACTGCACCTATAAAAGAAGAATGACCACCACTTCTTTTAATCGCTGCAGCAACATTAAAAGGGGCTCCCCCTAAAGCGTTAGAAGCCCCATTTTCTGTTATAAATTGATCAACTAATATTTCACCTATTAAGGTAATCATAATCGTTTATCTTTTTGATTAATAATTACATATTGTGATATGCAACTAAATATTCAATTGTTTTAGCGATTGTTCTGTTTCCTTCAACATCCTCGGTTGCACCAGCGATTGTTCTTTGTGCAGTATAGAGTGAGTAATAATCGTAGATGTAATTTTCAACATTTTCTTTTGTGCAGAAGAAATCGTCGATATTGGCAGCTGTCCATCTATCAGCAAAGGCTTCGCCACTTTCAAAGTCAACTCTTCTAACGATTTCACCAACATTGCTGCCTTTTTTGATAACAAATCTTTCAATGAGTGCGGTAAATTTATTAGCGCCACTACTGTCACGGAGTGCACCTAATTGTAAACAAATTTCATTATTTGATGCGAGAGCAGTAAAGTTTGTGCCAATAACAAATTTGACATTCTTTTGGAAATCGTCTTTAAATCCTTCACCAGCGCCTGGTTTGTTTTCATTGGCTCTAACTCTAATGTCGCAGTATTGTGCACCGCCAGCAGTTGCACCGTCAACATTAACAGTAAGTTCAAATTCACAATAATATACTTGGTTTTCAGTAAGTCCTGGATAATTGAAGTTAACAAGACCGCATTGCCATTGTTCGTAATTGCCACTTTGAACATCAAGGAAATAACCTCCTTCTCTATGCTCACTGGTAGTGATATTAAATGCACCACCTTCGTTTCTAACTGAAAATTCGCATGTTTTCGGATTTGGTTCAATCGCATTACCTTGTAATAATGATTGGTTACGGCCTGTATATGAGCTCACAGCGGCAACTAATCCCACTGATAACAAACAGACAGAACCTAATACTGCTAATAATCCTTTTTTATTCATTTTTAACCCCTCCTGATAATATTTATTGGTTAATAATTTTAAATAGTTTTGATTATATTCATGATATCTCTATTAAATAGATAATTCAACTTATCAAGGTTTATTTCTTCTTAGAGAACCAGCCTTTCTTTTTCTTTTCGATAATCGCGACATTATCATCATCTAGAGACTTCGTTACTTCTATCTCTTCATATTCATTTTGATTTGGTAATATCGCTTTGGTCGTGGTTTCATTGAAGAATCTCACATAATCTAATTCAATGGCCACTTTAATCGTGTCACCTTTAGATATCTCATATTTATTTGGCATCTTAGCGATGACTTGGGCATCGCCTATCTTGCCATAGACATTTAAGATATCTCCTAAGATTTCGATGATATCCACTTTGAGTTCAAATGTATAATCCTTATATTTCTCAAATCCATCATCTTTTTCATAGATGAGGTTTTCTGGTCTAATACCATATACCATTCCATGACCAACATAATTCTTTAATAATTCCATTTGTTCTTTGGTCATTTTAATCTTGGTATCTTCTTGACCATTAGGAATGAAATATCCCTTTTCTAACTTTCCGTATAAGAAGTTCATCGCCGGTGTGCCGATAAATCCGGCGACAAACATATTATTAGGATGTTGATATATTTCATTAGGTTTACCAATCTGTTGGACAAATCCATCTTTCATGACGACGATTCTATTAGCCATCGTCATCGCTTCAATTTGATCGTGAGTAACATAGATAGTTGTGGCTCCTACTTCATTATGGATACGAACGATTTCACTACGCATCGCCACTCTGAGTTTAGCGTCTAAGTTAGATAAAGGTTCATCCATCAAGAATACCTTTGGTCTTCTCACGATTGCTCTACCTAAGGCCACCCTTTGTCTTTGACCACCGGATAAGGCTCTTGGTTTTCTATTGAGATATGGTGTGAGCTTTAATATCTCCGCGGCCTCTCTTACTCTTTGATTGATCTCTTGTTTAGGAGTCTTTCTTAACTTTAAGGCATACGCCATATTGTCATAGACAGTCATTTGAGGATATAGAGCATAGCTTTGGAAAACCATAGCAATATCCCTGTCTTTTGGTGCGGTGGTATTGACTAATTTATCATCGATATATAATTCACCATATGTGATTTCTTCTAATCCAGCGATCATTCTTAATGTCGTCGATTTACCACATCCAGATGGACCGACAAAGGCGATGAATTCCTTATCTTCAATATCGATAGAGAAATCGTGAACTGCGTGCACTCTACCTTCATAGACTTTATTAATATTCTTTAACTTTACCGATGCCATATTAAGTCTCCTTTCTTCTTATATATTTATTCGTTTTATTATTCATAGAATTTCACCTCCGTGATATCCGCTTTCGCTTTATTGGAGTAGAAGGCGAAATAGTTATCTTTGATATTGAGGAATCTCGCTGTGAGAGCTATTTCATTATTGAGATATAATGTCATAACTTCTCCATCGATTATCACATCAACATCATATGTATGTTCTTCATTAAACTCATAATTGATATGGGCTAATTCTTTACCATATCTAATGATGTTAGAGACATCGTTATAACACATGAGTTTATTATTCGTTAAATCAAATCCAATGACACTATCACCGAGACGGTTATCATATTGGTTATTGATACCGAATGTTAATCCGAAGTCTCCTAATTTACCATGTGGTTTGATTTTAAATGATATCCTCGTTACTCTATCGGATTTCTTATCTAATGCGGTAGAAGAGAATTGTTCTCCGTTAAATGAATAATTAGATATCTTTTCTCCTTTGGAGTTATTGTAATTAACTTCATGATTGAAATACGACTTATATGTATTAGGCATAATTGGACATATTTCACCATTATCATTTTGCTTCATTTCATGAGTGACGAGATTACCACCCCAGTCAAATGTGCCGGTATTACCACCTGTTAATCGAGCACACCAAGCAAAGGCATATAATTTATCGCCCGCTTTTTCTAATCTTCCAGCATAAAATCCACTGGCGTCAATTGCGTCTCGATTGAATTTCTTCCACTCACCATCTCGACTAGTTTTATAACGGTAATGGGTGACACGGTTATCACCTTGTTCACTATAGGCGAGATAATAATATCCGTTATATTCCACATAGGAAGGACATTCCATGTTGTATCCGCCTTCGTCATTAGTGAAGAAATTATCGACGAATGTCCATCCTTCATCATCCACGGATAATGATGTAGAACTATATCTTCTAATGACTGCGTTACCATAATCTCTCGTAGTCACTAACATATAGTAGGTATGATCGACATCGTCATAATAGACATATGGATCACGGAAATCATTTTCATAACCATATAATCTGAAGTCATCATCTTTAGTCCATGTGACTTGATCATCGCTATAAGCGTGTCTTACGACTTCCGCATATGGTAATCGATCTTCTCCTAAATCAGGATCGGTACCACTGGTATTATGTCCGGTATAGAAACAATGATATTTACCATCTTTATCTTTTATAAATGATCCGGTTCCTAATGCAGCATCAGGGGAGAATATTGATTCTTCATAATTAATCACCACTCCCTCATCTTTATAATGGATGAAATCAGATGTGGTTAATCTAGCAATTGGGTGATAGAAGTTACTATTAGAACCAGTTGTGTTTCTTAAATGATAGATATTCATCACACCATTGTCATAGAAAGGCATGACATCACCCATCGTGATGGAAATAGTGTCTTCCGATGCGGATGCGGGGAAGACATTTGCACCTTTTTGATCTATCACGGAGTTTTTACCACTACAAGAGGTACAGGTGAAAAAGGCGATTAAAAAGAATAATGATATTTTTCTTTTCATTTCACATCTACCTCCTTTATGACGATATTTTTAATATCTTTACTATTTTCCATATGGAGTATTCCATCAATATAGAACCTTGAACTAATAGCCTCTTTACCATCATTAATAAATAATTCGATAGATGATGTATCTAATAAGATACGGAGATGGCAGTTATCATATCTATTGTTTGTTCTTCTAATGCAGTCAAACATGCCATTAGAGAGATGATTATCTAAAGATAGACCATCTATATCATTTTTAATTAATAACTCTCCATTATCGCCTTTAATGGTGATATGACTACCGATAGGCATATCCATAGATATATCCGCTTGTCTTGGTAGATAATCTTTATTTACTACTTTTGTGTATTTATCTAATTCTTTAACGGGGTTTTGATATATATCGTTATCTTTAATAGTTAACATTCTTGGGAAAGAGAAAGCACCGACATAACCATGATGCATTAATGATGTTGGATAATTCTTTGCCCACATCTCTAGCCATCCAATCATGATGGGTCTATTTTCTTCTCGAATAAATTGAGGTGCATAGAAAGTATCACCTTTATCTATTTCTTTAATAAAGTCCACGTGCATCGTGCCTTTAATAAAGTCGATATTACCAACGATAAAGACACTGCAATTGATATTCTTAAAATCATTATCTCTTCTATATGTATTACATCCTGAAACAAGTAAGACATCTTGATCATCGATTCTAAAATATGATGGGCATTCCGCCATATCACCTAATTCATAGAATGGACCAATTGTGAATGCATATTCAAAATGATCTAATGATTTACTCTTTAAGACGATGATAATACCTTTATTTAATTCATTATCTTTACCACCGACGAAGATGTAATATGTATCGCCTATCTTCACGGGGTTCGGATCTCTAAAGTCTACTTGATTAATATTCTTTGGTAATGATTCGTTATCAAATACTTTATTTCCCTTTTCGAATTCTTCTCCATCAATTGATGATGAATGATAGATATCTTCTTCTTTGATATCTTTCGTTTCATTACATCTTTCTTGATGTTTTCTTTTTTCATTTTCTTCTTCGGTAAATGTCTCATCTTTATAATTCTCAAAGACATCACCATCATATCTAATTAATTGGGGATTCTTTTCTGTGTGTAATGTGTAATAGATATGGATATGGTTATCCACCACAATAGAACCACCGGAGAAAGCATGTTCTCCTAATGTATCTAATGATAAAGCGATACCTCTATCTTCAAATCTAACTAAATCAGGAGATATAAAGCGTCCCCACATCATCTGTCCTGGTTTAGTACGGAATGGGAAAGCTTGATAATAGAGATGATATTGGTTATTAAACAACACCAAACCATTAGGATCATTCATCCATCCAACATGACAAGACATATGAAATTTGAGGCGGTATTTATTATCAATACTGTCTCTTTTTTGGATTATGTAATTGTTAATGAACGCTCTACTTTGACTCATCGCTACCATCCAATTCTATATTTCTTAAACTGATTTCTACGTCATTTACTTCTATTTGTACGTTTTCATATTTCTGGTTATTTCCGGAACCGAATTGCCAGACGATTTGATAATCTCTATCTGAACCATTTGTGTTAAAGAAGAATGTATATGTTGTTTCTTCCAGAGAGAGATTGATTCTATTCCACATCAATGTGGGATCCCATCCTCCACTGACAGGTGCGGCAACAACTACTTCTACCGGTGCGCTAGCTTTAGCTTTGAATGATAAGACATAGTTACCGCTACTACCATTGACGAAGAAGGTTGGACTACTGACCTTTTGGTCATAATCGTTATTACCAAATTTATTAATGAGATATTTATAATTCCCTAATTCGGAAGAGAAGGAAGCGCTATAACCGCTAGAATGTGATTCTTTATAATCTTCGATAATATATGAATCTCTTCCTACTGGCCCTAGATGTTCTTCTACTTTGAGATTACTCATAATGATACGGTTAACATTTTTACCAGATTGAACATAAATCCATAAGGCACCTTTTGTGGCTTCATTAGGTATGACATCAACCGCGCAGTGGCCATCAGGAGAACTATATACTTTATATTTATATTCATCCCATTGTCCTCTTTGGACGATGGCTTCATATGGATTACCTAATTCGGAAGTGATATCAAAGGAGATGGAATACTTAACACCAGCTTTTAATTCGATTCCGGTATTGATGAACATACCACCTGCCCAGATATCTGTTCCTGGGGTGGTGACTTCTAAGATAGCGTTTAATCCTTCTTCATCAGACCAAGCATTACCTTCTATACCACCTTCAAATCTTCTAATAACTCTACCTAAGAATGACCAGTCTTCGGTTAAGTCGACGATATCACCTTCATGTTGAGGATATTCGGTTTCTAATTTCGCTATTGTTAGATCGATATCGCCGAGAATATTACCTAAACATAAGGATATTTCCACATTCTTCTTATCTTCACTATCATCTAAAACGATATGTTTGAATGAGACGACATTATGACCGATATCTAATTGTAATTCACCACATGGATATCCATCCGCTAAGGCGGTAATTTTCCCGGCACATCTGGCTTCAATTGTGAATTTAAATGTGTATTGTGTATTTGTTTTTAATTTAAATATTCTATTAACTTTAATATCTTCTGCGATTTCATGACCGGTAGCTTCTACGAGGAAATCACCATTGACCATGCCACATCTATTCATCTTTGCTTTACCATTAGTTTCATAATAGAAACCACTAGGCATATCAAATTTGACATATTGTTTTCTAGTTAGAACATTGACATAAGAACTCTTTTGAGAAGTTCTACCTTCTTTATCAGAGATGGTATATGTCACTGCGTATTCACCTTCTTCGGTAAATAAAGCATATCCATCCACTACTTCAATATATGGAGTGACATTTATTTTGATATTAGGAGTGATATCTCCTTCTTCTTTATCAATCGCAGCGACACCAGAAAGGAAATCCACTTCTGTATTAACGATACATTGGATATCTTTTACTCCAACGATAGAAGGTGCGGAGTTAGTGACTTTATTCTCTTTTGAACATCCCGATGCGAAAAGAGTTAAGAAAGGTAAAAGTAATAAAGATTTAAGGTATTTCATCTTATTTTCCTTCTCCTTTCTTTTCATGGCTCACTCTTCCTCTTTCATCGAGGTAGTTATCTTCATATTCTTTTTTCTTTAATTCATAGACACTGGTTTGTAACACTCTCGCTTTTAAGACATAGAAATTCTCATGCATTAAAGCACTAGTGATAAATGGAACAGCGTAAAATGTCGCTGGTATAACATATGGGAATAAAAGAATAATAGCGATCACTCCCGCCATGAGGGCGAGGCAGATTAAAGATCTAATTAAAGAACCGAATAACAACATAAATCCGTTATAGATTAATTGGAGGAACTTCACATTCATATTGACGATAATCGTCGGTGCGGTAACTAAATAGATACTTCCAACCACTAATGCGACATAACTAATGGCTAAAACGACATAATTCATATTCGCGGGATGCGTATTAAAGAAATATATATTTAAGATAGGAAATACGAGTATGACTAATTGAAAGATAGTATAAGGAATTAAGATTAACCAATTCTCTTTCATCGTGATGAAGATATCTTTAAATAAACGAACTTCTTTTTTGTTTTTAAAGAATCCACATAATCCCACTAACATAGGGACGAAGAAAACAACGGATAAAGCAGAAAGAGCCACTAATAAAGTGACGACGAGGAATTCTGTTAGATATTCACCAAATTTCCTTAACCCGACCATATCTCTTTCCTTTTTATAATGCGTTAATATAACGGTCATATGCCGCTTGGTTAATCGCGGTGACATGCTTAAATGATTCACTATTGGTGTCGATCATACTTCTCCATGAATCCATAGTGGGGATACCTCCACCTGTGACAGCATTTGTGTACCAGCTAGAGATGTTATTGGCTAATGATGATTCATAGACATTAAGTGTCACTAATTCATCTTGTGTGTAATTTAAATGTGGAATTTGACTAACTCCGGGATATGTATATGGTTTGACATAGTTTTTTAAATTCTCTAGACGGAGTTTTGCTCTTGATTCCATCTCCACATATTTATCCCATGTTTCTTGCACTAAATAGATAACGCCGAATGGAGCGTTTTTCATTCTGAAGTCATCCGCACTTTGCGCACCATGGTCATCATTAGGAATGAGTTTTCCATCAATCTTCTCTTTTAAGAAAGCACCAGAAGTAATAGAACCATAGTTAAGTTGTGCGGAATAATCTGGTTCAAAGAATTTATCAAAGTATGCCACTAGTTCTTCTTTTCTATCACAAGAATCTAAGATGACACATTCACCTTTTTCGATTTCTAATTCATTAGAGACACCGACATATCTTTGTCCGGTAATATCATCGATTAAAGGTCTAACGATAATATAGTCATTAGGATTGGAGACAACGGTGTTCTTTTCCCACCAATAGAAGGAACCATATCTACCATCTTGTCCTTTGGCTAAGAAATCACTATCCGTTTGTGTAAATGCGGATGAACGAATTAATCCGCTGTTATACCAAATAGTCAATTCTTTGACGGCTTGATACCATTTCTCATCTAAACATGTAAATGTAATCTTGCCATCGATTACTGTTTTATGATCTCTATTTTCAGCTAATCCAAAGGAAGCCATTAAATCAGCTTCATTACCTTGCCAGTTATTACTGACGAATGATAAAGGTATTTCATTGCTGGTGCTTCCATCACCATCCATATCTAAATCATTGAATTTTTGGATGATAGCTTTAAATTGATTTCTTGTTAAATCTAATCCATCCACTAGTTGATCTGGTGTTAATGGAACACTCGCGGGCATATTATTTGTTTCAATTAATTTATTAACCCATTTCTTATTTAAATAGAGGATATTGGGATATTCTTTTAATCCCATCTCTTCGATACGAGGTAAAGCATAGATATGACCATCTGGGGATTTTAAAGCTTCTCCAATATCTGGTCTATCGGTGATGATCTTATTGAAGTTAGGCATATTAGAGAGATATTTATCAAATGCGATAATTCTTCCTCTTCTGCCATAGTCATATAATTTGAGATTAGAAAAACCAGAATGATATATCGCATCAATTCCATTAATACTTACAGGATCGGTATTATTTGTGTACTGGGTGGAAGTGTTATAAATCCACTTCACTTCGGTGCCGGTATCTTTCTTTAAATCTTGGAAGACAGGCATCGTGTTATAGTCTTTGGTCGAGTCTTCTTTAACAGCGAGAACGACAAATTGTTCACTGCTGACACTTTGACCAGTTCCAAACACGGCGAAAAGAGTGACACAAACGATCCAAACTAAGAATACGGAAGCGTAAACAAATAGTTTTTTCATATCTCTCCTTTACTTTTATTTGAATGAACCGACGAGAACACCTTTACCAAAGTGCTTTTCAATCATCGGATATAAGATCAATATCGGTGCGGTCGCAACGATAATAGAGGTAAACTTAATCTGCGTAGCGATACGCATTTGTTCTAAGACGACTTCACCTTCACCTGTCGTGGTTGCGTCTAATAATCCATTAATAACAGTCTGTAATGGATAGAAGCTTTTATCGATATTGAAGATATAAGCATCGATATAGTTATTCCAATGTCCGACTGCGTAGAATAAAACCATGACGGAGATGATGGAGCTAGCGATAGGGATAATTAAATCAAAGAAGATTCTAATTTCACCCGCTCCATCGATTTCTGCAGCTTCCATAACTTCCTTAGGAACACTGGATTCAAAGAATGATTTACACATAAAGACGTTATAGACACTGACACCACCACCGATGATAAGGATAAGTGGGTTTTGATATAGTCCTAAGGCTCTACAGACGATTAAATATGGAACTAAACCACCACCGAAGAACATCGTGATGATTAATAAAGTCATAATTAATTTTCTAAATGGGAGATAATCTCTAGATAACGCCCATCCTGCGGGGATGGTTAAAGCGACATTAAATAATGTTCCTAATATCGTATAGGCTAATGTATTGAAATACCCTCTCCAGACATCTTCTCTTTCAAATAAGCTCTTGTAACCGGAGAATGTTACTTTAATTGGATAAAGCCAGACATCACCTTTCATAACAGCGTCAGGATTAGAGATAGAAGCGATAACGATATAGTAAAGAGGATAGATGACAATCAACGCTAAAATAGCGAGGATGATGCCGGTGATAATGTAATAGGCATAATCCCTCTTACTCTCTTTAATCTTGCTCTTCTTTTGAAGTTTCTTTAGTTCTTTAACATCCATATCCATAATTCGCTTCTCCTAGAACATTCCACTACCCGCGATTTTCTTGGAAGTGAAGTTAGCGATGACAAGTAATGTCACATTAATAACAGAGTTAAATAATCCAGCTGCAGTACCAACACCATATTGGCCACCCAATAAACCGAATGTATAAACATATGTCGATAAGATTTCTGATGTCTCTAAGTTACCACCCGTCTGCATCAATAAGACTTTCTCATAACCGACACTCATCAAATTACCAATAGAAAGAATCATTAACATAACAATCGTTGGTAAAATCGCTGGCAAATCCACGCTGAATATGCGTTTGAAGCGGGATGCACCATCAATCTTTGCAGCTTCATGTAAACTTGGATCTACTCCAGAAAGTGCAGCGAGATAGATAATCGCTGACCAACCGAAGTCTTGCCAGTTTCCGGAGAAGATGAATAATGGTCTGAATGCTTCAGGGGACAAGAATAGTTTTAAACCATTCACATCTCCTCCCATCTTGATACTGAGCTGATCTAATAAACCGTCGGAACCGAATATTAATTTCATCATACCGACTAAGACAACAAGAGAAATAAAGTGAGGTGCGTAATAGAGGATTTGTAATCCTTTTTTAATCTTTGGTTTTCTCACTGAGTTAAGTAATAAAGCGACGATAATAGGTAATGGGAATCCAACGACAAACCCTAAGATACATAATAGGAATGTATTTAAGAAATAGTTCCAGAAATTTGGATTAGAGAAGAAGGTCTGGAAATTCTTAAATCCAATCCATACGGTATTCTTACCAATAATTTGATCGCCAGGGACATAATCTTGGAACGCCACTAAAATGCCATACATCGGGACGAAGCAGAAGATGATGACATAGATTAACGCAGGTAATACGAAAAGTAATATCCAACCTTTACGCTTGAAATTAGCCTTCCATTTTTCCCATTTAGATTGGGGTTTAACGATTTCGTCAATGGAAGTATATGACTCAGAATTTAATACTTCTTCGTTCATATCTATACCTTTTCTTCCCCTTTCTTTTTAATAATGGTGAATACGACATATCCGATAATTAAAACGGAGAATATCGCTATATCGATAAATAAGAATGTATGACTAACAGGAACGGGTAATTCCGGGACAGTTTCTGTCGCAGGATATAAAGAGAAATTGGTTTCTGGTCTACCATTCTTTGTATAAAACTTAATCGTATGAGAACCACTTTTGATAGTTTGTAAGTCTTGGTTTTTAACAGTGACTAAAACATTATCTTGTTCAAATGGGAATTCTTGTTGGTCAATAAAGACACGAGATACTTCTGTGGCTTCACTTAATTCGAACTTCGCATCATCACCGCGATAATACTTCTCTACTAATGGATAGGCTTGAGCGCCTACTTCTTTTGTTTTGATATAGAAATCTAAATCGGTTAAAGAGGTAACCGCTCTAAATTTGCATTCAGTGTTATTTTCTAATGTATTTAAATATTCATCATTGATATCTAAGATACCTTCATTAATCGTATATTCTGAAGTGGCATCTAATTTATAGTTATCATCTGTTAAGTTGATGACTTTAATAACATCATAACCACTGCAGAAGAAATCACCTGCTAAAGTGTTTAGATTAATGAAATCACGATTGGAATAATCTAATAAAGATGTTGATAAATTATCAATGATATTTCCGGGTACATGTTCTTGGATGTTATAGACCAAGGATGCGATACCGCTATTATCGATAAATAGTTTTATCAATCCATCATTAACAATGACATCTAATTTATATTCTCTATTAGATATAAAGGAATATTCTTGTGATTTGATGATGTCATTATCTTGGTTACCAATGGAGACGAGCTTTTGATCGATATCCACTTTTAAAAGCCAGTATGTACTGTCATTAATTTCATATTTCAATTCAAACGCTGTCGCGGATGGATTTACTTTATTGATATAGACGGAGTAGATAAAGTCTTTCGCGTTCATTCTTCTACAATCTCCGTAATAATCAAATTAGAAATGGTCACTTCGTTGACGACATTTCCAAATTGGACATAAATCCATAATGATCCTTCATTCTTTTCGGTTACCTCGATATCTTCATCGACTTTACCCACTGGAGAAGAAAGTGTTAAATATTTTGTTTCATCCCATTGTTTATTCTGGAATATGATTTCAAATGGATTGGCTTGTAATCTAGCGGCTTCAAATTTGACATTGATAGTCATACCTTTTGTACAGGTAAAACCAGTATCAACGAAGACACCACCTTCCCAAATATTTGTTCCAGGTTTAGTAACTTCTATATGTAAGGTATGTCCATGATCAGTGTTCCATATATTACCTTCGATACCACCTTCAAATCGACCATGTGTCTTATCAGTAAAATCAAAGTAATTTCCACTTGGTGGTTCTGGTTCATCTGGTGTAGTTTCTTCTATCGATAATTTAGTTATAACGACTTCATTAATCGCGTTGCCAGATTGAATATATAACCAAAGTGTGCCCGCATTTTGTTCGGTGATATTAATCTTCTCACTTACTTCACCATCAGGTGTATACAAGGTCTTATATTTTGTTTCATCCCATTGTTTATTTTGGAATACGATTTCAAAATCATTTTCTTCTAACGCGGATACTTCGAAGTTGATATTAAAGGCTTTACCCGCTTCAGTTTTTAATCCGGTATCGACAAATACGCCACCTTCCCAAATATTGGTGCCTGGTTTAGTAACTTCCACATGTAATGTATGACCGTTATCTGTGGTCCAAGAATTACCTTCGATATCACCTTCAAATCTATTGTATGTTTTGCCAGTGAAATCAAAGTATCCTTCTAATGGATCTTCAGGATCTGGATCATCTGGATTAACTTTAGGAATGACGTGTTGTACTTTTTCATTACAAGAGATACAGGTGAATTCTCTAATGCCTTCTTGTTCTTCTGTCGCTGGTTTAATTACTTCACCCATATTCCAGATATGGATGCATTCCGCGGTAAAGGTAATAGACAAGTCACCTTCTGAGATACCTACATTGTTATTAGAAACAACAACACATAAGTTATCATTTTCTTGCAATTCTAAGATATTTTCTTCTGTATTGGTAAAAGTCCAGTCTTTTGAATCACTGCTGACTTTGATGGTCTTTTTCACATGATTATCTTTATTTGTTAATAAGAGGTATGCCTCTACGCGTGTATCTGCGTTAGCACCATTAAAACTAATAGAGGTATTAGCTTTGATTTTCTCTTTATCAGAATTAAATGAATAAGATAATAAGGCATGGCCACTTGTTTTAATGTGGCCATTAGAAATCTCTACCTTATCATCTTTATATACTTCACCATCTTTAACTAAGACATTGGGGGATATATCTTCATCAGTGGGAAGGTATGTATCTAAACTCTCGTATTTCCAAGAGAATAAATCATTATCATATTGTTCAATAAAATCTGCATGAGCGGATAATTCTTCTAATGTCGTTTCATGACACATCGAACATTCTAATTCCGCTTCTCCGGATTCTAATAAATCAGGAATCTTATTTATATTTTCTAAATGATAATCGTGATCAGTTTTATATAATGTCACTTCTTTAGTCTTACCACATCCAGAATTTATGCATGTATAAGTCATGACACCAGTAGAGGAACATGTCGCATCTTTAGTAACAACACCTTCATCCCATGAGTGAGGAGTCATGGCCACACTTTCAGTTTTAGTTTGAGTGCAGCCTGCTACTGTACATTTATATGTTCTAACACCTTCGGAATGACAAGTTGCCACAGTGGTCATCGTTCCACTATCCCAAACATGGTCATGTTCTGGAGCACTAGATTTATTACAAGAAGCAATAGCAAAAATGGAAAGTAACCCCATTACAAATATTTTGGTGTTGAACTTAAAACCCATTTCTTATCTCCTAGGTGGGTAACAGATAAATTAATCTCACGGTATGGATGAATAATTTACGATTGTTGTATTCATAGTATGAATAATATTTGCATATGTCAATCAAACTGCCGTAATTTGTGCAAATGAAGGTAAAATAATACAATAATTTGTGCATTTGACCAAATTTGTCTTAAAATAGAGACATGAGAAAAGCAGTCACAATTAAAGAAATAGCTGAGGCTTTAAATCTATCGAGAAATACTGTTTCGAAAGCTTTAAATGGTCAACCAGTTCCCAACAAAACAAGGGAATTAGTTTATAAGAAAGCACAGGAAATGGGATATAAAACATTTTCGGTTGGTTCATCATTATCGAAGAGCTATCGTATCTTACTTTTATCTGGTAAACCATTTCATAACATTGATTTCTTCTTACCCCTTACCGGCGCAATAGAAACATATTGTTATCAAAACAATTATGAATTCTTCCAATTCACCTGCGGTAAAGGGACCACCGCATTTGAAAAGGTCGCGGATAATATTAAGAAATCCAATATCGATGGTATCGTCGCTATTGAATGTTTTGAAACGGCATTTATTGAAAACTTATTATCTTTAGATATTCCTATCTGTTTTATCGATTTCACAGCGAGAAACTTTAAAGCCAAACAGAATTATGACCTTATCTGTTCATCTGATCAAAAATCCGTCTATAACCTGGTGGCTAATCTCATTAACGATAAAGGATTTTCTAAATTCTCATTCGTAGGAGATCATAGACATTGTTTAAGTTTCCATGAGAGATATTTAGGTATGCTGAGAGGATTAAGAGCCTATGGTCTATCTCATTTAGATCAAGAAGATATTCTGGATGATGATGGATTCGAATATGGTAAACCCACTGAACTAAAGAAGAAGATAGAGAAATACAATAGACTTCCTGATTGTTTTATTTGCTGCAACGACTTCGTGGCGAGAAATATGATTATCAGCTTAAAGAAAATGGGATTTACCGTTCCATTGGATACCACAGTGGTTGGATATGATGGTGTTAATGCAGCATTAGAAGAATCACCCACTATTACGACTTTCCAAGTGGATCAAGAATTCTTAGGACAAGAAGCTATAAGAATCTTGTTAAGTAGAATAGAATATAAGAATCTTCCTAGTAGAACTATTATTGTTGAAAGCAAATTAGTAATTGGAGAATCAACCAAATAAACAAAGAGAATTGACTGGAGTTAGTGCTTTTCTTCTGCTGGCTATAAGTTATTTCTATTTTGATTTTTTATCTTTTATAACTGCGTCTTCTCTAAATAAACATTCGATCAAAGGAAGAGGCAAACTCTCAAGTTCTTCATTGGTCATTCCTTACCTAATACATTTTGTATTAAGTAAAAGTAGTATTCGTGAGACATAACTTTCTTTAAATTATGCCCTTTTTTATTAAAAATGAATGGTTTTTTGTAATTTGCCGATTGCAATTATTCTAACATGTCTAAATAGCTCCATCCATGATCATATCGCGACGGAGAACATTCGAGAGCCTTTTTTCGCACTTTTTTATAAGGATTTTCTGGGACGCGTTTCGCTTGCTGGCATTTATTTAGTCATAGGCTTCGGCATGCAAAAAGAAAAGACCCCAGTATTGAGATCTACCCCGTGAGCAATATAAAGAAGGATGGACAAGTTTAGCCAATTTTGAATGTATCAGTTTGCCCTATTACACCAATCACTCTTTTTGCCGTAGACATGCTACAGTCTCAACATGGGTAGACACAAATGTTAGCGTAGCCAATTTTTACCATTGAGACTATCTAAGTAACATATCTCAGAAAGGAAAAGATGACCTAGGCTATCATCTCTGCTTACTGATCACGGAAGTTAGATAA
>Ga0116160_1002384_pt1 | contig 17931 bp, 14 predicted proteins | sample AD_JPNAS2_MetaG_FD_89879 | JGI IMG/M metagenome (GOLD analysis project Ga0116160, IMG submission 89879) | Active sludge microbial communities of municipal wastewater-treating anaerobic digesters from Japan - AD_JPNAS2_MetaG | ecosystem: Engineered > Bioreactor > Anaerobic > Digestate | place...
GTATTTCAGAGAAAACCATCAATGCTCTTTTAACGACGCAACAGATTGGGGTAAAGGTTGTATTAGCCTCTGGCAGACCAACCTTAGCTATGACTCAATATGCTAAGATGTTACAACAACACGATTTTGACTCCTATATGATTTCGTTTAATGGAGCAGTCGTTAGTTCTACCAGAACGAATGAAGTAATTTTTGAAACAAGTTTAACCCAATCGGAAATCCACAGTTTATACGATTTTAGCGTTGAGCATGGTGTACATATTATTACGTATTCAGACAAGGGTATTGTGAGCGAAACTCACTCTGAGTATATTGATGTAGAACTAAAACTGACAGGAATACCTCATTACAAAGTGCCTAGTTTTAAAGATGAAGTTAGCTATTCGGCTATAAAATGTATTTTGTTAGAGCATCCAGATTATTTAAAACAAGTGGAATTGGTACTTAAATCGCAACGTACAGATTTGAGTGTGTCTCGTTCTAAGCCGTTTTTTTTAGAGGTGATGCCCAATGGAATAGATAAAGCTGCTAGTTTGGATATGTTAGCCAAAAAACTTGGCTATGCTCCAGAGCAAATTATTGCAGTAGGCAATGCAGGCAACGATTTATCGATGATTCAGTATGCAGGGGTAGGCGTGTGGGTGGATAATGTAACTCCTGAGTTAAGGCATCTTGCTGATTATATTGTTGCTTCTAATAACAATGATGGTGTAGCAGAGGTGGTAGAGCGGTTTATTCTGATAAAGTAAAGACGTACGCCTTTATACGATTGATACATCAGTAATTTTACATTTGAAAATTCTTGAGGTAATTATTTTAGCATCTTTTTCTGTATTAGCAAAAATAATTGTAGCCTCATATTTTGTGTAATTACCTTTTATTTCTATATTGACCCTTCATTTTTGCATTCTCCTTTTATTTATTTTAAATATACTTTTGATTATATTAAAATTATTTCAAAAAATATCATATATGATAACTTTTGCAAAGATAAATTAAATTTAATTTGTAACCAAATATGATAACTATATTTTATGCTGTCAGATAAAGATTTGTTTGAACTGGTTGGTATTCGGATAAGAAATATTCGAAAATCACAGGGTATGTCGCAGCAAATCTTGGCGTATGAGGTAGATATGGAAAAAACGAATATCTCTCGTATTGAAGCGGGGAGAACAAATGTTACTGTCAAGAATTTATATAAAATTGCTCAAGCCTTAGGTGTAACCATGAAGGACATTGTGGATATAGAAAGAGAGCATAAAGAGACAAAAGATATGTAGTTTTCTTATATTTGTAGGTGTTTTTATAAAATACAAAGTTGTATGAAAAAATTTCTGTTTATATTGTCATTACTTTTATTTACCAGTGCCTTATATGCACAAAATATCAAGTTGCCAACTCCAAATAAAAGTGGTGGTAAGCCCTTAATGACAGTTTTAAACGAACGTAAAAGTAGCCGTGATTTTTCAGAAAAAAGTTTGCCTAATCAGCAGTTATCCAATTTATTATGGGCGGCTTGGGGTTATAATAGGGCAGATAAACGTACAGCACCTTCTTCTCAAAACAAGCAAGAAATGGATATTTACGTGGCTTTAGCAAGTGGCTGTTATTTGTATGATGCACGTAAAAACGAATTAGTACTAGTTGTTAAACAAGATTTACGCGAAAAAACAGGCAAACAAGATTTTGTGAAAAATGCTCCTGTAAATATCATTTTTGTAGCCGATAAAAGGAAAATGGCTCAACAAGATGAGCAAAGTATGTTGCAAACAGCATACATTAATACTGGTTTTATTAGCCAAAATATTTACTTATATTGTGCCTCCGAAGGATTAGCAACTGTCATCAGGGCATGGGTCGATAAAGCAGCATTGGCTTTAGCAATGAAATTGCACGATCAGCAAGAAATCATTGTTTGTCAAACAGTAGGATATCCAAAGTGATTTATTTCCAGTTTTCCACAAGCGAGGGTAGTAAGTGATAAAAATCTGCTAAACTAGGAACGACAATATTAGCACCTGCTTCTAACAACACTTTATCTTCCAAAATTCCAGTATTAACGGCAACTGTAAATATGTTAGCCGCCACAGCAGCTTGAATGCCTAATGGGGCATTTTCTACTACAAAAGCTTGTTGAGCTTGCAAGTTTCCTTTTTCCAAAGCTATGAGATAGGGTTCAGGATGTGGTTTGCCATGTGTTACATCGTACGCTGTAACCATATTTTGCTTTGAAAATACTGCTGGGAAATAGGTATTTAGGGTGTTTAATAAACTTGCTTGACCAGAACCTGTAACCAAAAATATATCTAATCCAAGATGTTTAACTCGATCGAGAGTTTCTGTAGCATAGTTCATCGCAATTGGCTCACCACATGCTTCAAAATGTCGACTTTTCAAGGCATATAATTCTTTTATTTCAGCATCAGAAGCTTGTCTGTGTTTTTGAGAAAGAAATTCATTATGAATGGTAGAAGCCCCTGTTCGCCCCTCGTTGAGATATACTTCGTATTCAGAAAAAGTGATACCAACTTGTTTAAATGCATTTACCCACGAAAGGGCATGATAGGGCATTGAATCAAAAATTACTCCGTCCATATCAAACAAAATAGCTTTGAGTGGACTAAGCGTAGTAATAGTGTGTTGTAGTTTATAGTTGGTAATAGCTTCTTGTATCATGTATTTTTTATTTGCACACAAAATTACACAATTTTACCTACCTTTTTACACTATTTAAATAAAAAAGTACGTATATGTTATTCGCCTTCTGTATATTTGCAGGCATTCTAACATACCTAAAGTTAAATAAACATGAAAAAATTACTTTTATTTATTCTGTCTAGTTTTATGCTGGTGTCGTGTAGCTTACAGTCAGAAGCAGACATGAGTCCACAAATTAGTTTTTATGATATAACTATCAATGGAGAATCGACTACTGGACAGAGCGGTATTTTAGTAGAAGATACTTTGCGAATGACTGTTGCATTGCAAGGTTATTATCACGAACTTACGGAGTTAGTAATTGTGTCAGAAGATGATTTTGTAGAATTTTCGTTTGACGAATCATTTCAATCAAGTGATTGGTTTGCTTCTGAAATAACTACCTCAGGAACAAGAAAGTTCATTTTTAAATCGGGCATTAAAACATGCGTGATACCCATTCAGGTAGTCGGGATACAAAAGAAACAACAAGCTGTGGAATTAAATTTCTCATTACAATCACAATCTTCGGCAAAGGGAGATTATAATCCACGAAAAATTGATTTTGCTTTTACTGTGTCTGAACAAGCAGAGGAATAAATTTAGTCTTATATAGCCTCAATGTAGATTTGATTGTATAAGACTAAATTTATTTTTAGGTATTTTATTGGGCAAATTGTTGTATAATGGCTATAATTTCAGCTCCCAATTTGTCAGCCTGTTCCATAGTGGCTGCTTCGGCATAAATGCGAATGATGGGTTCTGTATTTGATTTACGCAAATGAACCCATTTATCTGGAAAATCAATTTTTACTCCATCAATATCAGTAATTTTTTCTGTAGAAAATGCTACTTTCACTTTGTTTAAAATAGCATCAACATCAATTGATGGTGTCAGTTGAACTTTTTGTTTGGAAATAAAATAAGGAGGGTAAGTTGCTTTTAGTGCAGATACTTTCATTTTTTTATGAGCTAAATGACTAAGAAACAGAGCTATTCCCACTAAAGCATCTCTTCCATAGTGGCTCTCAGGGTAGATAACTCCACCATTACCTTCGCCTCCAATAATGGCATGTGTGTCTTTCATTTTGCTTACCACATTTACTTCACCAACAGCTGCAGCGGTATAGGTAGCTCCATATTGTTGGGTAACATCACGTAGGGCTCTAGTTGAACTTAAATTGGATACTGTATTACCAGGTGTGTGGCTCAATACATAATCAGCTACAGCCACCAAGGTATATTCTTCTCCAAACATTTCACCATTTTCAGAGATAATTGCTAAACGATCAACGTCTGGGTCTACTACAAAACCTACATCTGCTTTTCCGTTTGTGAGAATAGAAGCTATGTCAGTTAAGTGTTCGGGTAAGGGTTCAGGGTTGTGTGGAAACTTACCATTAGGTTCGCAATATAAAGGTACAATTTCTGTTACCCCTAATGCAGATAAAAGTTGAGGAATTATAATACCTCCAACTGAATTGACACAGTCAATGGCAACACGAAATTTTGCATTGCGTATAGCATCTACATCCACTAGTTTGAGTGAAAGAACGCTGTCGATATGTTTTTGATTGAATGTATTATTTTCAGTTAATTTACCTAACTCCAATACATCTGCGAATTGAAAGCTTTCATCGTTAGCAATTTCTAAAATTGCTTTACCTGCTTTATCGTCTAAAAATTCTCCCTTTTCGTTTAGCAGTTTTAGTGCATTCCATTGGGTTGGATTATGGCTAGCAGTAAGTATAATACCGCCAATAGCATTTTCCATGGTTACTGCTAATTCTGTAGTAGGAGTAGTAGCTAATCCTATATTTACTACATCGATACCCATACCCATTAATGTGCCATTTACAATATTATTAACCATTTCACCCGAAATACGAGCATCTCTACCTACTACCACTTTATTGGTTTTTTTTGTAGTGTTTTTAAGGATGTATGTGGCATAAGCAGCTGTAAATTTTACTATATCCAATGGACTCAACCCTTCACCAGCTTTTCCTCCTATGGTACCTCTAATACCTGAAATAGATTTTATTAATGTCATAATTCTGTGTTTGTATATTAATTTGTAATAGATACAGTCACGTCAGAAATTACTGTAATAACAGAAGTTTGGTGTTGCGAAAATCCAATTTTAGATTCAACAATAACTTTCGCTTTACCATTGTTATTCAGATACAACATAGCGTCATTCCATCCTATACAAGGTACACTACTTCCTTCTTTATAAATAAATTCATATCCATCTCTACTTACAGATGTAGAGGTGTTATTTGCAATTGTGTCTCCAGCTATATTGGTTGCTACGTATCTTACAATTACGGTTGAACCTTCTGTCGCTTCTTTTGAAGTCCCCTTATCTATGAGGTTAATATATGCCCCTCGAGGTGTTCTATAGTATAAATTTTCGGGCCATGGGGTGGGTAAAGAAAAACAATAAATAGAATCAGATGATAACTGAATATTTCCTTTTTCTACATATTCGGCAAATTTTAAGCGTTCTGTTTTAAGTTTTTGTGCATATGTTTCTTCCGAAGTACATTGTGTAAAAACAAGTACTATGCTAATAGAGAAAAATAAAAGTGTGTTGTATAACTTCATAAAATGATATTTAAATAAACGTACGCAAAAGTACACATAAAAATTGTGTTATGATTGAGTATTAATTATCTTTAATACTTATTACTTTGATTCTATATATAATTGGTGTACGAGGAGGTATACAATTTCTGTCTCCAACCACACCATGAGCTAAGTACGAAGGAATGATACATGTAGCTTCGGCTCCCAATGAGAGTAATAACATGAAATCATCTAATCCTTTTTCTACTTCAAATTTACCCACCCTAAATTGTTTTATACCGTTCTTTTCTGAAGAATAACAAAGGGTACCATCAAGTAGTTCAAGGTAATATTCAATAGTTACTAATTGATTGGCTTTAAGCGTATTTCCTGTACCTCGTTTATCTATACGATACCAGTAGCCATTTTCTGACAAATGTACGTTTAACCTATGTTGAGCAATGTATTCGTTTATTTCTTGTTGTTCAAGAGCCACAAAGGCTTGATTTAAAAGTAATAAGTTTTGTTGCACACTATCTGTTGATACTAGCTTATTGGTTGGGTTTTGTGGAGTAGGCTCAGTACAACTAGCAAGAAGCAGTATACATGCCATTATCCACCAGTTTTTTTTACTATTAACCAACATTAGAGATGTTTTTTCTTATCGAATATTAGCAATACTAATAATATCCCCGAATACGCCAGCTGCTGTAACACTAGCACCAGCACCATATCCTTTAATGATCATTGGATATTCAAAATAACGTTCAGTATGTATCATAATGATATTGTTGCTCCCTTCTAAATCGTAAAATGGGTGTCGTGCATCCACTTCTTGCAAACCTACTGAGCATTTTCCATTATCCATTTTTGCTACAAAGCGGTATTTTTTGTCTTGAGCAGCTAATTTTTTACGCTTTTCTTCAAATTCAGCATCTAATTCGCCAATAGTATTCCAAAAATCATCAACTGAACCCTGAAAATACGAATCAGGAACAAACAAATTTTTTGCCACATCATCTTGATCTATTTTATAGCCTGACTCGCGAGCTAAGATTACCAATTTACGAATTACATCTTTTCCGCTTAAATCAATGCGGGGATCAGGTTCAGCATAGCGAGCCTCTTTTGCCATCTGGATAGATTGAGAGAAAGATATCTTTTCGCTTATAGTATTGAAAATAAAATTTAATGTACCAGAAAGTACAGCCTCAATTTTTAATATCTTATCCCCACTATTAATTAAATTGTTGATAGTGTTAATAATGGGTAATCCAGCACCAACATTGGTTTCAAATAGGTATTTAATTCCTTTTTTGCGAGCCAAAGATTTTAAGTGCATATAATGATCATAGTCGGATGATGCCGCGATTTTATTGGCAGCCACAACAGAGATGTTATTATTAAGAAGTTTTTCGTATAGGTTTGCAATTTGTGGACTAGCAGTACAATCAACAAAAACAGAATTAAACATATTCATTTCAATGATGGTATCGCATACTTGTTCAGGATTTAATTGTTTTCCGTTTTGATGAATCTGTTCCATATAGTTTGATAAATCAATTCCTTGTGGAACAAATATTGAACCATTTAAATCGGTTATTCCAATCACATTTAGTTTTACACTATTTTGTTCTAAAAGTTTACTTTGTTGTTGGTGTATTTGTTCGAGTAAACTACCACCCACAGTTCCTGTTCCTACTAAAAATATATTGAGAGCTTGATAATCAGACAAAAAGAATGCATCGTGAATAACATTGAGCGATTTTTTCAAATTACCCATACTCACAACAAACGAAATATTTGTTTCTGATGCACCTTGAGCACACGCAATGATGTTAATGCCACTTCTACCAAGGGTGTTGAATAGCTTGCCAGCTATACCCGTGTTGTGTTTCATATTTTCACCAACAATAGCTATGGTTGCTAAGTTTTTTTCAGGAACAATTTTTTCAATACTACCTTTTTCTATCTCTTTTTCAAATTCTCGTTTTAATACGTCAACAGCAGCATCTGCATCTTCATGTTTTACTGCAAAAGTTGTAGAGTTCTCCGACGAGGCTTGTGATATCAAAAATACATTAATTCCAGCATCCGCTAGTGTTTTAAAAGTGCGTGAACTTATGCCCAATACACCAACCATACCCATACCCTGTATGGTAATTAAGCAGGTGTCTTGTATAGATGAAATACCCTTTATAGTTTTATCTCCAGAGTTTTTCTTATTAGTAATTTTTGTGCCTTTTATTTCAGGATTGCTTGTGTTTTTAATATATACAGGTATGTTTTTTGCATATACAGGATAGATTGTAGGAGGATATATTACTTTAGCTCCAAAATTGGACAACTCCATAGCTTCGATATAACTCATCTCCAAAATGGTATAAGCATTTGGCACTAATCTAGGGTCGGCAGTAAGAAAACCATCTACATTTGTCCATATTTCTAATTTGCGAGCATCTAAAGCCGCTGCTAAAATTGCAGCAGTATAGTCAGAACCGCCTCTGCCTAAGTTGGTTACTTCATTCGTTTTGCTACACGAAGCAATAAATCCACCAACAATACATCTGTTTGGATGGTTTACGAAAAGTTCTTTTACCAATCTGTTGGTAGTGGTATAATCAACAGCTCTTTTACCCAAGATTGTCTCCGTTTTAATAAAATCGCAGGCATTATATAAAGTAGCATTTAAAGCAAAACTTAAAAAGTAGGATGAGATTTTTTCTCCATAACTAACAACTACATTTTGAGTTTTTACAGATAAATCTTTGATTAAATACACTCCTTTATAAATATTTGCTAATTCGTCAAAAAAGTGATTGACTGTAGCTAAAACTGTGTTTTTATCATTATCCTCAACTACTCCCTCAATAATTTGATGATGTATGCTGATAATTTCTTGCAAATCAGCAAGGTATTCTTTGTTTCCATTCGCTGCTTTATTGGCTGTATGTATTAACTTATCCGTAATGCCTCCTACTGCAGAAACTACAATGATAACTGGCTCATCAATGGCATTGATGATATTTTTAATTTGAAAAATGTTTGAAATGGAACCTACGGATGTTCCTCCAAATTTTAATACTTTCATATTTTTACTATTGTGTTTATTTTACGCACTACCGAATAAAATAATGTAACAAAGACTCTGTTTGTATGCTGAGTAGATGTACTTATTGTGCCAATAGATTGTGTTTTATTATGTCTTTTCTAAATTAACTTGCAATATTACTCATTTTTTTATGATTACTGAAATATATAACCCAATTTTTTGTGCTTTTATTGATTATGTCCAGAAAAAATGAAGTCTCTAAAAAAAAACTTGTATCTTTGTCGATTGTAAATTTTATTTTTGATTTAGTTCCATATTTGCTATGAACACACTTGACAACCAACAAGGAACAGAAGAGTCCTTATCAAAAAGCATTGAACCTGCTGATAAGGAGGTATCTATAACTACTCTATCAACAGAAGGAGAGCCAACTTCAGTAGGACATACTAATCACGAAGAGTCCACATTTGTTAGTTTGGAGGATCTTTTAACAGCATTAGAATTGGCAATTAAAATGCCAAACGCTAAAAATGAAATAACTCGCATTAAAGCAGAGTTTTACAAACAACTAGCGATAAATAATGCTAAAGAAAAAGCAGCGTTTGATGCAAAGCATATCGATGAAGGGTTAATTTTTGAACCTAAAATAGGTGTAGAGGAAGAACGTTTTAAGCAATTATTGGCTACATACAAGGAAAAGAGAAATCAAGAAATTCAGCAACAAGAACAATCCAAAGAGGATGGTTTGCTTAAAAAAGAATCGTTACTAGCAAGATTACAAATGGTGATTGAGAGTACAGATGATGTAAGTAAATCATTTCCAGTGGTGCAAGAAATACAGCAAGAATGGCGTTCTATTGGTGCAATAGCTTCTGAAAAATACAAACCTTTGGTTAGAAAATATCAATTGTTGATGGAGCAATTTTATGATTTTGTTAAAATCAGTAATGATTTACGCGACTATGATTTTAAGAAAAATCTTGAAGCAAAAACTGAATTGTGCGAACAAGCAGAAGTATTACTGAATGATGCGGATATAAATAAGGCTTTTAATCGTTTGCAACAATTGCACGCAGAGTGGAGAGAATTAGGACCTGTATCGTATGAAAAACGAGAAGAGATATGGACAAGATTTAAAACTGCATCGGATTCTATTAACAAAAATCACGCTTCTTATTATCAACAACGTAGAGACGAAGAAGAAAAGAATTTAACACTTAAACAAGCTTTATGTAGCCAAGTTTCAGCTATTCAGGTGGGTGAATTTTCTAGCTATAAGCAATGGGATGAGGGAACTAAGCAAGTGCTAGCTTTGCAAGAAGAATGGAAACATATAGGATTTGCTCCTAAAAAGCATAATGCCAAAATATATGAACAATTTAGAACATTATGCGATGATTTTTTTGTCAAAAAGTCTGAATTCTATAAAAAATCAAAATCAGTATTACAAGATAATTTAGAAAAAAAGAAAGCCTTGTGTGCCAGGGCAGAAGCATTGAAGGATAGCAAAGACTGGAAAAAAACAACCGAAGAGTTAGTGCTTTTGCAACAAGAATGGAAAACAATTGGAGCTGTTCCTAAAAAAATATCAAATCATATTTGGAATCGTTTTTTAGTAGCATGTGATTACTTTTTTGAACAAAAAGAAAAAGAATTTAAAGGAAAGAAAACCGAAGAGCATGACAATCTTGAAGCTAAAAAAGCCTTAATAGAAGAGATTAAAGCATATAAAGGAACTTCTATAGATGATGTAAGAACATTTATGGATACATATGCTACAATTGGTCATGTGCCTTTTAAAGAAAAAGACAAAATATATAATGCTTACAAGGAAGCTTTAGATGCACAATTTACTCGTTTGAAGGTAGGTGTTACAGAACGAAAGTTGAGTATGTTTAAACAATCACTATCTTCACAAACAGAAAAATCTACCGCTGGATTGTATCGTGAACGCGAAAAATTGGTGCGAGCTTATGAACGTCTTAACGCTGATATTCAAACAAGAGAAAACAATTTTGGTTTTTTAAATGTAACTTCTAAAAAATCATCTGGACTTATTCAAGAAATGGAAGCAACCATTGAAAAATTAAAACAAGAAAGAGATTTGTTACTTCAAAAAATTAAAATGTTAGAAGACAATCTCTAAGCTACTAATCTACAACATGAGAACACAAAAAAAAAGACCGACAACGTCCAATTCCACTAAAAAATATACTGATAGAAAAGCGGATAGAAATGCAGAACGAAAACCTGATCGTTTTGCCCCAAAGTTTAAAAATTATAGCAATGCTTCCGTTGATGAAACAACGGATTCTTATTCTAAAAAAAGAGTTGGAAAATCCTTGGTTAAACCTAAAGAGGATACTAAAAGACCGTCTAAACGTTTTTCATCACAACGAACAAGTTCAACAAGCTGTGAATCAAGACCATATTCAGATAAAGCTCCTCAACGAAAATGTGTGTTGATTAAAAAACAACCAACAAAAATTGATGATGGAAAAATTCGCTTAAATCGTTATTTGGCTAACTCTGGTGTATGCTCAAGGCGTGAAGCTGATGAATATATTAGTGCAGGTGTTGTAAGAGTGAATGATGTGATTATAACTGAATTAGGATATAAAGTTTCTTACGAAGATAAAGTCTATTTTCATAACGATTTAATACGTCCAGAAAAGAAAACATACATCTTGCTAAATAAACCGAAGAATTGTGTAACCACCTCTGATGATCCACAAGAAAGATTAACTGTACTCGATTTGGTTAAAAGTGCCACCAATGATAGGGTGTATCCAGTAGGAAGATTGGATAGAAATACTACAGGAGTTTTGTTGCTAACAAATGATGGCGATTTAGCATCTAAATTAACACATCCTAAATACAACAAAAAGAAAATTTATCACGTAGGCTTAGATAAAGCACTAACTAGAGAACATTTTGATAAAATTAAAGCTGGGTTAGTATTAGAAGATGGACTTATCGAAGTAGATGAGTTACACTATTTAGAGGATATGAATGATGAATTAGGTGTAGAAATTCATTCTGGCAGAAACCGTATTGTGCGTCGCATTTTTGAATCGCTGGGATATAAAGTTGTAAAATTAGACAGGGTTTATTTTTGCGGGTTAACAAAAAAGAAATTGGCACGAGGTAAATGGCGATTTTTATCACAAATGGAGATTAATATGTTAAAAATGGGTTCGTTCGAATAAAATCTGATGTTTATATGTAATGAAACACCAACAAAGAAGTTGGTGTTTTTTTTGTAGTAAAATTACTATTTTCTTATGGAAATAGATTACATAAAAAAATATTGTATATCTTTGTGTCAAATTATATTTACTTATTCTAACTTTGCTAAATGAAACACATAATTGTAGGAGGTGTAGCAGGCGGAGCAACTGCTGCAGCACGTATTAGAAGAATTGATGAACATGCAGAAATTATCTTGTTTGAAAAAGGTAATGATATATCGTATGCAAATTGTGGATTGCCATATTATATTGGCGGAGTAATTGATGATCGGGATAAGTTGTTTTTGCAGACACCAGCGTCTTTTGGTCAACGTTTTGTCGTAGATGTACGTGTTCGCTCTGAGGTAATTGGTGTGGATACAGCAAACAAAACGGTTACTGTACGAACAAATAAAAATGAAACGTACACAGAAACATACGATAAGTTGCTTTTATCTCCAGGAGCATATCCATTTGTTCCTCCCATGCAAGGTATTGATTTAGATGGCATATTTACATTGCGTAATGTGGCTGATACAGATAAGATTAAGAGTTATATTCAGTCGAACGAAATAAAAAAAGCCGTAGTTATTGGAGCAGGTTTTATAGGCTTAGAAATGGCTGAAAATTTGCATCATATTGGTGCGGAGGTGTCTATTGTTGAAATGGCAAATCAAGTAATGACTCCTATCGATTTTGCAATGGCTGCTATGGTGCATCAACATTTAAACCAACAGGGAGTAAATTTGTATTTACAAGAAACAGTTTTATCTTTTAAGAAAAAAGGAAATGGACTTGATGTGCAATTTAAGAGCGGAAAAGTGTTGTATGCGGATATGGTAATTTTGTCAATAGGAGTTAGACCCGAAACGACTTTGGCAAAGCAGGCAGGAATAAAATTAGGTGAAGTTGGAGGTATTTGGGTAGATGAGTATTTGCAAACTTCTGCTAAAGATGTATATGCAGTAGGAGATGCCATTGAAACCCCTCATCCAATTACGAACCAATCTTGGTTAAATTATTTAGCTGTGCCAGCTAATCGTCAAGGGAGAATCGTGGCAGATAACATGGTGTTTGGCAACAAAGAGGTGTATGAAGGAGCTATTGGTACCTCAATTGCCAAAATATTTGATATAACAGTTGCCGCAACTGGCTTGAATGAAAACCGCTTAGCATTGCAAAAAGTAGATTATTTAACTTCATTTACGCATTCGGGTTCCAATGCTGGTTATTATCCAGGAGCAATGCCCATGTCTATAAAATTAAATTTTGCTCCTAAAACAGGCAAACTATTGGGAGCTCAGATAGTTGGATACGTTGGTGTTGACAAACGCTTAGACCAAATTGCTCTGTTGATAAAACAAGGAGGCACTATATATGATTTACAAAAAATAGAACATGCATACGCTCCACCTTTTGCTTCGGCTAAAGATCCTATTGCCATTGCAGGCTATACTGCTCAAAATGTATTAACAGGAAAAATGCCTATAGTACATTGGCAAACTGTACGTGATATGGATAGCAGTAAGATTTTTTTGCTAGATGTGCGTACCGAAGATGAATTTCAACTTGGTAGTTTAACTGGAGCTGTGAATATACCCTTGGATGTGTTACGCAATCACCTTGACGAATTGCCTCAAGATAAACCCATTTATGTTTTTTGTGCCATTGGATTAAGGGGGTATTTAGCGACTACTATATTGCTTCAACGTGGATATAAGCAAGTTTATAACATTTCTGGAGGCTATAAAACGTACGAAACAGCTGTCAGTAAGATTGTGAATCCGAGCGAATTATCTCAACCCGAAAAGCGAGCGTATGAGCTTGATTTAGATATACAAACACCAAAACCTGCTAAAAAATACCTAGCTGTAGATGCTTGTGGATTACAATGTCCTGGTCCAATCTTAAAGATGAAAAAATCAATGGATGATTTGGTAGAAGGAGATCGTATTGAAATGGTTGCTACCGATGCAGGTTTTACGCGAGATGCACAAGCTTGGTGTAATATGACTGGCAATACCCTTGTATCACAATCAGCAAAAGAGGGGAAATATACCGTAATTATTGAAAAAGGAAATAGTGTTATTGCCAACGAATCAACAGAATGTTGTGCCCCATCTTCATCAGGTAAAGGGAAAACACTTATTGTATTTAGTGATGATTTAGATAAAGCCTTAGCTGCTTTTGTATTAGCCAATGGGGCTGCAGCAACTGGAGAGAAAGTATCCATTTTCTTTACTTTTTGGGGATTAAATACCATAAAAAAATCAAAGAAACCTGCTGTAAAAAAAGATATCTTTGGTAAAATGTTTGGACTTATGTTACCTGCTAGCTCCCAAAAACTCAATTTATCAAAAATGAGTATGTTTGGCATGGGGAAATATATGATGCGGTTTATAATGAAATTACGTGGTATTGATACCTTGGAGTCTTTACGTCAACAAGCCTTGGAGAATGGTGTAGAGTTTATTGCTTGTCAAATGTCGATGGACGTGATGGGTGTAAAAAGAGAAGAGTTACTAGACGAAGTAAATATTGGTGGTGTGGCTACCTATATGGAACGTGCCGATAAATCAAATATTAATCTTTTTATTTAATATATTACTATGAAATTTTTATGTGCTTTACGCGATTTGCAACGTGCGATGGTGTTGTATGAAAATAGCTTTTTGAATGCTTATGGCATCTCATTAAACGAGGGCATGTTGTTATGTTGCTTATCTGATAAACAACTAAAAGCAACGGAACTAGCCGAATCCATTGAACTTACTTGTTCCAATTGTTCAAAAGTGATTAAACTGGCAGAAGATAAAGGGTATATTGCACGAAAAATTGGCAAAGAAGATAAGCGTCAGATGCTGTTCACGTTGACTGAAAGTGGAAAACAAAAAATAGTTGAAATTGAAACAAATACAATTGCTTTACCAGAAGTCTTACAAGATTATATCAAATGTTACGAAAACAAACCAAACTTAAATTAGTGAATGGGTAAGTGTAACATATACCCCAATTGTATGTGCTATTGTACCTGCTAATACAAAAATGTGCCAAATACTATGAAAATACGGTTTGGCACTTTTTACATAAAAGTATACCCCAGCAGTATAAAAAATTCCTCCGATTACAATCCACAAGAAAACTGACAAAGGCATATTCTCTTGTAGCGGTTTAGCTACAAATACAATCATCCAGCCCAAAGCAAGGTATAAGAACAATGAAAACCATTTAAAACGTAAAATAAAAAATAGTTTATATACAATACCAATTGCCACGATAGACCACATAATAATCAAAAAAATAATTGCTGTATTTTTTGGAACAAAATGTGCTATGAATGGGGCGTATGTCCCAGCAATTAAAAAATAAATACTTATATGGTCAAATTTTTTAAGTATCATTTTTCGTTTAGGGTCTGTGGTAATATGGTAAAGCGTAGATGAAGTGTATACCGCTAACATGCCAATTGCAAAAATTGCAACAGAAAGGAATGGCATTAAATCATTGGCATCGTAGGCAATATACATGCAATATGGAATTATGCATATACTCCAAATAATACCAACCAAATGGCTTATTCCATTCAATCGTTCTTCGTGTGGTGTTTGTGGTCTATTTTGCATAGTAAGATAAGAAAAAAAGGCTAAACTTACTTAGCTTAGCCCTACTATTTGATTAGCTTATTCCTCCATATTATGATATACATTTTGTACATCATCATCATCTTCAATTTTATCAAGTAGTTTGTTTACCTGAGCTTTTTGTTCTTCTGAAAGTGTTTTCATATCGTTGGGTATGCGTTCAAATTCAGCACTGTGAATTTCAAATCCATTTTCTTCGAGGTATTTTTGTATGCTAGAATACGATTGAAATTCGCCGTATAAAATAATTTCTCCTTCGTCTTCTAGTAGCTCATCTACACCAAAATCTATTAATTCTAATTCCAAATCTTCTAATGAGACTGTTGGTTTTGGAGCAATTTTAAACACACATTTATGATCAAATAAAAATTGTAAAGACCCACTAGTTCCTAGCGAACCTCCAAATTTATTGAAGTAACTACGTATGTTCGCAACGGTGCGAGTTGGGTTGTCTGTTGCTGTTTCTACCACAATAGCTATACCATTTGGTCCATAGCCTTCATATACCATTTCTTTGTAATCAGCTTCATCCTTGGAAGATGCTTTTTTTATAGCCCTTTCTACGTTTTCTTTGGGCATATTTTCTTTTTTAGCTTGTTGGGCTAGCACACGCAGACGTGGATTTGTATCTGGGTCAGGACCGCCTTCTTTTACTGCAATCGTAATTTGTTTACCTAATTTTGTGAAAACGCGAGCCATATTGCCCCAACGTTTCAGCTTTGTAGCTTTTCTATATTCAAATGCTCTTCCCATGAGTTGTAATTTGTTATATAAGGTTAATTATTGACGTAATTTTGCTCCAGTTTGTGTTTCTAAAGCTTGAAGAATTTTTTTCATAATAGTTTCTATTTGAGAATCTTCTAATGTTTTTTGGTCGTGTTGTAACACAAAACTGATGGCATATGATTTTTTTCCTTGTTCAATGTTTTTTCCTTCATATACATCAAACAAAGTCACTTTCTTCAACAAATTCTTCTCTGTAGCAAATGCTATTTGCTCAATATCTTGAAAACGAATATGTTTGTCGAGTACTAATGCAAGGTCTCGTTTCACTTCTTGAAACTTAGGTATTTCTTGGTAACGAACTTTTTGTTTTACAATAACTTTCAGAAGATTTTCCCAATTAAAGTCTGCATAAAAGACATCTGTGTCAATGTCAAATTGTTTTAACACTTTATTAGAAACCTTTCCGATTACCACCAATGGCATTTTATTTTTACTTACAATTTCGAGAGCATTAGGCAATAGGTCATTGCTGTAATCAGAAACGCTAATAGATTCATTTTTAATGCCTAATCGTTGCAATATTGTTTCTACATACCCTTTTAAATCATAAAAACTCACTTTACGTTCAGTATCTGTCCAACTTTGTTTCGTTTTGTTTCCTGTTATCCATAAGCCCAAATGCAATTCTTCTGAATATGCTTTTAGGGGTTCTTCGTTATTTTTTTTAGCATCATCGTAGTGGTAGCAGTTTCCAAATTCGTAAAATTTCAAATTAGGATTTCTTCTGTTACTGTTATACGTAATGCTTTCTAAACCACCAAACAGCAAGGTTTGTCGCAAAACACTTAAATCAGCACTTAAAGGATTTAGTATTTTCACTGCTTCATTTTCTGGAAAAGAGTTTAGTTCTTTGTAATAAGCAATTTTTGTAAGCGAATTATTTAAAATCTCGTTAAAACCAGCTCCTGTAAGCTGTTCTGCTAGTGTGTTTTGTAATTTATGTGAATCAGGTTTTTGAGAATACGTAATGGATGATTTTAATTCGTCAGACGGAATAATATTGTTGTAACCATATACACGCAAAATATCTTCAATCACATCTACATCACGTTGTACATCTACTCTGTAGGCAGGAACAGACAGCGTAAGTACATCATTATTCTCGTTAACTATGTCTATTTCTAAGCCAGTTAATATTGTTCTAATTATTTCTTTGTCAATTACTTTTCCTATTAATGAATTAATTTTGGTGTATGTAAGCTTTACTTCTGTCGCTTGAATAGGAGAGGGATATATATCAATAATATCAGAAGAAATTTCGCCACCAGCTACTTCTTTAATGAGTAATGCGGCACGTTTTAGTGCATATAAGGTGTTGTTTGGGTCGCAACCTCTTTCAAAACGAAAAGAAGAGTCTGTGTTGAGTCCATGTCTACGAGCTGTTTTGCGTATACTTACTGGATTAAAATAAGCACTTTCTAAAAATAATTTAGTTGTAGTATTGCTTACTCCAGAGTCTAATCCTCCGAAAATACCTGCTATACACATGCCTTCGTTGGCGTTGCAAATCATCAAATCTTCGTTGGATAATTTTCGTTCTACCTCATCGAGGGTAACAAAAGGGGTGTTATTTGCTAAGGTAGTAACCCTAACTTTATTTCCAGTAATTTTATCTCCGTCAAATGCGTGCAAAGGTTGTCCTGTTTCGTGCAACACAAAGTTTGTAATATCCACTACATTGTTTATGGGTCGCATACCAATCATTAGTAGCCTATTTTTGAGCCATTCGGGCGATTCTTTTACTTGAATATTATTAATGGTTACCCCACAATAGCGTGGACAAAGGGTAGGGTTTGTTACCTCTACGTTGATGGTATACTCCTTATTATCAACAACAAAACTTTCTACAGAGGGTTTTTGCAACCGTATAGTAGAGTCTTTTAATCGTAAAGCAGCAGCCAAATCGCGTGCTACACCAATATGAGATGCTGCATCTACACGGTTGGGAGTA
>Ga0116160_1002392_pt1 | contig 17895 bp, 16 predicted proteins | sample AD_JPNAS2_MetaG_FD_89879 | JGI IMG/M metagenome (GOLD analysis project Ga0116160, IMG submission 89879) | Active sludge microbial communities of municipal wastewater-treating anaerobic digesters from Japan - AD_JPNAS2_MetaG | ecosystem: Engineered > Bioreactor > Anaerobic > Digestate | place...
CAAATTGCCCTTTATCCTTTCAATCACTTTTTTCGTTATATCATTATTACAAACAGGACAGGTTTTACTTTCAGATAGTATTTTGATATATTCCTTAATATTGCGATTCAATAGAGAGGACTCCTGCGTCATGTTTTCCCGGACTTCATTGATCAAACGTAGGGTTTTATCACTTTTTGTCTTTACCTTCTGCATACTGTCCCATTTCGCTATATTTGTCAAAATAAAGGTACATTTCGACTCTGCCCCCAACCATCTTTTTTCAGTTTTTATCTTAGAACGTATATCTCTTAAATTTCCTATCAGAGAACGCCCTTTTTCTAGTTTCAAATTGTTGGATTCTAATAAATCGGATTTGGTTTTTATTTCATTTAAGATATTTTCTATTTCATCAAGGTTGGAATATTTTTTTAATTCTTCAGATAAATTTTCTTTGGCAGTTATCGTATTCTTCAAGGAACGGTTCAATTCCAAACTTTTACTATTCAAGTATCCAAACAAGTCATCTATGATATCTAAACCAACGGCTTGATTTAAAATCCTTGCCCTCTCTCCTGGTGTTTCTTGAAGAAGAAAATAATCGTTGTGTTGTGATTGAATGTTATATTCTTTCATGTCAATGATGTTTTTTATTTCACTTGGAACATCTGACTTGAACTTCTCGAATAACATATCTTCCGTTTTGTATAGATTCTTTTTGCCGACCTTTTTTCTCGTGACAAAAGTATCATCAAATATTAGTTTTACATAGGTGGACTCTCCCTCTTTTGAAAACCAAGAAACGAATTCATCTCCAGACGGTCTATTTTCAACTACCCAGCGTATTGCTCTTTCAATAGCAGATTTTCCACTGTCAGAATCACCGACGATTGCATTGAACCCCGGATCAAGTTCTATATGTTGTTTCTTCCACGATTGGAAATTTTGCAATATTATTTTCTTTAGGAACATATCATTTTCCCATTTTCCTCTTGCAATATTCTGCTATCAACAATGCCTCCGCCCTGCCATCCAACATTTTTCCTTTTGGTGTAAAAAATGAATCCTTCATTTTAGGAAATAGTTGAATTGCTATTTTAACAGCCATTTCTTTACGTTTCTTTTGTGCATTCTTTTTTTCTTCGGATGTCATCTTTTCTTTTTTCTTGCCCTGTTTTTTCTTACTCTTTAATCCACTCAAACCAAATTCTGTTTTCCACTTGTTTGATCTAACCTCTTCAAAAGGAATATCTAAAATTTGCAGTACGGCCAATATTGCGTGGTACCCGCCACCATAATTGAACATGGCTACAGAACTCTGTCCTGGCATAGACTGCGCCTTTTCAATCACAACATAGATATCTTTATAAAAAGTCACTTTTGTTTCTAAGATTTCATAAAGGGTCTTCGCATCAATTCCTTTTTCTGGCAAAAGAGGCATATCAATAATCCACAATTTATCTTTTTTGTCTTTATCTAAAAAAGCAATAGCTCCCTTTTGTCCCGGATCAATTCCTATGTAAACAGTGTTTTTCACTTACCACCTCCTATTTCATTTTAAAGACTCTGTTCCAATCATTGATACTTCTTTTAAAGGAATAGAATCCGTATGTATCGCAGATGGATAGAAAATCAGATATTAAGAATTCTTCATCTGTAAAATCCAATGTTATTTTCTTCATTTCTTTTTCAAAGATCAATGGAAGCGTGACCAACTTTAGGTTGTCTCGAATCATTTTTCCAGCATTTTTTATACTGTCTAACGTTGCACTCTTTTTTAATTGACCATTCAAATATTTGATTGCTGTTTTTTCACCGACTCCTTTAATACCAATAACACTATCCCCACTACACCCAGCAATCGCTTTTATCATAATCCATTCTCCAACATGAATATTATACTCCCTTTCAAAATCTTCTTTTGTGTATAGTTTCTTTTTCTTGAAACTATACATTGGAGCATGCCCTAATAATTGATAAAGGTCTTCATCACTGGAAGCAATGACCATGTCCAATTTGTTGTTCATGACTATGTTGGCAATAATATCATCTGCTTCATACCCTGTTTTAATGATATTGTTCTTAAACCCAAACGTTGGGATGATTTCTGTTCTTAATGTATGGAACTGTTCGTAAGCCGTTTGGTCTAAAAACAATTCTTCTTTACTTTTTTCCTTTTTCTTTTCTGCTCTTTTTATTTTGTAACCAGAATCTATGATTTTTCTGAAATTCTTTTTTGAATCCCAGCAGAACACAAACTTATTTGTTTCAAAACGAATTGCTAAACGCATCACTTCTTGCATGAACCCGAAGATGACTCCAGTTTGCATTTCATCAAAGGAAAGACCGTGCATCGAATGTTTCGCTCTATGACCAACGGCATTAGCATCAACAATAATAATTTTCATTTTCAAAAACCTTATTAATAGTTGGCGGAAAGCGGTTCAGGATTACCGCCTTGTCGGGAATGACCCTATCCGCCATTTTAATGGTGTGTGAGGAAGACCATGATGCAGGAAAAAAATCTTCTTGGGGCACAATAATGGTGAAAGGAAAAACCATCACCTGCATTCCCAACTCCTAATGGAGCTCACACGATGGTTATCTTTGTTTCGGTTCTCTTTTCATCTCAAATTCTTTTTCCACTTGACTCCATGTTTCAATGACCAATTTTTTCAATTTCTTTTGAAGTTTATTTTTTTCAACATACTCAATTGCTGTGTCAATACCATGGAATCGTTTATTGTCAATGTCGTACATTGTGTCTTTGGTGATATCTTTCATGTACTGCAAATTTCCTCTAACATCATCTATGCCATAATTAAAAATGATATAGATATCACACATTCTGTATGGATCATCAATCGTTGATTTTTTAACATAACAAGTGCTGACGATCCCGATAACTTTTTTAACTTCCGCTTTGGTCTTGAGCTTTTTCTTCTTTGTGATCATCTCTGTTTGAGCGACTCTTAATCTAACGGAAGCATAAAAAGGTATTGCTTTCCCCCCAGGAGTTGTTTCTCCTCTTTCTCCTTCACGCAGTTGATTGGTGAATACTGTTAGAACGTTTTCACGTGCTATCGCCCTAGCAGATTTTCTGAGGTTCTGAGAAAATTCTTTTGCTTGTTTTTGACCTCTTTTATCTTCATCTTCTAGTTCTAATTCTGTGCTAACAGCAGCAACAGAATCAGCAGCAAAAACACCAATGTTTTCTGGATTTGGTTCCCATGTTTTGAGGTCTTTGAAGAGTTGCTTTACTGTTTCCGGCCTGTCATAATCAAAATAATCTTTATTGATATTGACGCCGTAAATTTCAGCATACTCCTTGTCCAATCTGGATTCAGGATCTCGGAATCGAACATCACCACCTTTTGCTTGTGCTGACGCACAGATTTCCGCAAGTATTGCTGTTTTACCAGAACCTGCAGGTCCATACACTTCCATCAGTATTCCTGGTGGAATACCACCACCAGGAATACGACCACCGGAAAGGCATAAATCTAATATGGTACTACCAGTTGATAGGACTCTATCAAATCTTAGCCTGTCTATTTTCTTACTTTTTACTACTGACCCTTTTCTTTTCTCTCTTTTCATATAGCTCACTCGTCGTCATCTTCTTTTCTTGGTTTTCGTTTCGATGAAGTTGATTTGGATTCAATTTCGTCATGCAGTTTTGCACAATCATCCCATATTTCGCATTTTTTACACATTGCTAAAGTGTCACAATCTTCCCCAAACGTTCCTCCTTTAGCTGGACATTCCTGTTCTTCTTTTTTCTTGTTTCTCGGTTTAACAGGGGCTTCATCTTCTTCCTCATTTTCTTCATTCCTGTTTCTTCTGGAATTGCGAGTAGGGGCTTCATCTTCTTCCTCTTCAGAAGGACGCCGTCTTTTTCCGGAGTCATCAGAAGGTCTTTTTGCTCTTCTGTTTTCTCTCGAAGATTCCTCTTCTCCATCTTCTTTATTACGAGTTCTTGATTTTCCTGAAAATTCTTTCCCATAATAGGCTTCATATATTTCTTCATACGAAGAAATGATAATTGCTTCATCCAGACAAACAGCCTGTTCAAGAATATCCCGTGTTATATCGTAATCACGTTTTAAAAATTCGTGGCTCAAAAATTCAACGTTCCCTTTTCCTTTTCCCTTTCGTTCAAAAGCAATGGAACGTCCTGTTTCTTTTTTAGGGCTTGCATAGTAAATCGGCTCCCCTGTTCTTTTGTTTTTTGCCAATCCTCTCAATTTGTCTTCCATGAAGAAATTAGCCACATCCCAGATTTGAACACCTTTTTCAGTTTCTTCATCATTGTCATAACAAACGATGTTGTAAATGTTCACTCTTTTCGGAACATCATCTTTGTAATCTTCATAAGGAACATCATTGTCAGATTGCTTTTTTATTTCTTCACAGATAGGACACGGTTTTTTGTAATTTCTGGAAGGGCAAACAAAACTGTCGTTCGTTAGACCAACGTTCCTGTGGACATACAAATCCAAGAAATAAGCAGCTTTACCTTCCGGTCTGTTTGGATCGTGTTTTCCGGCACGATAAGGAATGATGTCTATGACATGCTCCCCATTTTTGCATCTCCATTTCGGAACTTCCAAGTCTTCTTTGAAAAAAGTCCCAAATTTTCCTGACCCCTCTTTTCGACTTTTACTTTCATTGTGAGCTTCTTCCAACTCTCTTTCCATTTCTTCAACATCGATTTTTTTCATGTTACATTCTCCTTTTCAAAATTGTTTGCACTTAATTTCTTATACCTTATTTATCAGTTTTTTAAAACCTTTTTCGTATTCCATGGTTCATCGATCTCAGTCGCTTCCACTTCAATTTCCAATGGGACAATAAGCCATTTCTTGTGTGCTTCAACAATGTCTATTTCCATCACTTGTTTAACGATCTTCAATACCTCCTCTTTCTCTTTTGGGAAAGAGTCCAGTAAAATTGAATCGTGGACCTCCCCAACAAGTTTAGTCATGAACCCTTTCTGTTTCAGAATATTACTTATACGAACATAAGACCATAATAAACAATGGAAAGCAGTCCCTTGTACAGGAGTGTTTGTGATTTGATTTTTAACCATATAACCATCCCTTCTAAACCCAAAAAAAGTATCTACATAAGTCTTTTTTCTATATTGAAGAACAATATCATCTCTCCATTGTTTTGTGACTTTTAACTTTCTCCAAAAATCACTTTCAACCACTTTCATATTCTGTTTAAATTTTTCATAATTCCCAAGACCTACTTTTTTCAAGTGTTCTAAAATGGGGACTCCGCTTGCTGTTTTTAAGTCTATGCAATCTTCATACGCTGATTTTGCACACGGTTCGTAGTAGTCCCCATAGAACTGAGGAAATACAAAATCATTTTTACCAATGTGCCGTATTGGTTTTGTTATTTCTTTTTCTGGCAATTTGAAAATCTGCATGGCTTGGTCACGATGCATATCCTTACTCTTGTCCATGATGTATGAAATCAAAACAGGGTCTTCAGAATAACAAGCCATTATTCTAACTTCAATTTGAGAATAATCAGCTTCCATTAATATGTTTCCAGGGGCTGGTATTATCCCCCCACGTATCATGTTTCGTGCTGCTTCATCTCTGACAGGAACATTTTGAAGATTAGGAGAACTGGAATTGCTTCTACCTGTTGCGGCATGATTCAAATCAAAAGAAGGATGTATCCTACCACCATCATTAATTCTATCATATTCACTAACATAATCAAACATCTTTTTAGTTTTTCTGTATTTTATTAATGCTTTGGCAAAGGGAGCTTCCATGTTCGTTAAAGAATATTCATCTACAGATTCAAATCCCTTTTTCGTTACCTTTGTTGGTTGGAGCTTCAAAATATCGTAGAATAATAATCTGAGGTCTTTTGATGATTGAATATCTATTTCTCTTTTATATTTCTTCTTAAATAGTAAACCGGAACCTCGTTCTCTCAATAGTATTTCTTGTTGCTTCAAACTTTCTTCCAGCTCTTTTGTTTTATCTCTGTAATATTTTGCATTAACACCAATACCAACATCTTCTGATTCAGATAAAGCGAGAAGACCATGGAAGAAAAGGTCATTGCATTTAGAAATCCTTTTATGACTTTTCATAAAAATGACTTGGTCGTAATATCTTTTTCTTGTATAAAAAATATCATACCCACCATATTTCAATAGAGGAAGTAATGGTGCTTTGTGCATCGTATTGAAGCCGTCTTTTCCTACGCTTTCTTTGAATGGTGATATTTCTGTGCCCCAATCTCGTTGTCCATAATAAATAAGAGCTTGGACATCTAATCTTGTCATGCTTCTTCTTGCGTCTATGAGGTGTTGCGTTGTCATTGTGCACCAAATCCAATTCTTCGGTTGTGCCCCAACAACAATCTTACTCCATTTATCTTCAAATTTCATGTTTTGCGCAATCTTTTCCACTGATTCATCTAATAACAATCTTACAAACGACTTTTTTATTTTTTCAAATTCTTTTTCTTTCCAATGAACGTATTGGTAAGGGAACGAAAAGACTGGTGTTCCTTCTCCGGCGATAGCGATAGAATAAACTTTGTGCCCCGGAGTATATGGTTTTAATCCTGAAGTTTCATAATCAAAAAACAACTTTCCACTTTGCCTCACATCATAAATTGCGTCCAACACATCATCCACTTTTGTTAGAACCTTAACTGATTTGTCAGGGTCATCTAATACTGGAGGGTCTAAATCAAGACATGAAATTGCAAATTTCAAATCATTTTCAAAAATCGCCTGCAAGTTTTCATCTTGATTGTGTAACAATGCTGACGGATGGAAACTTGGTATCACCCAAGAACCATATCTATGATCGGGTATACAATGATGTGTCCAATTAGAAATTGATAAATACTTTTTCCCAATCATTCCAAAAAAGAAGTTCTGTAGTGCTTTATTTCCAAGCAAAATAATTATCTTTGGTTTTGTTGAAATCAATGCCTCTTCGACCATTGGTCTACAACAACGGATTTCTTTATCAGTTGGTTCTCTGTTGTTTGGAGGCCGGCAGTTAACACAATTTATTTTCCAACAATCTTTATCAAGATCAATACCATACTTCTTAAGAGTTTTTCTTAATAGTTGTCCTGCCTCTCCAATTAATTGCTTTCCATATTCATCTTCATCTGCACCCGGAGCCTCTGCTAGAAAGAATATTTCTTTCTTCCCCTCTCCTGTCATTTTCATACGGGGGTTCTTACAGGTCTTATCCAATCCGCATTTTACACAGTTGGCTTTCGACATTATTATTTTCTCTTTTGAATCTTTTGAACCGCTTGGAAAAAAATTACGTATACCAGACATTTCACTACCACCATTTACCTTTATTTGCTATCACACCATTTTTGTACACATGACTGACTTTCAGATTTTCTTTTTTGTTCAGGGTATAATCTATCCATTCTTTTAGGATTGATTCTCCTCTGTGATTTTCTTTTATCCATTCATACGCTCTTTTGGTTACTGTCCTCAAATATTTTTTATCCTCAAGAGCATCATTGATAAGACTTGCCATGTGTTCTGTGCCTTTATCAACCACCAATACACAATCTTTTGGAATGTGTGTGTAAGGTTCCACCAAAAATTTAGGACAAATAATCATTGATTTATAAAGCATTGGTTCCAACGTTGTCCTGTTGTAATGACCACGGTATTTTTTGCTCCCATCTATGCAAGTAAAATCCACAGCTGCTTTTGCTGTTATGTAAGATTTCAATACCTCTGAAGATGGGGCAGTCCCCATGATGTTATTCTTTGATTCTTCATTCCACAATTTATTAGAAAAGAAATCTTTACCAATTGCTTTCTCAAAAAGTTTTGGGTTCTCTTTTCTAATCATGTAATATTCCATTCCTGCACCATAGAATGTTGTGGACTCATTAAGATACGGACACATCTTTAGGTATTCTACAATGCCTTTCCACGCCCTCCATTGTGATGCCCAAATTATTCCTTCCCTTTTTTCATCAAGAGAGAATTCATGCCTTTGAAATAAAAATGGGTGCTTCAATATGCCATCTATTTTCAAGTATGGATCTACAGAAGCAGCATGACCATGTCCTATTCCAAGTAATGATGTTACGGAATCTGCAACGTTTAAAAACCAAGGATAGTATTTATTAAAATACACATCGCTTATCACAACCAGTTTTTTTGGTTTTGTTGAACGATATAATTCCATCCATAATTCCGCATCTTTTTCACCTTCTGTATTTGTGTGCGGGCAGGCATGATTGAACCATAGGAGATCATACTCATTGAGCTTTTTTATGGATTCTTTAATGACTTTGCTGTTGTATGAAACTTCATACTGTCGTAAGGATAACCCGTATTGAGTATTTTCAATACTAATTTTTTTTGGTTCAAAATCATTCTTTAATTTTTTTGTTATCTTGAAAAAATCAGATTCAACACCTTTAATAAAATTAAACACGTGGCTTTGCTCAAATGTTCGAGTTGCTAACCCACCAAGGTTAGGTATATCTGGAAGCAATTGTGCTATACGTATGTTTTTTCCCATTTCCCCTCCCATTACCTTTTAAGATTCAACCCTTCCTTTGTCCATCTGCTTTCATATTCCATTGGGACATATTGATAAACCAAATTATCTTCGGAATCTACACCAATTGGTTTTAATTTTCCATGGAAATAATTCGTCGGGTTGGCAGGGCTTCTTAGATTGTTCCATGTTTGTTGAATCATTGTGCTGTATGTATGTTCATACCGTTCTGCGTTGGACATGTTAGAAACCTTAATATGATCATTTGTCAATGAAACATTTTCCAAATACGGAACACCTTTTGGATACACATTATCAAAATACAATTTTTTCAATTTTCCGGTTGTGTGGTATTCCTTTCTACATTCTTTCAAATGGAAAGTTAATTGATTCCTCGTCCAGTTTTCCAATCCACGATTTTTCTTATACGTGTCAGGCATCGCACAACAAGAACCAGAAGTGTTCAACTCTTTATAATCTGGATCGCTGCACCCAAATACCAGATTATTCTTTTCACAAAATTGATAAACCTTTTTAACATGGTCTTCTTTGACAAGACGGTTCAAACGCATGTAACCACCACGTTCTGACGGTGATAGTGCTTTGAAGTATTTTAGTATATTTTTTGTGCCTATACTTTTAGAAATCCATTCGTATCGTTCCCGCATCCCTTCTGTTGCTCGAACGTCCAACGCAAAAAATTCCATGGACACCCCACTTATACCAGCTTCCAATGCTGCCTCTAACAAATCATCAATGCTCTCATCTGTTATTCCTATAATGTAGGGTCGCAACCGGAGTATAGTCCAGTACCCCATATCACTCAACATTTTAATAGCACGTATCCTTTCCTTTGGAAGAGGAACACCAATTTCAACGTTCCTTGCCATTTTTTCGTCGTATGTTACCATGCTTATCTGAAATGCAAAATTCTTTTGGCTCGAATACTTTTCAAAAAGATTCACGTAATCTTTTTCAAATATTGTTCCTCCCTTGAAACTAAATAACGTTGGGTAATTGTCTTCACCCAATGCTTTCATAAGAGGTAACCCAACCCTATTGGCTTTTTCAAAGGCGTCAAAAGGGTCAGCTAGGCCTCCCCAATGAAACAAGAATTTGTTTTTGTAAAAGAGGTCATACATCATTTTACCTCTTCCAGAAACTTTTTTGCCACGAATTGAGTTAATCAATTCTCTATGATTTATTGCTTTTAGGTGTATATCCTCTTTATTAATTGCCGGATTGTTTGATTTAAAAAAATATGCAAAACAATTATGAACAAGGAAACCATTTGCAAAATAATTGTTATTCTTTTTTGTTTCTATATTGTAAACGTCAAAGTTCCCTTGCACTCTTTTTATTGATTTAATTTTCACGATAACCTCTTTTCTATCAAATTTATTAAATGCGGAATTCCAATAAACGCTTCGTCTCTATGTATACGAACAGTTTTAATTCCATCATTACGCAAAATAAATTCATCTCGTTTTAAATCAAATTTTTTTCCTTTTTTTGTATAATGTTTACTGTGGCCATCATATTCAATGCAAACACTTTTATCTGGCAAAAAGAAATCAAGACTGTAATTACGTGAAGGACCATCCACTACAAATTGGTGAATAAAATTTATATTCATTTTTTCAAGTGCTTCCCTAACTTTTATTTCACCTTTTGATACTTTGCCATTTTTTACCCAAGTGTTTACAATCTTTTGTAAAGTTGGTTTTCGTATTTTTGGGTCTTTCATTGGATTACCATGTCCAGTCATTCTTTTAACCACATCAGGTCTTGGTTTTCCAAGAGCTGGCGGTATTAATTCCCCGCTCAAATACTTTTCATGTCTGGTTGTTACCATTTTGTTGACAGATTTTTTATTATACATAGGATTACGTTTTTTCATTCTATTAGAAATAGATTCACTACCTTTTTTACTTACAGCATAAAAATGGCTATTGTTAAAAGAAACCGCAGCTTTATTAATATATAAAACATCATCCCCTTCTTGCAATTCACCAGCGTTCACCCATCCTTTATTTTTTGTGAACACTGGATGTTCTGGTGTGATCTTAATTTTTTTATTATTTTCTAATTCTATTTCAATTACTTCTGACACATTTCGTTTCATAAAAGATGTAACTTGATCTATTTCAACAATTTTCTTTTGTGTGTTGTAAGAAAAAATCTTATCTTTTATTTTTAAATCTTTTATTTTTTTGCTTTTGGTTGGGGATTGTATTAATGTTTCCCCTGTTACACAGTAAAGGCAACCCATTGAACAATAAGAGTAGGAATCAAAAGTCAATGGCATGGAACAATCCATCACTTCTGAGGACATACGTGGACTACTATAATTTCCTGACCCCTCTTTTAATTTCACTCCTTCGTTCTCTCTTACAAACTTTAGAGCTTCCCGTGTTATACTCAAATTTTCGTCTTTCTCTGTCATATTTAATTTCCCCACTTTCCAATGCTCGTAAAAAGTCAATCATCATTGTCAGATTACTTGACCGTATATTTTTACCCTTGTATTCACTTATTCTAAAGTATTTAGATAACGTTTCCACGTCTTTTAAATCTGAAAATACAAGGGTCACTTTTTTACTTTCAACGTCACTACCAGCCGTGGGCTCTTCCATTGTGTAAGGAGGTAATTTTTCCGGTACGAAAAGTTTCTGTTCAATGTCTCTCCGTTCCTCTTTTGATGAGGACAGTCTTGCCTTTTTGAGTTTCTTTTCTTGAGTGTTGTTGTTTATGAAATCTGTAATTTTCATTTTTTGACTCCGAAACAATCATAGATATTTTTGTTGTTTACTTCATAGATTTTTAAAATCTGTTCAGCATGTGTTCTAGAACAATGGTAATGAATCGTTACCTTTTTCATGACCTCTTCTCTAGAAGCAGTTTTGTTTTCTTTAGGTTTCTTTATGTAATTAAGTGAGGGTGAACTTTTTTGTTGTTTCATTCTATGGTAAATAAGACAACCTAACCCCCAACGTGGGATCTTAGATAATCTTGATGCTGACCATGCTGTTGATAGCCCTATTGGAGCCATGGATAACCACCTGCATACCATATAGTAACTTTCCGTATCATCCAGTTGCCTCTCTTTTGATTTTACGGGTTGCCTTTTAAGAAAAGCATTTTCTATGAAATTAAAAATGTCCAAGACCAATCCTTTACATTTTAAAATTAATTTTACTGTTGATTTCTCTCATTAGCATCACACAGCACATAGTGATATTTATTTCTCTATCTGCTATGCTGGCATCACGATACAAGTATTCAGCAATAATTTCTGCGACCGTTGAGCGTTTACTAGATTCCACTTCAAAAATAAATTCATCAAATAGATACCGGTATATGAAGGTAAAATCTGTCATACCCACCCATAGATTTCTCAACTGGGAAACACTACCTGAAACTATAAACTCCGAAATTTTACTAAAGTCAATAGATGTTGATGTAATTAAATTAGGATTGAATTCTCCTTCTGCGCAACACATTTGAAGATTGTTAATGATGCTTCTTATGTCGGGGTAAAAAGATGACACCAGTTTTTCTACATCCTCTACTTCGGCATTCACTTTTTCAAGGTCAAGGATGTTCAACAGGTGTTTTATCAACTTTTTTACCGGATATTGAGAAAATTCATACATTGTGCATCTGGATTTTATTTCTTTACGTATCTTGTCTACGTAATTTCCAGTGAGTATAAAACGACACGTTGAAGAATATGTTTCCATTGTGTTTCGTAAAGCGGTCTGTGATTCTGCCGTTAGGAAATCTGCTTCATCGAGAAGAACAATCTTTAAGTAATCTTTCGCAAACGGCTGGCTTGCGGCGAATTGTTTGACCTTCCCTTTTATGGTGGCAATACCTCTATCTTCTCCACTGGCATTAAGAATCAATTTCTGGCATTTAATATCATCCATTAGGATGGTGGCCATTGTTGTTTTCCCAGACCCATTCGGTCCGTATAAAAGTAAGTGAGGTATCTCTTGTTCTTCAATGTAGCTTTGAAACTTCTCTTTATATTCTTTTGGCAACACCATATCGTCTATGGTTTTTGGGCGGTACTTTTGCGCCCAAATAAATTCATTGGCGTCAAAGTTATCTGATTTCTTCATTATTCACCTTCCGTAGATATTGTAAGAGCCCACACATCTTTTCCTTGTTTCACAATTACAGGCTTCCTTTTTTTTATTAAGAGTTTCGGTAAATTTTCACGAACAGACCAATCCAAAACATTCAGTACTGCCCCAAAGTGTGTCCCGTAAATTGGTATTGAAAACTTTTCTTCACGAGTCTCTTTCAACACAGTTGGTTTACCGATCTTTAACGAAAACTGGTGCTCACTGTCTAGACCTCCAGACATAGTTATTTTTTCACCAACAATAATGGAAACACTGTTAGTTTTAGTTAATGCCATGTTTTGGGAAAAGTTTTTTTGAAATTCTTCTTGAAGGGTGACTTCATGTGTACAGTTATCAACAAGATTAGATAATGCATCTTTATCATCAAGTGATGTTGGTATAAGGTCTGGTTGGGATAAAAGGTATTTGAATGAACCGAATTTGTTTTTAAACACAAGACGGTTTTCTACTACATTCAAATCCGTTTCGTCTTCTGCGTTTTCTAGATATTTGCAAAGTGTTCCGAGGTCACTCAGTCCGAGTTGTTCAAATTCTTCAAAACCAGTTTTTCCGGTAACAGATAAGATCAATGAATTTGTAAGGTCTATTGCTTGGATGTGGTTGACTCCGTTTTTTCCTTCGTTAAGAACACACTCTTCTATCAAACCGTTCAGGTGAACTCTTCTTAAAAGTCGTCTGAAAGTATTTATTTTTATTTCCATGTTTTCCTCTTTTTAATTTAGATTAAAAAAGCAAATACGGCGGACGGTAGTATCCGCCGTATTTTGTGGATGAAACTCATTCTCCGCTATTGCGGCCAGAAGTAATTACTTTTTTGCTTTTGCTACTATGGTCACTTCCACTTTGTGTCCTTCTCTTATAAGTCTCTTAACAAGGGAAAGGACGGAACCGAAGGCTTTTATTCCTTCTTTTTCGAAAGACTTTTCTGCTTTTGCTGCGGCCTGTTTCAATGTGCAACCATCTTCCAAAAACATATCTGAAATGACTGCTTTAAAAGAACCGTCTTTGAAACCAAAGACATTACCTCCCACTTCAACTTCTTTCTTTTCCTTTTTCTCTTTCTTTTCCTTTTTCTCTTTCATACTCTCTTTTTCCTCCTCATTATCATCATCTTCTTCTTTTTTGGAATTTTTGGATTTTTTGGGAGCTTCATCCTCATCCTCATCCTCTTCCTCCCTTTTGGACTTCTTAGACTTCTTGGGAGCTTCATCCTCCTCTTCCGGTTCTTCTTCTTTCTTGGTTTTCTTAGACTTCTTGGGAGCCTCGTCTTCATCCTCCTCTTCCGGTTCCTCTTCTTTCTTTGATTTCTTGGACTTCTTGGGTTCTTCTTCCAAGTCAGAACGGTCTCCGGTGATGATCTTATTGTAAAGGACGAGAACCTTTTCAGGAATCTTATCCTCATCTTCTTCCGGAACATTTGTTACTGCTTCCAGAAAATCATTGAAGACATCCTCTTTGTCTCTTTTCTTGAGGACAATCTCATCTTCAAGACAACCTGAATCATTCAGGACTTTTACCATTTTCTCCAAAACGTCAAAATCCACTTCATCCACTGTTAACTCTTTTACTTTTTCTTTGGCCATAAACTTTTTACTTCCTTTCTTTAAATTTGGTGTAACCATTTATTTATACTATACTCTTTTTTACGATAAATGCCAACTACTTTTTCGGATATTTGTTATCACCTCCTTGCTCCAGTCTCTTACGATCTGAATAAAATTCTGAATCTAATAACGGTTGTCCAACTTCTTGTTGCATCAACACAATGACATTTTTACTTTCGTAGGTCTTTTTATGCCTATGGACAGCGACTCCCACACGCATGATTCCCTTTTCTTCTTCTGTTTCTGTTTGGTTGAGTGTGAACATAGCATTCACGTGCGCAAGCTTTCGTATATCTTCTGATGTGTCATCTTGCGCAACGTTTCTCTTATAGATGCTTTTTCTTGAGGATTGCGTCGCAGTGGCCACAAGAGCATGTTTTGTCTGTGCGAGGTTCTTCAACATCAACCACGTTTCATTTGTTTTATCTCTTCCTGATAATCCATGTTGTTCTGTTCCAAGAATATCAGCATAATCCACAACGATTGTGGTTGGAATAAAATCTTCTGTGTATTCCAGATTGTCCAATTCACTTTTAATATCCTCTGAATTTGCTGTGTTGATTGGAAACACAAGAACCCTCAAATTATCTCCAAACATATCCGCCATACTTTTTGTATAAAGTTTCGCAGTGGATTTTGTGAGTTTTTTCACTTTGTGGACTTGAGCCCATGTTGAAATAATAAATCCCGGAATATGTTTATCACGACAATGTGTACAAACAGTGTGGTTAATATTTTGGGAGTATTCTGGCAGAGAACCATCTTCTAATAATAATCTTCCTCTCCCTTTTCGTTCTCTTTTGATGCATGTGTCATCTTGGTTTGATTTGCAATCAAAACACGGATAAATCAACTCTCCATCTTCGCTGGCAAGTGCAGAAACTCTTTTATAAAATCTTTCTAGGATTTCTTCCTCTGACATTTCCAATGAAATGAATACCGTTCTGTAACCACAAAGAACAGAGATGACAGCAATTTCTATCAACCACCATGTTTTTCCTCTTTTCATTGGTGCCATAAATCCGACAAGCCAAGATCGTTTGAAGTATCCTATCATGTTCCCCAATGCTCCGGGAAATTTAAACAGGTTGTCTACGTCACTATTGTCAAATACTCTATTAATCACTTCTGGAGTAAATGGATTAACCCATTGCGAATTTGTTTTCGCAACCTTTTTGTAATTCACAACTGCTTCTTCTGCCTCACCGATCTTTCCCAATTCAACTAATGAACGGACGGTGTCTGCGTGAATGGTCAATGCTCTCTCTTTAAAGTATTCTATCGTCTGGTCAAACAGATACGGAATATTGAGATTATTCTCAATAGATCTTTCTTCTTCGTATCTGTCTGATAATGTCTTAAGGAAATTTTCAATGAGATCTGCTTCCTCTTTTTTTAAGGTTGCTTCTTCTTCTTCGAAGATATCTTTGATTTGCTTTCCGGGTGCGATTTTGTATTTTTTAAAATAAGAAAGAATCCATTTTGCAATTTTTTTAGAATGACTTGTAAGAAAAAAATTAAGGTCAATGATTCTTGAAACATCCAAGCAATAATTTGTGGAAACAATCATTCCTGTAAGAATCTTTTTGTCCATGTCACTTTCTACAACACGCTGTCGAACTCTGCTTTTCAAAACGCCTCCTTTCCGTACATAAAATATGGGCACCTGCGCCAATTTGCAAAATTTTGAATGACTATCTAGGGTTTTCAGCGTATTTTTAACGATCGCCATCCACAGGCACTGAGAAACCCGAAATCTAATACTATTTTAACCGTGGTTCCACCTCTATTGATCTAGGGGAATAATCATTTTCTCGTTTTTAATGATATTCTCGTTATTCAGATAATATGGCAGGACTCGAATAAAAGTATTATAAGAGCAAAACATTCCGGGATAGATTTCCTGTCCATTTTTTTTCTCCAATGCTTTGTACAATAAATCCGCCAATTCTGTTTCACCTCCCATGAGGTATTGCATCTTTGATTTATTTGCCATATAAAATTTGTGTAATTTATCTGCCCCAATTTTGAAACAATTTAAATCTCTTTCTCTAAGATTTGCCTCTACTCCTCCCAAAACATTCTTCACGTATAGATTTTTCAGACGCAATGATAATTGCGGATAACGGTCTGGCATTTTCAAGGTTGGGATTCTGTTGGGGGTCGGAGTTTGTTCCAGCCATTTTAATAAAAGGCTTTCTTTGAAAGGTTCTTCTCTCAATTTTCCATTTTTATCAAAAAAGATTTCTTCATAAATAAATTTGTGAAGAGATTTTCTCTTGTAGTATTTCATCATTTTTTCATTTTTCGCATATAACGGATTACTCGCGACCAAAACAAAATCGTTTATGGATTTTATAAATTCATCGGGTAGTATTTTCTTACCAATATATTTTTTTGCCAATTCTGGATCGGCAATCATGTTTGGTTTAAAAAATCTACCCATTCTGACTTGTTTTAATCTTGTCACTGTTTTCATAAACAATTTTGAATTTCTCATTTTTAATTTACGAACAGGACAACTGTTCCAATGTTCAATAATCTTCATAACAGATTTTGGAATAACGATAGATTGTATTTCTTTTTCAATTTTTCTTCTCTTTTTTTCTATTCTTGCTTTTTTCTTTTCATAAATTTTTCTTTGGACTTTGTATTGTTCAAATTCTATTTCATCTGCCAATTTGGAATCGTTCGATAATATTCTTTTCTCTCTTTTCATTTTTTTATTTCTCAAAAAAACTCATTACTGCGTTTCCGTCGTTTTCGCGGAAACGCATCGTATGTTTGCGAAGCAAACATACACCACATCTGAATCTGTACTATTCCATATCAGATCATATTCTAGTATATCATTTTGTTCGTCCGTTTTGAACGAACAAATGTAGAATAGTCAAATTCCGTTGCACACCCATTTTTCACCGTAGATAACCCGTTGACCTTTTTTTCATTTTTAAGAGTTTTTTACTGATATTTTTATATAGAATTTTGTAATGATTTTTGGCAGGTGTTCCTCGTTTTTCGACTTTCATGAACCCCATTTTCACCAATTTATTTGTTATTTTTTGTTGTTTAGAGAAGCTGAAACCTGTTCGTAATTGGATTATTTTTCTTTGGTTGAAGAACCATTTATTTCCAAAAGATTTATCTACTTGAATTAAGTCTGTTAGAAAAAAACATAGGTCAAGGTCGTATTCACATAGTTCAAGAAGTGAGTACCCTATTTCCCAAGAACCATTTCTATTTGCGGAATTTAAAAATCGGATTCTATCTTTTTTATCATTGAGTATCTTTTTCATTGGTTACCTAAATCTATGTTAAATACAGAAAATCCCCCTTGAGCAAGGGAGGAACCTCGACGATTAAGCGACTGGCCAAGCCCCATGGTGACCACGTCGGGTTCGTTGAGAGCGAGACCCGACAAAAAAATCGGGTTCCTACCCTTGCTCAAAGGGGTTTTATTTTTAAACATGAGGGGCATAAAAACACTTTTCTACGTCGCTTACGAATTGTCAAATTAGTATTCAGATATCTCTCAAACATCTCTTCTCTTTTGAAACTGAAGCTAACCTTTACCTCATTTTTTATAAAAAGAAAACCTTTTTATTACCTTTTAAAATTAAA
>Ga0116160_1002396_pt1 | contig 17864 bp, 16 predicted proteins | sample AD_JPNAS2_MetaG_FD_89879 | JGI IMG/M metagenome (GOLD analysis project Ga0116160, IMG submission 89879) | Active sludge microbial communities of municipal wastewater-treating anaerobic digesters from Japan - AD_JPNAS2_MetaG | ecosystem: Engineered > Bioreactor > Anaerobic > Digestate | place...
CTTATAAGGAATGTAAATACAAATAGAATTGATACTTTTTTCATCATTCTCCTCCGAAATATTTATTTATATAGCCGGCGCAAGGATGCGCCGGTAAATTTTCAGATGGCCGTTTCACCTAACGTTCCCGGCGTATGCGACGTTTTCACCGTAGCGTAGCGGAGGTGAAAATGTGGCGAAGCCCAAGCGACCGAAGGGAGCGCAGCGCATGACGCCGTGTTATGTGCCGTAGCCAGCCCTGCTACAGTAAGTTCGCCGAAGCCAGGACGGCGGAGGCGTTAAACGGAATTATTTTTTCTCCTATTGCAATAACGATGTGTTATTTGAGCATTTTTAATTTCTGTCTTTCCACCTTTTGAAAAAGGGATTATATGATCTACTTCTGAATCTTCAATCATCAATATATCTTGGTTGCAAAGTTTACACTTTTTATCTTTTTTGTATAATTCCTCTTTAATTTGATAAGGAAAATTTCTTTCTTGTTTTTTATGTGAAACGATTGAATCAAGAGTATCAAACCATATTTTAAAACGTTTTGATACCTGCTCTTTATCACTTGTTTGAATTTCAATTGATCGAATAAAATCTTCATCATTAGTCATTAGATGAATTAGTTTATCCCGTATTTCATCTGAATTAGGAACTATTTGATTTTTTTCATAAACAGCAAATCCGCACATTTGAATATCATATAATGCCATATTAATGCGGCTTGTTGTCCATTTACCATTGAAGTCACTTTCTGTGCCTGGAAGAAATCGACGAAAAGAATTTTCTCCAAAAACAGTTCTACACAATTCAATACAATGCTCAAAACGTTTTTTATATTCGTCTGATTTTTCTTTTGTTAAAAATCTATTATCACGTAATTCTTTATTGCAAAATTGTTTTATGCTTGGTTTGTAATTCATGTATGATTTTTCGGATAATGCTATAAATCTTAAAATCATACCCCGATAAATCATGCGTCTTTTAAAATTATCCTTTCTAACAAGTGAATGAAATATTTTATTATCTGCGAGTTCATTTAATAATTCTATATAAGGACCTCTATAAACTGAATTTCTTATTTCATCTTCATTTAACTTAATTGCTCCGGTATTTAATCTCTCAAATATTTCAAATTTAATGTCTTCGTTAGATTCTTTCTTGATTATTATTGAATGAAGTGTCGTTGTTTTTATTTTATTTTGTTGCTTTTTATCAAGGTCAGAAAATTTCTTTTTATTTAATTCCCTTAAAATTCTTAAACCGGTAAGTTTAAAATCAGATTTTTTATCATCAGGAAAAACACCTTCAACAAAGCCAATAAATGAAGCTAATCGTTGTTGACCGTCAATTACACTATAGTTTCCATCTTTTTCCTCAGCAAGATAAATGACAGGAATTGGGACATCCATGAGAATTGATTCAATAAGTCGGCTTGCCTTTGGCTTATCAATAACAAAATTCCTTTGATAATCAGGCTGTAAATCAAGTTCATTATCTAATTTCATTGTTTGCAATTCACGGATTGTAAAATCTTTGGGCTGCCAAATTATTTTTCTTTCAATATCATCAGTTACAATTATTTCATCATCACTTAATTCTTCTTCATCATAATATTCATCAACACCATTGATATCGTTGTTCAATTCTTTCATCTGTAACCTCAACAAATATTTATAATACTCCGCCCGGCACGGACGCCGGGCGCCCCGTTAAGTTGGGCTGGCTATGGCACATAACATTTCAAGCATAGCCGAACCTGGCGAAGCCAGGTTGCCGAGCGCCCCGCCAGCAAGGCGCGTTTTAACTTCCCCAAAACCGCGCCGCAGCTGACGGGAAAAGCGGGAGGCCGAGCACCGCAGCGAGCCTAAGCGAGCGAGGAGCGGAGCGGCTATGCTTTGTTGTACGAAGTTTTACCAGCGTATTCTAATAGTTTCTTATTATATAATACAAAATCATTTTGTTGATAATTTCCGGAATATTTCCTCTATATGTTTTTTACCAACTTCACCTTTCGAAATATTCATCATTGCATCATATAAAAGCCCTTTTGGATCATTAATATCAATACCATTAAATTCAAGGAAAACTAAAGCAGTTACTAATGCTACCCGTTTATTCCCGTCAATAAACGGGTGATTTTGGCAAATATGATAGGCATACGCAGCCGCCATTTCAAATATATTTTTATAAAGATATTCTCCATCAAAAGTAGATTTTGGTAAGGATAAAGCTGAACTTAATAGATTAATATCTCTAATGCCTTCTTGGCCTCCATAAAGATTTATTTGATTTTTATGGATTTCGATAACTTCTGCTAATGTAATAAAATCAATTGATTTTGAAGTCATTTGGCCAATTTTTTCAGGGTTGACTCGTGTTTTTTATTAATTTTCCCCAGCGCTTTTTCTAATCGATCCATTCTTTTGGGATCACCAACTGGTGAAATTATGATATTTTGGCCATCAGTAGCGATTTCCAGTGGCGTTTCAGGATCAATATTTAATAGTTCCATAATAGGTTTATCAATTATCAATGCAGAACTATTTCCATGTTGCACCATTCTTTTAATCATACAGCACCTCTCAATTCTGTATATACAATATATATACAGAATAAACCCGTGTCAATATTAATATTTATGATACGCTGGTAAAATTTCGTACAACGTTCCCGGGGTAAGCGACGTTTTGCCGTAGCGTAGCGGAGGCAAAATGTGGCGAAGCCCGAGGAGCGCAGCGACGAAGCGCTTACCCCGTGTTATATGCCGTTGGCTTGCCATTGACAGGAAAAGCTGCCGAAGCCACGGATGGCGTAGGCAGATGCATTCATAAAATGTAATTGAAAAATATTTTAAATGTATATTATTTGATATTTGAGGTTTTACATGGCTGACAATAGGACAAAAGAACAAAGAAGCTATTGTATGCAAAGGATTAAAGGTAAGAATACTAAGCCCGAAATTCTGGTTAGAAAATATATACATAAAAAAGGCTTTAGATTTAGATTGCATACAGCAAATTTGCCTGGAAGACCCGATATAGTGTTGAAAAAGTATAAAACTGTTATATTTGTAAATGGTTGTTTCTGGCACGGACATTCAAAATGTAAAAATGCCAAGCGGCCAAAAACTAATATGGATTTTTGGTCAAATAAAATTACATCTAATAAAAAAAGAGATAAAAAAAATCTGAAATTGCTTCATGAATTGGGTTGGAATGTTATAACTGTATGGGAATGTGAACTTGAAAAGAATAACTCTCCCAAGACATTGAAGACCATAATAGAAAAAATTAAAAAACATTGATGGCGTCATAGAAAATCATAATTGTAAAATTAGTATTCACCTCAATGATAAAGTCTGTGAGTTTAGTATTTATAATAATTTTCTTTCTTGTTGTAGAGGAATGGGGAAGACCTATGCCAAAATAATATTTATGAATTGAATATTGCTTTGTGATTTCTGTGAGTGATTCAGAATAATCATTGCTTGTTCTAAAATTGTTTATTTTGTTGAAATCATCGAGCACAAAACGATTTTTATTCTCAAAAACAATACATATAGAATTCCTTACGGCAATTATATCTGGAATAATTATACCTTTTGTTTTATTATTTTGATTTATGTTTTTATTTGGATGTAAAGCTTTACCTGTACCACTTTGTGGAAAGTCATAAGCAACGATGGTCCAATTATTATTCTTTAACCAAGAAAGAATGGCTTTTGTAACTTGTTCTTCCGTCATGCATCTCTCCAAAGAGCGCCATCCGGGAAAAGAATTGCATCAGCGAAATAAGAATACACCCTTATATGTTTTACCTTTGAATATGTTGACCCATATCTAACTTGCATGTAATAACGAGGTATCTCGTGATGTGGAATATTGTTAAACTTTTTTGCTGTCAGTAAATTCTTATTTTCGCTTGCCTTTACTGATTTAATAAAATCATTTACTGTGCTTTTTTTACTGGATAACAAAATAATTTTATCGTCTTCTTTGATTTCTAAATCACCCCAGGCTAATATCAGATTATATTTCCTTTCTTCAAATGATTTTCCCTCCCTACACATTAAATAATCAATTGCCGCCAATGCGCCGGGATAAGGATCGCCACGAAAAGCTGCATCCACCTTGTAAATAATGGATTCCTTTCTGCTGCGTAATAATTCACCGATTTGGTAATTGCTGTTTTCATATTGTGATAAATAATTTAAAATATATTCAGTCGGGATAATGATAGTGGCAGATAAAGGTGACATCGATGTATTGCCACCTTTGGTGATAAATTCTTTTTGCATCAAAGTTCTTCTGCCAATTATTGTTCTTTTTTGCAATAATTTACTACGACCATCTATCACGCCATGATTTTCTATGGTACTTATTATTTCATTAATAGCTTGAAACATCGAAATTATTTCCTGAGAACTCGAATCGGGACAACCCGCATATTTTATATTACTATCGAAGATTAAACCTTTTGAATTTTTATATGAAGAAACAGAAGGATTTGGGTGCTTTTTATAATCTGATGGGAAATAATAAAACAATGCAGGTATTGCGTATAATGTCATTATGTCATCAAGTGCTTTAAAAACCAATGGATTTATGCTGTCCCATCTGTCTGGGGCTCCTTGTCGAGAAATAATAACAGCTTCAGGGTAAACATAGAAAGCCGGTACATTGTTTTCAACGGAAGCGGCAAGTCGTGCAAATCTTTGGAATGCATTGTGACCGGTCCCAGCCTCTGTGGATATCTCAATGGAAAAAATTGGTTCAGTATTTAGTTCAACTATTAAATCTGGTGCATCAAGATAAAGTATTTTTTTTATATGGTCAGGCATTGTATGGAAGTGTCGCGAATTATTAGCATCGCTTTCATACATTTTTTTCTTAGTGATTGTTTTATTTTTCAGTTCTGTGTTATCAATAATGAAGTCAGCAATTGATTCTGTGCTATACCATACTCTATAATTCATAATTCCAACCTTATTGTGCCTGCAGCAAAGCATCATAAATATTCTTTAATGGCTTTAGCAATTGCTTTTGCCAATAAAGGTGGTACTGCATTGCCAGTTTGCACCCTCCCTTGAACAATGCCACCATGAATAATATAGTGATCTGGAAAACTCTGAATTCTACATCTTTCTCTTATTGTTAAACCTCTGTCATCTTCAGGATGGCCAAATTGAAATTGAGGACGGATGCCTCCTGATACTTGTGTTGGGCTTAATTCATCCCATTTAAGCCTGATTCTTTGTTTAAATTTTGGATATAATGGCTTTCCAGGAATTGTATTTTTAATTTTATCTATTGTTGATTGAGGATGACTCGGTGCTACGTGATTGTACAATGTTTTCGATGCCTTTGAACGCATGATTTTTTGATAATCCGAAAATGGTTCACATTTATAATGTTCAGCTGATTCATTTGAATTTAGACTTGGAAGGTCTCCAATTGCATCATAAATAGTCACATAATTATTTTTTGAATTCGGCCCATGAGTTTTAATGATTTTAGTAAAATCGAACAAGCTGCCTTCTATGCCAATAAAAACTAACCTTTGGCGTCTTTGTGGAACTCCGTAATCTTGTGCGTTTAATAAACAACTGGATACCGACATATTCAAGGCATCGCTAAGCTCATTTTCAATTGATTTTACAAAATGACCGTTGGCCGAACTTTTCATGCCGGAAACATTTTCCAATAATATAGCCTTTGGTTTTAATAGTTTTGCAAATTTAATGAATTCTTTATATAGAAAATTTCTCTCGTCATTTTCATGGCGTTTTCTATTGTTCAAAGAAAATCCCTGGCAGGGTACACCACCGATTAAAATATCGATTTTGGCATTTCCAATGATATCTAAGAATTTTTCTGTTTTAACTTTTCTGATATCACCTAGTATAGTTGAGCATGATGAATGATTGTTTTTATAGGTTTCAATTGAGGGGGCATGAATATCAAGCCCAAGTATGGGTTGAAACCCAGCCATTTGAAAACCTACGCTTGTGCCCCCACATCCACAGAATAGTTCAACACATAATGGTTTATTTGTCTTTATAGTTAATTTTTTATTATATATTGGTTCTTTATTCCAATAATAGAGGTTTTCTTCAACTTTTACTGATTTATCCCAAGGATTTTTATTTAATATGGGCTCATTAAATAAGTCAAAATTTTCAAATTGCATATATATTCACCATTTCAATGGAATAATTATGTCACTATCTTAAGTTGTAAGAATTAAAAGTCAATAAATATTGCAAATACTAAACAAAAATTTACCTATTTAAAGCGCCGCCAAGGACGGCGGCGCTACCGAAAAGTTGGCAAGCCAATGGCATATAACGTTACCGGGGCAGGCGACGTTGCGCCCGCCTTTGGGGCGCAATGTGGCGAAGCCCGAGGAGCGCAGCGACGAGCGCTTGCCCCGTGTTATATGCAGTGCGGCGCCCAACCGACTGAATATTCTTCCTGAGCCACGGATGGCGAAGGAAGATGATTACTTTTCTAATTCAGCATTTTCAATATCGAAACTAAAATTATGTCTGGACGATGATATTATTCCAGTTGTATGATCGTAAGTACCTTTTGACAATACTCCTTTTATTGTTACCTGATCACCAGATTTTAATTCTTTTGTTAATTTATTTTTTAGTGAGGCGTGAAACGTGATAGAGACATTTTTCATCCATAAAGCCGTGTCTGACATGTCATCTTCTGAAATCTCGTTTGGAAGAGACAATGTGATGTTATCTTTTTTATCTGAAACATAAGAAACATTTCCAGAAATTTTAACTGACTTAAATTTAAATGCTGCGAATGCTTTGTTAAACTTTTCACCAGAAATGTCTTTTTCTGTTTTAATGAAATTGACTAATTTATCGGTAACATCACTTGATTCAGAATATTGACTTGGCATACCGACTTTTGAAAGGTCAATTACATTAAATGAATATAAAGAAATGGCTATCATAACAATAACACCAATAACTCCGGGAATTATTAATGCTTTTTTTACATCGAGCGAGCCAGATGACGAATCAGCTTTAAATTCCGGTATGACTGCGATTAATGCAATAATTGCAGAAACACCAATAATTATTAATGTTACATAACTGAAAGTCAATCCCAAACCAATAGCTGCGAAAACTAATAAAACGACGGCCGTGTATTTTTTATTCAAATCAGATTGTTCTTTTTTACTGTCTGAATAAAATAAACCACCCGCAACCATAGCTGTTATGCAGAAAACGAAGGCCATTATTGCGTTAACAATAATAGCAGTCTGTCTTTCACCAGCAGAACTTGTTGTTCCAAATAAACTTGAGCCTATTGAACCACAAACAAAAAATAGGGCATTATTGAATATGCCTATTAATCCACCAATTATTGAAAGAATAAAAACTAGTCGTTTCATAATAAAATCTCCTTTTGAATATTTTTTAGTATCAAATGGTACAGAAATAATCGCCGCCATGGACGGCGGCGATCGAAGCATATGTTGGGCGCCGCATTGCATATAACAAAAATTGGTCGTATTTCTGTATTTGATTAAATACCTGCATGTATCTGAATCGATTGTCAACCGAAAAAAAATTGGGGGTAATTGGGAAAAATATTTTATAGGCCGTAATGAAAGTTCGTTTATGGAGATATATAGTAAGGAAATAGGAAATGGGTATGGCTGAAAACGATATATTGGAATTATTGATTGAAACATACTATTACAGGAGAAAGCCTATTTATGTTACTAATGAAGATATATACGAATTTTTCGTTGAAAATAAGGAAAAAATTTCAAGAAAGGATTTTTTATGTATAAAAAAATATTATCTGGAGCATCTTAAGGCGCATCGCAGCGTTTTTTCCAAACTTGAAAAATGGTATTCTGAACCTTTTGAGGAAATCACGGTTTCATTAAGAGACGGGGCAATTACAAAAAAGTCATATCCCCGTCGTTATAAGGAATTCAAAGATGCCCTTAAATTGAAGCGATACTCGCCCAAAACTGTTAAAATATATCTCGGCGCCCTTGCCGGGGCCAACAACTGGTGCTTCAGGACTAAAAATAGACTCATCGACGATGTCAATTACAGTGCCATATATGATTTTTTTCTATACATGACCAATGAAAAAAAAGCGTCGGTTTCCTCTATACGCGTTCACCGCTTTGCGATCTCCCTGTATTTCAGGCAGATTCTGGGGAGGGAGATAGACCTGTCCTGCGTGGAAGGATTGCGCGATTCGAAGCACCTTCCGGTCGTGTTGTCCAGGGACGAAATCCGGCGGGTGCTCGATTCCATCAACAACCTGAAGCACCGGACCATGCTGGCCCTGATGTATTCCTCCGGGCTGAGGCTTGCGGAACTGGTGAGCCTGAAGGTGCGCGATATCGGCCTGCATGATCTCACCATCCGCGTGCGGGAAGGGAAGGGGAGAAAGGACCGGATAACGATCTTCTCTGAGAAGATCAGGGATGATGTCGGCCGATTCATGGCGGGCAAGGGGCATGATGAATATCTTTTCCAGTCGCCCATGAAAGATGCATCCGGAAAGCATTGCGGGCTTTCCGGCAGGACCGTGGAGAAGGTTTTCGAAAACGCCCTGAAGCGCTCCGGCATCGGGCGGAAGGCCACCCCCCACGATCTGCGCCACAGCTTTGCCACGCACCTCCTTGAGAACGGCATCTCCATCCGCCACATCCAGCAGCTCCTCGGGCATAAGAACATAACCACGACAACGATTTATACAAAGGTATACAACCCGCTGCTGAAAGGAATCAGGAGTCCGTTGTAGCTGTCGAATGATAATAAAAGAAATCGATAGAAAGGATACAATCCTATCCTTAATCCTGTGAAGACCGGCTCCCGCCCGCGCTATCCCTTGCCGGGGAACGGGGCATTAGAGCCGGTATCCCACGTTGGCGAGGACCAGGAACTGGTTCGATTCGCTCCCCCTCATCAGGGTGAGCTCCACGGGACCGATGATGGAGTTGTAGCTCACGGTGAGGCCGTATCCGTAGATCAGGTCGTTCTTCAGGCGCTGCTTGATCGGCACGACGAAGCTGTACCGCTTCTCCCACACGATGTTCTGCCGCTTGAAAAGGTTGTAGAAATTGTCCTTCACCCGGCCGACGTTGCCCCTCAGTATAAGGAAGAAGTCCTTGTAGAATTCCACCTGCATGCCGATGTCGCCGATCAGGACGTTCCTGCCGCTGATCTGCATGAAATTAAGGCCCGTGAAGGGGAAGCAGCCGGTGGTGTAGGTGTTGAGTCCGCCGAAATAGTTTTCATAGATGAAGGGGATCTTGCGCCGGAAAATGCCCCAGCCGTTTTTAAGGTCATAATTCAGGTAATACGGCTCCTTGGCCTTGATGAAGGAGCCGGTGAGGCCCAGGTACAGGGAAAACCGCCGGTGGATGGGTATGTATCCTTTCATCCGGACCGTGTACTTGAAAAAGTTGTTGAAGTCGGCCGTGTTCTTTACCGTGCGCAGAAGGTCGGTGAGGTATTTCACCTCGCCGTAAAACTGGTAGCCGGACCGGGGATAGAAGGTCCTGTCCAGGTTGTCGTACATCAGGTAGGCGTACAAGTTCAGGCTCTCTATGTTCTGCTTCTTGGGGTCGTCGGGGGCGATCTGGGCCACGATGTTGGTGAAATCTTTCTGGACCCCCAGGCCCAGGGCTATGTCCTGGAGGATGATGGCCTGGGCGACGATGTCCGGACCGTAGTTGTGGTACTTGAAGCTGGACTGGGTGTAGCCCCCCTTGTACGTGTAGATGGAATACTGGTCATAGTGGAACTTCCCGCCGAAGCCGATGCCTGGCTTCCGGAGCCCGGTATAGATGAAATAGGACAGGACCACGCCCGGGTTCTGGCTCAGCCGCGCGTCGAGGGATAGCTTGGAGCCCTTTCCCGCCAGGTTCCGCAGAGTTATGTTGAGCAGCACGGCGGCGCTCATGTCCGAATCGTAGCTCAGGCCGACCTTGAGATAGATGCCCGATGTCTCGATGACGCGGATGATGAGGGTCGCTCCGCCGTTCGGTCCCGGCTGGACCTCATAGGTGACCCGCTGGAAGAACCCGCTGGCGTAGACGCGGTCGATCGCCTCGACCAGCCGGTCCCCGGTCACCAGGGCCGGCGGGTTGATGTTGAGCTTGCCCAGGACCAGGTTCCGCGACACGTGGTTGAGCCCCCGGATGTCGATGGAGGTGATCTTTATTTTCTGGGTCACCCGTATGTCGGTCAGGTCGAGCTTTTTCAGGAGCTGCAGGGGAAACACCGGCGCTTTCCTCTCCTCCGGGAACCTGTTCTGCTGTTCCACCAGTTTCTCCAGCTCGGGGATCATCAGGCGGCCGGCCTCCTCTCCGACGGCGATCAGTTCCTTCCCCCGGTTGAAGTCGTTGGAGCTGAAGCCGGTTATGTCCGGCATGACGAGGACGTCGGAGAGGTTCCGCTCCTTCTGCGTCGACCGGTAGCCGAGGAAGCTCACGGACTGGTCCATGATCTGGATGACCGACGTCAGCTCGTCTTTCTTGTACAGGGGAGCGCCCACGTCCACGGCGATGACGATGTCCGCCCCCATTGCCCGCGCGTCCGATACCGGGAGGTTCCTGATGACGCCGCCGTCCACCAGGAGGTGGCCGTCGATCTCGATGGGCGTGAAGATGGACGGTATGGCCATGCTGGCGCGCATCGCCTCCGACAGGGACCCTTTCTTTATCACGAAGGCCTCGCCGGTCACGATGTCGGTGCCGATGCAGCGGAAGGGGATGGGGAGCCTGTCGAAGTCGCGGACGTCCTGCACGTGCTGCGTCAGGCGCGACAGCATGGTGGTGAGCCGCTGCCCGCGCTTGAACCCGGTGGGGAGCAGGATCCCCTTCTTGGCTATCTGGAACGAGGTGATGTACTTGTCATGGTCGCCCTTTTCCTCGATGGAGGTGCTGCGGCGCGATATGTCGTCGGCGAGCATGGCGTCCCAGTCCATGTTCAGCACCAGCTGCTCCAGCATGTCCGCCGTGTACCCGGAGGCGTAGAGGCCTCCCACGATGCTTCCCATGCTCGTGCCGGTGATATAGTCGATTTGGAGGCCCGTCTTTTCGATGACCTTGAGGACGCCGACATGGGCTATACCCTTGGCGCCGCCCCCTGAAAGGACCAGGGCGATTGTGGGGCGCTTCTTGTAATGGCTGAAGAGCGTGCTTTTGTCCAGCGCGGCGGCCGGGGACGTGGCGCAGAGCAGGAACAGCACCAGTGATAGTGCCGGCAGTGCTGTGTATGATTTAGTGCGCATTGGTCGGGCCGTTGCACCATGGGATTGGACGCATGCCATGCGGTGAAGTATAGACCCATGCAATTATTTGTCGATTATTATTTTTACCCCGTGTAATTGACCGACGGGAACAGCGCATGGGGCGCCAGCACCGCGCCGATGCGCTCCCGCTCGGCGCTGAGGCTGAACTCCCCGGCCAGGAGCCTGAAGAGATTGTCCGATATCATGCAGTCCTTGACCCGGCCGGCGATTTCACCGTTTTCGATGAGATAGGCCAGGTCCAGGCCGGCCGAGAAGTCTCCGGTGAGGGTGTTCGACTGCCCCAGGCCGATGAACTGCTCCACCAGGATGCCCCGGGAGATGCCGCTCATTATTCCGGTCTTCTTTTCCGCGCCCGGCTCGATTACGATGTTGCTGAAGGACGGATAGGGCAGGGAGGAATAGCCCCGGGCGCCGTTTCCGCCGGGAACGATGTCGAGCTTCCGAGCGTGTTTCAGGTCCGTGATGAAGGTCCCGATTGCGCCCCGGTCGACGAGGAGCTTGTTCATCGCGGTGACCCCTTCGTCGTCAAAGGGGTAGCTGTAGGGCGAACCGGCCAGCGCCGGGTCGTCGCGCACGGTCAGGGAGGGGGCGAACATCCGTTCCCCCCGCTTTTCCCCGAAGGGGGAGATGCCCTTCCACACGGCCTTCGCGCTCAGGCCGGCGGTCACGATGCCGATGATCCGGGCGAAGGCCCGCGGGGACAGGAGCACCGGGACCCTGCCGCTCGGCGGTTTCCTGGTCACCAGCGCGGCCCCGATCTTTTCCATGACCCTCTCGCGGAGGCTCGCGTGGGGGGCGGGTGCCAGGAAGGAGGCGCTTTCCCCCGCCTCGATCCTGGTCCCGTCATCGAGGATCAGCGTCGCGCCGACGGAGACGGCGTACTGGCTGCTGCGGAAGGACCGGTCGAGGCCGCTGGAATTGACGATGCGCATGGACCCTGTTGACCTGCCCAGGGAGATGTCCACCGTCGCCTGGGGGAAGCGCCTGAGGATCGCGGCTATGGTCTCCTCCGCCGCCGCAATTTCGCCGGCGGCGTCGAAGTCGTCAATGGCGTCGTCATAGGGCTCGAAGCCCTTTTTCGCGCGGGCGGGGAGTTCGAAGTCATCCGTGTCGCCCCAGGCGGCAAGCAGCAGGGCGCGGTCCGCCGTTTCCTCCAGGCGGCTCGCGTCGTTGGTGTAGGAAAAACCCGTTTTGCCCTCCACGTTCACCCGCACGCCGTAGCCGCTGTTGTGTCGTTCCGTCACCGAGTGGAGCCGGCTGTTGGCGAAGGAGATGGGAGTGCCGGCGCCGCTGACCTCGATAATGTCGTACCAGCGCGCCTTTCCCGCGAGCCTGTCCCGTATCCGGTCGATCATTGGGCGCCTCCTATCAGCACGTCCTTTATGAGAAGGTGGGGACCGCCGAAGGACACCGGCAGGGGGCTCTGGCCTCCCTTGCCGCAGCCTCCCAGGCCGCCGTACATGCGCCGGTCGTTTCCGATCATGGCGATGTTGCGCAGGGTGGTGAAGACGTTGCCCGAGAGCACGATGTCGCGGTACATTGTGCCGATTTTTCCGTTCTTGATTTCATGGCCGTAGGCCGAGGTGAAGGTGAACATCTCCAGGTTGGTCTCCCCGCCTATCATGCCGGCGGCGTAAATGCCGTCGCCGGCGGCCTCCAGGATCGCCTCGCGGGAATGGGCCCCGTTCTCGATGTAGGTGTTGGTCATGCGGACGATGGGCTGCTTCATGACGCCGATGGCCCTGCCGTTGCCGGTGGTCTCCTCGTCCATCTTTTCCGCGGTCTCGCGGGAGTGGAGCCGTCCGCTCAGGCGCCCGTTCCGGATGAGGTGGGTCCCGGCCGGGATGATCCCCTCGTCGTCAAAGGGTATGTAGCCCGAATATTCCGGCATGTCCCCGCTGTCGATGACGGTGAGCTCCGGCGGCCCGAACTCCTTTCCCATTACCATCATCTTCCGGAGGCGCTCGTTCTCATGGACGAAGTCCGCCTCGGAGAGGTGGCCGAAGGCCTCGTGGATGAAGACGCCGGCGAGCTTCTGGTCAGTCACGACGCGGTAGGTCCCGCCCGGGACCGATTCCGCGGCGAGGAGGTCCACGGCAGTTTTCACCACCGATTCGGCCAGTTCCTCGCGCCCCTCGGTGATCTCGTACCCGCCGTAGCCGGACACGGATTCGCCGTAGGGCTGTATGACCGATCCGTCGCGGGCGACCGACGAGAGCTGGACGCCGCAGTAGGAGCGGTCATAGGCGAGCTCCGACCCCTCGGAGTTCAGGTACACGTAGTATGACGTGACGTCCCGGTAGAGGGCGCGGGTCGTCTGGATTTTCGGCGAGGACCGGAGTATTTTATTATACGCGCTGATGAGATTGAATTTTTCCTCAAGGGGGACCCCGGTGAAGTCCTTTTTCATGGGGGTGGCGAAGTTCCGGCGGACCGCTGTCGACCGGCGGATCCGGCTCTTCTCCTTCAGGGACAGGGACGATGAGAGTTCCAGGACCCGCCGGAAGTAGCCTTCAATGCCGCCCGGGTCATTGAAGGAGATGAATCCCCAGGCGCCGTTGTTGAGGACCCTGACCGAACCGCCGATGGTGTCGCCGGAGGAAAAGGTCTCAACCTGTCCGCCGGACAGTGAAATGGAAGTGCCCGTGCTTGCCGAAAGCCGTATTTCGGCGTACTCGCAGGGGCAGGACGAAAGAAGGGACCGCGCCCTGCCGAGGGCTGTGTCAAGGCCGCTACGCATCGGCCGTCGGGCCGTAATGGTCGTCCAGGCCCTGCTGGATCGATTGTTTCGCCCTCTCCATGAGGTCCTGTATGTTCCGTTCCGTGTACCCGGCTATGTCAATGGGCTTGTGAATTATCATCTTGGCATTGCCGGGAAACAGGCCGATGCTGTTGGCCGGGAGTATTTCTTTCGTCCCTATGATGGTGACCGGCAGGACCGGCAGGCCCAGGTCCAGGGCGAACTTGAAGGCGCCTTTCTTGAACTCCAGGAGCCGGCCGGTGACGCTCCTGGTTCCCTCGGGAAAGAACATGACCGAGGTCCCGTTTTTCATTTTAGACTTGGCGGCGTTTATCGATTCGATGGCGGCCTTGCTGTTGGAGCGATCGACGTAGATGTGGCCCGCCTTGTAGCAGTAATAGCCGAGGATGGGTACCTTCCTGAGTTCCATTTTCATGACCCACCGGAAGTCGATGGGGAGCCACCCGTAGACCACGAAGATGTCATACTGGCTCTGATGGTTCGCGACGATCACGTAGGACTGTTTCGGGTCGATGTTTTCGGTGCCGAAGACCTTTACGAACATCGGCGTGATGAAGCTGTTGAAACGGGCCCACACGACACCGGCGAGCTGGATTGACCGTTCGCTCGCAATGAAAAGAAATATGAAGACCACCATGAAGTCCAGGGTAATAAAAATCCCGAGGAGTGGGAAAAAAACCAGGTATTTATACACTTGATACAGGTTGAACAGTATCTTGTTGTCTCTCATACGATCTCCTGAAGCGAATTTAAGGTAATGGTTCATGTCTGTTTCTGTGTTTTTTTGATAGGCTTTTATGGCAGCGGCATGATTTTTTAAAAAAAACGCAGTACCGATTGCTTTTCTATTAACCTCTGCCACTATTTAAGAAATGGGATTATTTAAGAATAAACTTGATTGTCAAGTAATTATTAAACCTTAATGAGTGTCCAATAATGTTTAAAAATAATGCGATAATGCCCAATGAATGAATAAGCTTCACTGAAAAGAACGCAAACAGGTGAACAATTATGATATTTTTGTCAAAAAATAAAAATTTTTTGTGATGGAAAATTTTAATTGTGACGATGATATATACAGAAGGAATCCAAGGATGGAGGTACATGAAATGGATGTCACGTTAATCACCAACACGCCATATTCAATACCGCGACCTGTCGACAATCTCGATAGTTATCCTGGCAAGCGCATCGGAGAAAACAGGGCAGAACAGCCGTATCCTCTTCCCGGACAGGAGAAGATGGGGGAGAACGTGCGCGAAGAGGTAATGATGAACCTGCAGGAAGTTCAGAATTTTCTGTATATGATTATCGGATCCAGGCTGAGAATCGAGACTGAACATCGCGCGCCCGGTTCTACAGTCAATACCTGCGCATAAACTGCATGGAAAGGGTTAACCTGCGATCACCGGTATGGACGCGGTCTGCAGCCCCTGGTGATAAGCCTGCGATTATTACGAGGGGCTGTTTCATGTGGGCTGGCAAATAGAAACTCCCGCTGGAAAAATTTCACCGCCTTTTAAATTTCCATTCTGACATGTATTCACGGGTAATTTATTATCATTTTCAATGATAATTATGTCGTTAATGCACATAATAAAAAAACTGGATAATTATGAAAAATTGTTGACCCCAGATAATATAGTGTTGTTTCATAAACATTGTCCCGATTCGTGCTATATATTAAATTTTATATCTAATTAGTTGTTGGTGAATAATTATCATTGTCTGTTTTCCTGTTGCGCGGAGGAAAGCAATAAAATGGCGGAAATGTTGCACCTGCCCGATCTGGGAAGGGCGGGCTGATCCAGATTCGGGTTTTTGTGATAAACCTAATTGTATCTAAAGGGGACTATAAAATAATTCGATAAATAAGATAGACTTGTTCACAATGCCCCGGTGTCTCCCGTGGGCCCTGAAGGCGGTTTCGCAACGGGACATATAAACGGAGTGAAGGCAAGTCAAATCCTATAGTTACTATCAAAAGAAATTCAATGAGCAGGGAATTACAGGAAAAAGCAGATCGCATTATCCGGGAATTGAAGGATTCTCTGATTCCCATTAAAGAAGAGCTGGAAATATTGAAAAGCAGCACAGATGAAAAAAACACAAGGACTTTAAGGTAATTGTGAGGGAGCGGGCATGCCACCAAAAGGAGAAAGAAGAAAACAGCAGATCGTTGATACCGCCAAGCAGATGTTCATAGAAAAGGGCTTCCAAAGTACCCATATAGGGCAGGTGTGCGAGAAGCTTGACATAGCGCGGGGCACGGTGTATCAATACTTCAGGAATAAAAAGGAGATCCTCTACGCCATCCTGGAAGACGTGCTGGAGAAAATAGAGGACATCTTCGACCAGGACGATTTTAACGAGTTCTTCAGCTCAAACCCGAACAGCGAACAGATACTGGAATTCATAAACAAGCGGCTCATGTCCTGCATCTCGGTGCTCCTGGGAGAGCCCATCGTCATTAAGCTCATATACAAGGAAATCATCGGCGTCGATGAAGACGTCAACGAGGAAGTCGGCAAGGCCGTGGCCGCCATAAGCAAACACGTTGCCCGCGAGGTTGAAGACCTGATGGCCAGGGGCGTGTACAAGCAGTCGCTGGATCCGAAGATAACGGCGATGATGATAGTCGGCGGCGTGATGCTGGTGGTCTATGAATATGACCGGACCAAGCAGAACGTGCTTGATTCGAATCTTATCTCAATTATTGCGAAGAACTATCTGTACGGCGTGTTGAAATAAAGACGCCGGCCGGACCATGAGACGATATCCCGGATGGAGGGGCCCTGGCGCATGACGGGGGCCGGTCCGGCGATGAATGCCGCGGGGCATCATGCAACAACCCGGTATAACCGGGTTTTTAATTTATTGACAAAAACAGAAGCCTGGTCTCTTTACTTCAACAATTACATGCAACGATATGAAGAGTAAACAATATTCCATCCTGACGTCTGTTCTGCTGGTCTGCGCCGCCGGACCGGCCGCGCTGGCCCTGCCGGTGTCGGTGCGAGGTCCTGTATCGGATTTCGTCCATGGGCGGCTGTACGCCGCCGAGAAAGTTTCCGCTAGGGAAATATCCGGCGTCATACACGGCATCCTTTCCGAGACCGACGAGGCGAAAAAGCAGGAGCTGGTGAAAAAACTGCGCGCCTATCCCCCCGCCGAGGTGGGCGACTGCTGGCTCGAGCTTCTTGACGGCGCGGTCCGGGTCAGCACCACGGTGAGGATCATCGACAACATGTCGGAATTCAGCGACCGCCGCTTCGTGCTGCCCCTGGCGAACCTTCTCGTCAGCTCCCATCACGCGGTGCGGAAAAGCGCCGCCCGGGCCCTGAAGAAGGTCGGGGACGACCGCCTCTTCCCGGTCATACTGAAGATGGTCAACAGCCCGACCGCCGTTCACCGGATCTATTTCATCGAGGCTATGAACTATCTCTTTGACCAGCGTTTTTACCCGGCCCTCACGGGGCTGCTCCGCGACGAGAACAAGTCGATCAGGATCTACGTGCTCAACTGCCTCAAGGAAAACAGGATCACGGAGTCCCTCGGCCTGGTCAGGGGCGCGGCCATGAGCGACAAAAACGACGAGGTGCGCATTGCCGCCATCGAGGCGATCGGCGCCATGCGCGACGGCAACGGCCTGAACGTGCTCCATGTGACCATGAACGACAAGAACCGCGATGTCCGCTGCGAGAGCGTCAGGGCGATAAACCTGATCGGCTCGGCGGCGTCCGTGAACCCGCTTTCGACGCGCCTGTCTTCCGAGGATGACAACGAGATCAAGGACA
>Ga0116160_1002397_pt1 | contig 17839 bp, 10 predicted proteins | sample AD_JPNAS2_MetaG_FD_89879 | JGI IMG/M metagenome (GOLD analysis project Ga0116160, IMG submission 89879) | Active sludge microbial communities of municipal wastewater-treating anaerobic digesters from Japan - AD_JPNAS2_MetaG | ecosystem: Engineered > Bioreactor > Anaerobic > Digestate | place...
CGGGGATGATGTGGTTCAAGCAAATATCACCCAATACGCGGGCTTCGATTTGTATTTTTTTGGCGTAAATATCCCATTTAACTTCATTGCGGGCGTACAATTCTTTTTCTGAAAGAACACCTACCGTTTTAAACATTTCTATGGATTCGGGTGAGGTGTATCTTTTGTAAATCTCCGGAATACTGCTTTCGCAATCCAAACCGCGCTTCAAAGCTTCTGCCTTCCATTCTTCACTATAACCATTGCCATCAAAGCGAATGGGTTTGGAGATTTTGATGTAAGACTTGATGACTTCAAAAATTGCTTGCTCTTTTGACAAGCCGTTTGCAATTTTCTCATCCACTTCCGTCTTAAATTCTTTCAACTGTGCCGCTACTATACTGTTCAATACAATTAAAGAAGAGGCACAATTGGCTGATGAGCCCACTCCTCTCAACTCAAATCTGTTTCCTGTAAAGGCAAAAGGAGAAGTTCGGTTTCTGTCGGTATTGTCCAACAACACCTCCGGGATGTGCGGAATATCGAGTTTCAATATCTTTTTGTCGTGCATCACGATGGCTTCTTCAGAAGTGCTGATTTCTATTTTATCCAATACATCGGAAATATGAGAACCAAGAAAAACAGACATGATGGATGGTGGTGCTTCATTGGCTCCAAGTCGGTGAGCATTGTTGGCAGTTGTGATGGAAGCCCGTAACAAGCCATTGTGCTTGTGGACAGCCATCAGGGTGTTGACTAGAAAAGTAATGAACTGAAGATTTTCAGCCGGTGTTTTTCCCGGGGTCAGTAAGCCTACGCCTGTGTCTGTCCCCAGCGACCAGTTATTGTGCTTGCCCGATCCATTGATGCCGGCATAGGGTTTTTCGTGTAACAACAAGCGAAATCCATGACGGCGAGCTACCTTTTTCATCAAGGACATGACGAGCAGGTTTTGGTCGTTGGAAAGATTGGCTTCTCCGTATAGCGGAGCCAGTTCAAATTGATTGGGTGCCACTTCATTGTGCCTGGTCTTTAGCGGAATACCATATTTATAAGCCACAAATTCCAAATCTTTCATATAGGCAACCACCCGCGTGGGGACAGCCCCAAAATAATGGTCTTCCAACTGCTGATTTTTAGCGGATTCATGTCCGATTAAAGTTCTGCCGGTCAATGCCAAATCCGGTCGGGTGGCGTACAAGCCTTCATCAACCAAAAAATACTCCTGTTCCCAACCCAAATAGGAAGTTACCCGTTTTACCTTGGGGTCGAAATACTTGCAGACTGCCGTTGCTGCCTCATTGATTGCATGCAATGCTTTCAATAAGGGAGCTTTCATATCCAAGGATTCGCCTGTGTATGAAATAAATATGGTGGGAATGACCAGGGTGTCATCATAGATAAAAGCCGGTGAAGACGGGTCCCAGGCTGTGTATCCACGTGCCTCGAAAGTACTTCTGATGCCTCCGCTCGGAAAGGAGGAAGCATCCGGCTCTTGCTGTGCCAATAGCTTTCCCGGAAAAGTTTCTATGATTTTTTCTCCGGGTCCGTTGATATAATCTATGAAAGAATCATGTTTTTCAGCAGTTCCGTCTGTCAATGGCTGAAACCAGTGTGTATAATGTGTTGCACCTTTTTCGATTGCCCAACGCTTCATGCCGGCAGCCACTTCATCAGCCACACTTCTGTCCAAAGGCACTTCGTTGTCCACTGCATCCTGCACCGCCATTAAAGCTTCTTTGGAGAGATATTGCGACATGGTAGAACGATTGAATACATTACAACCGAAGTATTCGGAGGGGAGCGCAGAAGGCGCCTCAACAGCAACTGCTTTCTTCTTGTGCGCTTCTTCAACAGCTTTAAAACGAAGTGATGACATAATTGAAAATTAATTTGACAACAATAATATGTTTGACCTGATCAGAACATTAAACCGCAAATTTACAAGAAAAAAATCAATACTTATCTATTCGTTTTAAATTATCACTGAACCAACTCTTTAGATAGAAAGAATTGACCTCCCGATGAATCATTTAAAAAATTATAGCAATTACAATTTATTTCGTAAATTTGCCCCTGCTTTTGCAAAAAGTCAGAAACCAAATTTTAATAAAAGTATTACAATGAAACCAATGATTAAAAGTCCTTTGCAAATTGCGAGGGCATCTTATCAACCTAAATTACCTTCATCTTTGAAAGGAAATGTAATTCTGAAAGAAGGTGCAGCAACACAGTCTGTAGATGATCAGGAAGATATCAAGGCTTTGTTCCCAAATACCTACGGAATGCCGCTGATTAAGTTTGAACCGGGAGATACAAAAAAATATCCGGTTAAAAATGCAGGTGTGATATTATCCGGCGGCCAGGCACCGGGTGGTCATAATGTGATTGCGGGTATATTCGACGGGTTGAAAAAATTGAATCCGGAAAATAAATTATATGGTTTTTTGGGCGGACCAAGTGGTCTGGTTGATCACAAGTACATAGAGCTGACCAAAGAAATAGTTGACGAATATCGAAATACAGGAGGATTTGACATCATTGGCTCCGGACGTACCAAATTGGAAGAGGAATGGCAGTTTGAGAAAGGAGCAGAGATATGCAAAAAGATGAACATCAATGCCATCGTTATTATCGGTGGTGATGACTCCAATACCAACGCTTGTGTGCTTGCTGAGTATTATAAACAACACAACATACCTATCCAGGTCATCGGATGTCCCAAAACTATCGACGGCGACCTGAAAAATGAGATGATTGAAGCATCTTTTGGTTTTGATACAGCATGTAAAGTTTATTCGGAGCTTATCGGGAATATTCAACGTGATGCCAGTTCAGCTAAAAAATATTGGCATTTTATCCGTTTGATGGGACGTTCAGCTTCACACATTACCCTTGAATGTGCTCTCCAAAGTCAGCCGAATATTTGTATAGTTTCCGAAGAGGTCGCGGCTAAAAATATGACTTTGTCAGACATTGTGGACGATATAGTCGAAGTTATTGTACACCGCGCAGAACACGGATTAAATTTTGGAACCATCCTGATTCCTGAAGGATTGATAGAGTTTATTCCCGCTATGAGGAAACTTATTTCCGAATTGAATGATTTATTGGCCCATAATAACGATTATAATGCGTTGGGAACTGACGACGAAAGACGCCAGTATATCAAAGGGACCCTTTCTCCTGAAAGTTCACAGGTTTATCGTGATCTACCTAAAGGTATTGCTCGTCAACTCACGTACGACAGAGACCCGCACGGAAACGTACAAGTCTCGTTGATTGAGACGGAAAAGCTGCTGATTGAGATGGTTGCAAAAAAATTGGCTCATCTGAAAGCTACGGGTGAATATAAAGGTAAATTTGCTACTATCAGTCATTTCTTCGGATATGAAGGTCGTTGTGCCATCCCATCTAATTTTGATGCGAATTATACTTATTCATTGGGTTATACCGCAGCCGTTTTGATTGCAGAAGATAAAACGGGGTATATGGCTTCTGTACGAAATACTACTGCGCCTGCTGATGAATGGATAGCCGGTGGTGTGCCGATTACGATGATGATGAATATGGAGAGACGCCATGGACAGATGAAACCGGTGATTCAAAAAGCATTGGTGAAACTGGATGGTGCACCTTTCCAATTCTTTGCCAAGCACCGTCAGAAGTGGGCTGACGAAAATATGAGCTATATTTATCCGGGACCGATTCAATATTTTGGTCCGACTGAAGTTTGTGACCAGCCGACTAAAACGCTACAATTAGAGAAAGGACTGTAATTCAATTTAATCTATACGTTGGGACGAAACCCTCGTTGTTGGGGCGACCCTTGTGGTCGCCCCTATTTTTTTGTGGTCGATCCATTCCATTCCATTCCATTCCATTCCATTCGTTTTCGCCCGCTAACAAGAATTATTCTAAATAATAAGTGTATCTTTGTACTGTTTTAATTTCAAAATGAATATGTATTATCATTCAAAATACCGCATTAATTCCGAGATGAAGATGATTCATTTGTTGGAAGAGAATCATTTGCTTTTGCTTATGTTACAGCACTTTGAGATAGATTTTAGAGTGGGAGATTTGACCATTGCTCAGTTGTGCAGGGAATATGACATCAGTGAGAATTTATTCATCGGAATTACAAATCTGTATAGCGGGGTAAGAGTGGCGAATAATACCTCTTTTTCTAAAAAAGACCTGCTGCGGGTCATTAATTTTTTAAAAAATTCACACACCTACTACCGTTCAGATAAATATCCGCAAATAAGAAATTTTGTTTTTCAACTGAAACAAAACCATCCCGATAAAGAATTAAAACTGTTGGAGCAGTTTTTTGATGAGTACTTTGCAGAGGTTTTGGAGCATTTGAATTATGAAGACACTATTGCTTTTCCCTATTTTATAGCCTTGCTTGAAAATAAAGAAAACACCGCTGCTTCCACCAATTATTCATCGGATGAATACAGCGAACATCACACTGATATTGAGTTAAAGCTCAAAGACTTAAAAAATTTGCTGCTTAAGCATTTAAAAATCAGTGATGATTGGATGCTTCGCAGACAATTGTTGTTTGCGCTTTACGAACTTGAATATGACTTGTATATTCATTCGCTGATCGAAGAAACCATATTAATCCCTGCCGGAATCGGAATTGAAAATGAATAAAACCTTGCAACAAACCCAACAGCACATTGTGATTTTAGAAGCATCCAAAATCATATCGGAAGGATTATATGGTGTTTTGTTCCACTCGGAAATCAACTGTAAAATAGATTACTGCGATACGCTTGACGATTTTTTTGAATTGTTTGAAACTAAAGCTCCCCATATACTTATTGCCAACTCAATGCAGTTTCTGAACAGGGAAAAGGAAGTAAAAAAAATACGAAAAATTCATCCGAATATTCTTATTGTGGGAATGGATTGTATGCATATGCCTAAAACGAATGGGTTGTTTGATGCTTCTTTTTCGTTGTACGATCCGGAAGAGCAAATTATTCAAACCATCTCTAAACTTTTTGAAAAGCAACCTTTCGCTCATCAAACCAAAACCGACGACGAAAGCCTTTCGGAGCGTGAAATAGAAGTACTTACCGGAATAGTGAATGGGTTTTCTAACAAGGAAATTGCCGAATCACTCAATATCAGCGTCCACACGGTAGTAACGCACAGGAAAAACATTACTGCCAAAACGGGCATCCGCAGTCAATCGGGGTTGACCATTTATGCCATCTCGAAAGAGATAATCTCCATCGACGATTTTTCGTGATAAAACAATCCCTACTTATAGTTATTTTTCTGTTAAAAATCCCCCATTTTGGGGATTGGAGTTGTTTTGTATTCACTGTATCTTTGCGACTTCAAAATAAATAAAAACTCAAACTAAAAATGAAAAGGAATTATCTACTGATCATTGCGTTGCTTTGCTTCGCGGAACTGTTCTCGCAATCAGCGAAAACTGATGCAATGCTTTTCGGACACGTTATCGACAAAGAAACTCAAAAACACTTGTCGTATGTAACTATCATGGTAAAAAATACAACGCTCGCTACTACTACTGACGGAACGGGGCACTTTAAATTGGTACACCTGCCCGTTGGGAAACAAATAGTTATAGCTCAAACTCTGGGTTATAAATCGCAGGAAATAGAGGTGGAGATGCATGAGGGCAAGGGTACCGAGGTCTATTTTGAGCTGGAAGAAGACGTTTTTAATTTGGGACAAGTGGTAATAACCGGCACACGTACACCGCATTATGTAAAAAGTGTTCCTGTGCGTACTGAAGTAGTTACGTCGCAGGCACTTAAAAATAAAAACGCGTGGAATGTATTTGAAGCCTTAGAGGGTGTGCCCGGTATCCGGGTGGAAAATCAATGTCAGTTTTGTAATTTCACGATGGTACGGATGCAAGGATTAAGTTCGGAACACACACAAGTACTTATTAACGGACAACCTGTTTATTCGGGCTTGGCAAGCGTGTACGGATTGGAGCAAATTGGCACGGGTGATGTAGACCGCATTGAGGTGGTCAAGGGGGCAGGATCTGCTTTGTATGGCAGCAGTGCCATTGCCGGAGCCATCAACATCATTGCAAAAGAGCCTTCTGCAATGCCTTTTGTCTCTGCTGATTTACAGTTTGGTAATCACAACACCCGTGTTTATAATGTATCGGCATCGATGCGGAACTCGCAAGGCAATATTGGGATAAGTGCATATGCACAAAAAATTGATCACGGCGTTATTGATGAAACCGGAGAAGGAACTACCCGAAAAGAGGTATTTAAAAAAGATGGAATTTCGGATAGGGTGGCGTCAAAGCTACACAATATGGGACTGAATCTGTTTATCGATAATCCGTTTTTCGGGAAAGATAAGCTGGTATTGCGAGGGAAAGCTATCAATGAGAATCGTCAGGGCGGAGTGATTACAAACGACCAATATAAAAATCCGTTTACCGAAGGAACCGAAAATATAACCACAGACCGTTACGAAGTGGAGGCGGCTTACAATAAACTGTTCGGAGAAAATTCCACCTTGAATTTTACCAACACTTACATCAATCATAACCGAAATGCTACCAATGATTCATTTTTGGGTGATTACATGGATACGCATGAAGGTGAGTCGCCTAATGTGGAAGATATGCGTCCCTATTTGGCCGCTGAAAACTCCTTGGTTTCTACTCTTACGTTTGGAACAAAATTAAGCAACCATCATTTACTGTTTGGCGTGCAGAATTATATTTCCCGGCTGAACGAGTCGGGGCTTTACGTGGTCGTAGATGAGTCAAGTGAGTATTTGGGCGAGGCTTATAAATCAACTGCACGCAAAGGTGCCAACGAAATAGGTGCATTTATTCAGGATGAGTGGCATATAACTGACAATTTGGTTGTGGTGCCGGGTGTGCGGGTGGATTATCACAAATCGGGTGAAAAGTACACATCCGACAAGAAAGTATTTGATCAGGATTTTCCCAAAACAGATTTCGCTGAAACAAGCGTTAATCCCCGCCTGGCAGTAAAATACAATCTCGGGGAACATTGGGTGTTGCGGGCAAATGCCGGAACAGGCTTCCGTGCTCCCTATGGATTTTCGGAAGATCTGCATTTGTGCAGCGGTTCGCCCCGTGTGTGGAAATCATCGGATTTAAAAGCCGAAACTTCTCGTAGTGTCAACATTTCAACAGATTATTACGGACACAAGTTTCAAGTAAGTACCAATCTGTTTTACACTTATTTGAAAAACAAAATAGACTTTGGCGATGCCGACGATCAGGTGAAAGCATTGGGCTATACCTATCAATGGAATAATGTGGACGACGCAACGGTAAAAGGTGCTGAGCTGACCGTTTTGGTTAATCCTGTTCGCAATTTGAATGTAGGGGCAGATTTCACTTTGAATCACGGAGCATACAAAAACATCCGCGAGGATTGGAAAGAAACTCAATTTGCGGATATCAGCAAATATATTCCCCGATTCCCAACAACGAGCGGAAGTGTGAAGGTAGAATATACGCCCGGTTCATGGAATTTTACCGTGAATGGATTGTATCAGGGTAAAATGTATATAGATTACCTAAGCGAAACGGAGGAAAATTCTAAAATCAAAGAAACCAAACCTTATATGACATTTAATGCGAGTGTGTCTAAGTCATTCGACATTGTGCGTCTTTGTGCGGGAGTTAAAAATCTTTTCAACTATGTGCAAGACGAAAAGTATTTAGACGATGCCGCCTTTATGTACGCACCCGTTTACGGAGCAATGTATTATGTGGGAGTATCTGTAAATTTGAGTAGGTAGAAAGTAGAATAAAGAAATGGAACCCGCACCCCGGCCACTCAGAGAAGCAACAGTTTAAATAACTTTTAATATTCTATCGGCTAAAAAGAGGGGTAGGTTGATTAGGTTGCCGTCGGTTGAAAAATTTTTTAGTGAAAATCGAATGCGCAGTTCGGGATTGTATTTTTGATTGTACTGATGTAAACTTTTGCTGCGTACGTTCTCATCAGATTTTACTTCAATTGGAATAATTTTGCTTCCGGCTTGAATAAGGAAGTCAACTTCAGCCTTATTGCCCGATGACCAATAACGAGGAACAATATCAAACAAAGGGATTATGCTTTGTAAAACATAGTTCTCGATAAGTGCCCCTTTGAATTCGGTATAGAGCATATTGCCTTCCGTAATTACATTAGCTTGAAGGCCGGCCAAACGGCGTAAGAGTCCCACATCGGAAAGGTAAACTTTAAATGCTGAAAGATCGTCGTAAGCTTTGAGCGGCAGTGCCGGTTTTTCATTTCGGAAAACTCGATGGATCAATCCGGCTTGATCTAACCAATGAATAGAGTCTTCGTATTCGCGAGCACGAGCACCGGGTTTTATGGCACGATAGACAAACTTTTTATTTTCACGGGCAAGCTGTGACGGCAGCGATTCCCAGATATGATTGATTTTTTGTATTTGATGGCTTTCTGTGTGTTTTGAGAAATCAAGCCGGTAAGCATTGAGAATTCCTTGCAGTACATTGTCGGTCTTTGAAATATCGTTTTCATATATAAGAGTTGTTGCAGCCTCGGGCATTCCTCCCGATATTAAATATCGGTAAAGCTGTTCTATCAGCGGATTGAAAAACACATCCGGGATTGGAGAAGAAAAATCGTATTGATCCAGATAATCGGACAACTGCGGTGCTGAAGCTGATAAAAATTCTGAAAAATTCAGCGGGTAAATATTTTGAAAGTCAACCTTTCCTACAGGGAAAGAGTAACCGCGTGACATGGCGACACCAAGAAGCGATCCTGCGCATGCAACGGCATATTCAGGAGCATTCTCCTGGAAGTATTTTAACGCATTGAGTGCCTCGTTGCACTCCTGAATTTCATCAAAAATAATAAGTGTTTCCTGAGGTTTAATGGCTGTACCTACAACCAATGAAAGATTTTCAATTAGACGCTTCGGGTTCTTTGTTTTTTGAAAAAGTTGTTTTAGTTCAGGCTGTTCTTCGAAATTGAAATAGGCGGTTGATTGGAAGTGAGTTTTGCCAAATGCTTTTAAAATCCAGGTTTTTCCAACTTGACGAGCACCTTGCAGAACAAGCGGTTTACGCATGGAACTTGTTTTCCATGCAACAAGTTTATCGATGCTATTGCTTCTTTGAATAATCATGTTGATTGTTTTTTTTAATTGATTTGATGACTGCAAAGATAAAAAATAAATTCACAACTCACACTTTAAGTGTCAAAAGTGTGATAAAAATCACATTTTTGACACTTAAAGTGTGATTTATTGAGTTCTTTGAGGAAAAAGATGTTGGAGTAGTTAAGGTTAGGAAAATTGGTAAACAAGTGGAAAAGCCCCCTAAATCCCCCAGGGGGGACTTTGGGATAGTGGGTTGTTTAAAAAAAAACAGCAAAGGACAAATATCGATAATCCGCAAATTCAATCAAATTCAAGGAATATAATCCGCAAATTTGATTGAATTTGCGGATTATATTCCTTGAATTTATTAGAATTGATACTGACGGCTTTCGCGACGTTTGTTGTGAATGGTATTATTGTTTAATAATCCTCATCGTATTAACCCCTTCCCCTGTTTCTACTCTTACCATATAGATACCGGCAGGCAGATGGGCGAGCTTGATTTCGCTTATGTTTTCGCCCATATCTTGGGCTACGGCGGTGCCGTTTATATCATAGATACGTATGGCGGTAACCGCTTTTTCTGCCCGTATATGCAGGATGTCATTTACAGGATTGGGATAGAGGCTAAGGCCGTGGGTGCTGAGTTTATAAGTGCCTGTATCTATGTCTTTCTCTATATTAACTTGAGTTTTAACGATAGTACCGCTACTACAAATAGCCATTTTCTCGGGGTCAAACGCTGCATCGGCAGGTTCGGAAATAAAGCAGCCGACAAGGTTTATACTGGAGAAGTTAGTGATAGAACCCACGTTGGTGCCTGTAGCTGTTACGATAGCATTATTGATAATAAGTGTTTCGGTGCCAAGAGAACCTGCAATACCACGTCCTAGAGCAGTGGCGCTTAGAGTACAGTCTTGGATGGTGAGCGAAGCTCCATTATGAACAAATATCGCATATTCATTAGTATAAGTGTTGCTTGTAGTTAGCGTACCGCTACCCATAATAGTACCGGGTTGTTCAATATGAACAGCACACCAACCGTTGGCAGTTATAGTATTACTACCCACAACATTTATTTTTAGCCCATTAAGAGCGGAACGAATGCCGTTGACTTCACCTGTTACAGAGATAGTGGCATTATCGAGCGTAAGGGTTTTGGTATAGGGATTGTAAGTAACTGAAGTTCCGGTTACTCCAGAGATACTTGTTAAATCATCCTTGTTAAGACCCGTTACTTGTACGCCAGAAATATGGAGGTTGTAAGTCGGTACTATTTTTACTGTTCCTTTAATGATATTGCCTTCTCCATCACGTACAGCACCATTATCTGCCTGTGCACCGGCAGGTTCTGAAATAAAGCAGTCGTTAAGGGTTATATTACTAAAGCCGTATATCGAACCTTGTCCTGTTCCTTTAGCCGTTACAGTAGCATTATTGATGGTAAGCGTTCCGGTATTGTTATTCATAATGCCTTGCACGCCACCTGTAGCATTTACTGTACAGTTTTCAATAGTGAGTGATGCACCGTCACAAGTACAAATGGCAGCACAGCAACTGGTTGACAGATTGGTAACATTGAGTGTACCTGTACCTAAGATAGTTCCTGATTGTCCTTTAATTTCTATTGCCGACCAACCGTCGGAGGTTATATTATTATCGCCCACAACCTCTATTTTAAACCCTTCGATTTCAGAGCGAATACCTCTGCCCATGCCTGTTACCTCGATAGATGCATTTTCAAGTCTAAGTGTTTTAGAGTCGGAGTCGTAAGTAATCGAACCCGTTACAGTATAATCATTTGTCCCGTTGATAACGCTTAGGTTGTCTTTATTGGCATTCGTTACCTGTACGTCGGCTATCCAAAGGTCGTAGTTTACAATCGGTATTATCTTTACTGTTTCAGTAATGATAGTACCTGCTCCATCACGTACGGCAAAAAAAGTATCTGTTCCTTTGGTTGCGACTGCTCCCACAGGCTCGGAAATAAAGCAACCGGTAAGGGTTATATCGGCAAAGCCGGAAATAGAACCTTGACTTGTGCCTGTAGCCGTTACGGTAGCATTATTAATGGTGAGTATTTCGGTGCTACCGTTACCAGAAATACCAGATATGCCGGCTGTAGCAGTTACCGTACAGTCTTTAATAGTAAGCGAAGCTCCATCGAGAGCAAATATTGCATGTTCATTTGACTGACTGTTTACAGTGAGTGTGCCACTACCCATGATAGTACAGGGTTGATGAAGTCGTACTGTTGTCAAGTAATCACTTGTTACCGTATTGTTGCCTATAATATCTATTTTCAGTCCATCAATATAGGAATAAATAGCGTAAACATAATTTGGAATGGATATGGTAGTACCATTGAGTGTAAGGGTTTTGGTAGTGGAGTCGTAGCTTATCGCACCTGTTACCGTACGACCATTTGTGCCGTTAATAACTGTTAGGTCGCCTTTATTGGCATCCGTTACCTGTACGCCGGCAATCTGAAGGTTATAAGAAACAAATTTTATCGTTACTTCCTCTGTAATAACGATGCCATCTGCATCCGTTACTTTGCCGCCGGTTACTTTTGCCCCGTCAGGAGAGTAAACAGAGCAGCCGTTAAGGTTGATACTACTGAAATCGGTAATAGAACCTACGTTTGTGCCTGTGGCTGTTACGGTAGCATTATTGATGATAAGTGTTCCGCCGTTATTGTAACCTGCAATACCTCGTCCGTTTCCAGTGGCACTTACCGTACAGTCTTGGATGGTGAGCGAAGTGTTTTTAACAAATATCGCTAAGTCATCAGCTTTGGAGTTGCTTGCATTTAGCGTACCGCTACCCATAATAGTACCGGGTTGTTCAATATGTATTGCACACCAACCGTCGGCAGTTATAGTATTATTACCCACAAGATTTATTTTCAGCCCATTAAGAACGGAACGAATACCATTAACATTGCCTGTTGTTGAGATAGTGGCATTATCGAGCGTAAGGGTTTTGGTGTCGGAGTTGTAGCTTATCGCACCTGCTGTTACGCAGGGGTTACCGGTACTTAGGTCATTTTTATTGGCATCCGTTACCTGTACTCCGGCAATCCTAAGGTTATAAGAAACAAATTTTATTGTTACTTCCTCTGTAATGACAGTGCTGCCACTTGCATCCGTTACTTTACCGTCGGTTACTTTTGCCCCGTCAGGAGAAAAAATAGAGCAGCCGTTAAAGCTTATACTACCGAAACCCCTGATTAAACCGGTGCTTGCATTTGCAACTGTTACGGTGGCATTATTGAATGTAAGTGTTCCGCTACCGTTGCTTCCAATGGCTACATTGCCACCGGTAGTATTTAGTGTGCAGTTTTCGATAGTGAGCGGTTGATTCCATGTCCATACGCAAGCATAGTTATTAGTATTGTTGGTTATAGTAAGTTTACCGCCACCTAACATAGTGGTAGAGTTAGATAATACTATTACAGAAACACCGTTGGTGTTGGCGGTTATGGTATTATTACCCACAAGCTCTATTTTTAACCCTTCGATATAAGACCCAATACCGTTGACAGCGGTTGTTACAGAAATATTGGCGTCTTCGAGCCTAAGGGTTTTGGTGTAGGGATTATAAGTAGCTGAAGTTCCGGTTACTCCGGGGATATCTTTTAAATTATCCTTCTTAAGGCCCGTTACATGTACGCCACAAATAGCAAGACCGTAGGAAGCAGTCCGAATTATCTCTACTTCCGTTTTTAGAATATTATTGTCGGCATCCGTTACACTGCCACTGTATATTTTTGCTCCGGAAGGCGCGACAAGAGAACAGCCGGTAAGGGTTATACTATTGAAGCCGGTAATAGAACCCTCACCGGTGCCTGTAGCTTTTACGGTAGCATTATTAATGGTGAGTGTTTCGCCGGTATTCCAACCGGCAATACCGCGTTTGCCTGCTGTGGCACTTACGTAACAGTCTTTGATAGTAAGTGAAGCAGCTTGGTAAGCAAATATCGCAAAATTATTTGCTGAGTTGCTTGCGGTTAGCATACCGCCACCCATAATAGTACCGGAGTTATTAAATTGTATTGCCGCCCAACCGTTGCTACTTACATTATTATTGGTGCCGACTACTTCTATTTGTAGCCCGTCAATATTGGAAAGAATGCCATTAACACTGCCTGTTACAGCGATATTAGCATCTTCGAGCTTAAGGGTGTTAGTGTTGGGATTGTAAGTAACTGAACCCGTTACAGTAGAACCACTTGTGCCGTTAATAACTGTTAGGTCGTCTTTATTGGCATCCGTTACCTGTACTCCGGCAATTTTAAGGTTATAAGAAACATTTTTTATCGTTACTTCTTCTGTAATGACAGTGCTGCCATCTGCATCCGTTATTTTGCCGCCGGTTACTTTTGCCCCGTCAGGAGAGTAAACAGAGCAAGCGGTAAGGTTTATACTGTTGAAGTTCATAATAGAACCTATGTTTGTGCCTTTAGCTTTTACGGTAGCATTGTTGATGTTGAGTATTTCGCTGCTACTGCCACTGTTACCCATAATACCACGTCCGTCTGCTGTAGCACTTAAAGTACAGTCTTTGATAGTGAGAGGAGCATCTAAAACAAATATCGCACAGTTATTCGCCGCAGCGTTGCTTGTACTTAGTGTGCCGCTACCCATAATAGTACCGGGTTGTGCAATATGTATTGCTGCCCAACCGTTGGCAGTTATTTTATTATTATCACCCACAACTTCAATTTCCAGCCCATTAATACCGGAACAAATACCGTTGACATCGCCTGTTACAGAGATAGTAGCGTCATTAAGTGTAAGGGTTTTGGTAGTGGAGTTGTAGCTTATCGCACCTGTTACCGTATGACCATTAGTGCCGTTAATAACTGTTAGGTCGCCTTTATTGACGTCTGTTACCCGTACACCGGCAATCCAAAGATCGTAGTTTACTGCCTGCGCATTTGCAGTGCCTAATAGCATCGCCAGAAGGATGGCGAGCGTGAATCTGATTTTGTGATTTTTTTTCATGATGTTTATCTGTGTTGAAAGTTTAATATAGGGGAACTTTGGAGACAATGAGTTGAAATAAGGAAGAGGCACGTGAAACATAAAATGTCCTTGCTCTTTGCTCTTTGTTCCTTGTTCTTGTTGTCTTTGTTCTTTTTGTCTTCTAAATTTTAAAGTTATCTATTGGTATTAAATGCAAACGGCTCGAAACTTTGTCTCTATTCGTACAAAACTTCAAGCCGCTTGGTGCTATTTCTTTTAATAAAATATAAAAATTTGTTAAACGGTGGGGTGGACACTGTTCTCATCCCTGCCGAAATGCCTCGGTAAGTATCAGCCTGACCAGTATGGGAGTAAAGTGTATTCGTAAGTCAACTTATCTAGCATAGAACACTCAAAGGTATGGAAAAACTCAATTGGCCAAGGCAAACAAATGATAAAAAAGTTAAAAAAATATAAAGTTAGGAAAATTAGTAAGCAAGAAAATATTTCTAATATCCCCACTTCAACCATACGGCGCCCCAGGTAAATCCGGCACCAAAAGCTGTTAGGATGATGTTATCTCCTTTTTTGAATTTTTCTTCGGATTCCCACATGCAGATGGGAATAGTAGCAGCTGATGTGTTTCCGTATTTTTGAATATTGATGATGACCCTGTCGTAATCCACACCTGTTCTGTTGACCACTGCATCAATGATGCGAAGGTTGGCCTGATGAGGGATCAACCAATTAACATCTTCAGATGTTAAATTGTTTTTCTTCATGATGTCTTCGGATACGCCGGCCATGCCTATTACGGCATGTTTAAATACCACCTGACCTTCCTGATAAACTGAATGCTCCCGGCGGTCTACCGTTTCATGAGAAGCGGGATTTACCGAACCTCCTGCTTTTTGAAACAGGTGCTTACCTCCTGCTCCGTCAGTAAAAATCATGGAGTCCATCACGCCTAACTCTTCCTGAGTAGGTTCAACCAAAACTACACCTGCACCATCACCAAACAGTGGGGCAGTGGTTCTGTCTTCATAATTGGTAATGGACGACATCTTTTCAGCACCAAAAACCAATACTTTTTTATATCGTCCGGATTCGATAAAGGCGGCAGAGCTTGTCAGTCCCACAATAAAGCCCGAACATGCGGCCTGCAAATCAAAAGCAAGTGCATTTTTAATCCCTAATTTGTCGGCTACGACCGATGCACAGGAAGGAAAGATGTAATCCGGCGTAGAGGTAGCCATTAAGATCAGATCAATTTCTTCCGGCTTGGTACCGGTTTTTTCAAACAATTTTTCGGCTGCTTTGACAGCCATATAGGAGGTTCCGGTATTTTCTTGTTTTAGAATTCTGCGTTCCTTGATGCCGACACGTGTAGTGATCCACTCATCACTCGTGTCCATCATGGTGCTAAGCTCCTGATTGTCCAGGATATACTCCGGAACATATCCGCCTACACCGGTGATAACTGCATGAATCTTTTTTGACATACTTAAACAGTAATAGTTTTTTCAACTGCTAACTTACCTCTGTAGTAACCACATTCACCACATACGGTGTGATAGATATGGGCCGCACCACAGTTAGAACAAACAGCAAGTGTTGGAGCTTTTGCCTTATAATGAGTCCTTCTCTTGGCTGTGCGGGTTTTCGATTGTCTTCTTTTAGGATGTGCCATTTTTTATGTTTTAATTAATTGTTCTCAAAATTTATATGTTTTAAACTTTCCCACCTGGGGTCAACTTGTGTATCTTCAATTATGGAGTCGTTTTCAAAATCGTCATCATTATCTCCTTCGTCTTCTAACAAAACATCGTCTTCTGCATCGTCCTTATGACGGATCATATGGCGTCTTAGCTTGTCCATCATGCTTTTGTTGCATTCTCCCGGAGCATGTACGTGCTTGATGGGTATGTTTAAAATGATGAATTCATATAAAAACCAGGCGATGTTAATACTTCCTTCTGCTTCGGGAACAATGACGGTATCATTTTCTTCTGCAAATTCACTCCCGAATTTAGCATGAATTGTTTCTTCGTATTTGATGTACTGGTCCATGTCGTCCAAACACCTGTCACAGGGAAGCTTGATAAAACCATCCAGCTTGAACGTCAACTCATAGGTCGATAGTCTTTTTTGGACGTGAACATTTGCCCGGACATTGCCTTTTTTTACCTCAACACTATCGATTTTGGCAAAAAAATCATCATCTAAATTGTACTTGAAAATTTGAACTTTGTCGTCTGCAATTTCCTTCAGATTGATGTTATATTGTCCAAACTTTGACATAGTTTTTTCTGATTTTAAAAAACCGTGCAAAAATACACAAAAAATAGCAAACAGAAAACTAATATACAAAATATTAAGCTTCTCCCCCTCCAAATCCCATTGGAATGGGTGGCATCATCTGAGATTCAGAAATTTTTATTTTGCCGTTTTGGGCTTCATACTTGGATATGTTTTCCTGCAAAGCAAATAAGAGCCTTTTGGTATGCTCAGGGGTTAGAATAATGCGTGATTTAACATTTGCCTTGGGTGTTCCGGGCATAATTCTGACAAAATCAATTACAAATTCTGAACTTGAATGGGATATGATGGCAAGATTGGAGTAAATGCCTTCTGCAATTTCAGGGCTTAATTCAACATTAAGCTGTGTGGGTTTTTTTTGATCCATGATGTTTTTTTTAAAATGTGTAATACAATATAAATAATACAACTTAGAGGCTGTCTCAAAAGTAAATATTCAACCAAAAACCCGCAAGATATCTTATGTTTAATTCATCTTTAAAAGCAGAATTATTGATCAGTATTTACTTCTTCTTCATTTTTTTGTCTTGACCGAAGCAAAAAAAGGTCAAGACTGTGCCTGCTTCATCGGTTCATCAGTCAAGGTCGATTTCTTCTTCAAAGTCGCCTATAGGTAAACTTTTCCTTGGTTTTATACCCAACTCTCTGAGTTCCTCTGCCTGACGCATCAGATTTCCGCGTCCGGTTGCAAGTTGACCGAAAGCCGCTGTATAGGATTCTGTCGCTTGATTTAATTTCTTACCTATGTCTTTCATGTTATCGACAAATCCTGCAAATTTATCATATAGCAACGCGCCTCTTTCAGCAATAGCCAGGGCATTTCGGTTTTGGTATTCTCTTTTCCACAAATCTGAAATTAACTTCAGTGAAGTGATCAGATTCGTGGGGTTCATCAGCAAAATTCTTTTGTCATAGGCAAATGACCATAAGTCTTTGTCGCCTTGCATGGCTGCAATATAGGCAGGTTCGCTCGGAATGAACATCATCACAAAGTCGAGTGATTGTTCGTAATCGTCGTATCCTTTGGCACTCAAGGTGATGATATGATTTTTAATCGCAGCCACATGGGCATTCAATTCTTTTTGCCGGATCTCCGGATCAGGAGCATCCATATATCTCGTGAAGGCGTTCAGAGAAACCTTGGAGTCAATGATCACAGTACGATTGTCGGGGTACTTCACAACAGCATCCGGACGCATCTTTTTATTTTCAGCGCTTGATCGCAAAGGCTTGCCCTCCTCGTCCTTCAGTTCTTCTTGCATGAAGTATTCTTCGTCTTTTCGCAGCCCGGATTTTTCTAAAATAGACTCTAATATCATCTCGCCCCAGTCGCCCTGTGTTTTGCTGTCTCCTTTCAACGCTTTTGTCAGATTGCGGGCTTCTTCGCTCATCTGCTGATTCAAATCGGCCAGTTTTTTAACCTCATTGCC
>Ga0116160_1002399_pt1 | contig 17818 bp, 16 predicted proteins | sample AD_JPNAS2_MetaG_FD_89879 | JGI IMG/M metagenome (GOLD analysis project Ga0116160, IMG submission 89879) | Active sludge microbial communities of municipal wastewater-treating anaerobic digesters from Japan - AD_JPNAS2_MetaG | ecosystem: Engineered > Bioreactor > Anaerobic > Digestate | place...
CAGAACCTTTTGATTTGGATGATTACTTCAACGATTATGCCGAGTTCCTCCTGGCAGCACGCGGAGAGCAAGTATGATCCGTATTCCCTACCTTGACCTTAAAGCCGTCAACGCTGAAGTGCAGGCGAAGCTTGACCAGGCTTATGTGCGGGTTCTTGATTCGGGCTGGTTTGTCCTGGGCAAGGAAGTCAGGGCTTTTGAAGAGGCGTTTGCGGCTTATGTGGGAGTGAAGCACTGTGTGGGCGTGGGTAACGGACTGGAAGCCCTGCACCTGATTTTGCGAGCGTATGGAATCGGGGCGGGCGATGAGGTGATCGTCCCTTCCAACACCTATATAGCGACCTGGCTGGCTGTCACCTATGCCGGCGCCCGACCGATTCCAGTGGAACCCGATCCACGCACAACCAACCTTGACCCTGCCAGGATAGAAATGGCCCTAACTGAGCGGACACGTGCGCTTTTACCCGTGCACCTGTACGGTCAGCCCGCGGAGATGGAACCCATCATGGACATCGCAAATCGGCACGGCCTGGTTGTGGTTGAAGACGCTGCTCAAGCCCATGGCGCCCGCTACCAGGGTCGCATGTGCGGCAGCCTGGGAGATGCCGCCGGGTTCAGTTTCTACCCGGGAAAAAATTTAGGGGCACTGGGTGATGCGGGAGCGGTGACAACCAACGATGATGCCCTAGCCGAAGCGGTGCGTTCTTTGCGCAATTACGGCTCGCAGAAAAAATACGAAAATGAAAGACTGGGCTTTAATTCTCGCCTGGACGAACTGCAGGCGGCCTTTCTGAATGTTAAATTACCCCATCTTGAGCAGTGGGGCCGTCACCGCCAGGCAATCGCTGATCGGTATACTGAAATTTTCTCCATGGAGCCGGGGTTGATCGTACCATACGTGCCGGAGAGGTCTTCCCACGTGTGGCACATTTACCCGCTACGGTGCACCCGCCGGGATGCGCTGCAAGCCTACCTGGCACGGGAAGGAATCGAAACCCTGATTCATTACCCGCACCCGCCACACCGCTCCGAAGCTTACGCCTTTTCTGGCTATCCTGAGGGCGCCTTCCCCTTAGCGGAGGAGATCGCCAGGACCGAGTTGAGCCTACCCATCAGCCCGGTGATGAGCCTGGCGGATGCTGAAGCGGTGGCACAGGCTGTGATTGCGTTTTTAAAAACAGGGTGATGGGGGCGAGCAGCGTCATCAATGGCTGAGGTCGGGAAATTTATTAAGAACGTGTGGCACAAGCACAAACAGGTGCTGTTGTGGGCGTTGGGCGGTGGGGTCAATACCCTGCTTACCTACGGGATGTATTTGGCTTTTAACCTGATTATGTCTTACCCGATTGCTTATTCGGCATCTTATGTGATTGGGATCGTTCTGTCCTATTTCTATAATTCCCTGGTGGTTTTTCATAGCCCGCTTTCATTCAAGAAATTTGCTCTGTTTCCCGTGGTTTACCTGGTTCAGTATTTATTGAGTCTTGGCTTGCTGGCCGCGTTTGTGCAATTGCTAAAGGTCAGTGAAACGCTGGCGCCGATCTTTGTGCTGGTCATCAGCCTGCCGGTGACTTACCTGCTTAGCAGGTTGATCCTGAAGGGGAAAAACCGCGAGGCGGAAGATGAACTGCACCGGTAGTGATATGTGTCGGGTTGGCGTACTGATCTGATGTGCTTGTGACCGGTACACGAAACGTCCCTCAATTCTTTTATTGAAATTCTGTTGATTGTGAAAGCATTCCAGTACCCGACCCTGCATACAGGTGGGCGCCTTCTGACTGCAGCCGAAATGATTAATTAATCAACTCCCCAGCGCAGATTGGTGGCATTGTGAAGCGGCAGAGAAACCGCTGGGAGATCTTCCACGCTCAGCCAAAGGGTTGATCCTGCTGGGAAATCGCCTGTGCCCTGTGCCAGGCGAATCAGCACGCCATTTCCAGCGGGCGCCCACAGGGCGGACTCGACCTGGTAGCTGTCGCTGCGCAGTTGTTTACGTCCGTAACCATCCTGGCGCAGGCTGATCAGGTTCAAACCTTGCGGCGGTTGAACCGGATCACTGGACGCGCCTATTAACACCAGCAGGAGCCCATCAGGGCTGACGAAGGGGTGGGCGTAATAGAAATACCAGCGTGCCGGTTCAAATTCAGCGATCATATGGCATTGTGCGGTTTCAGGCTTGCAGCGCATCAAAGAGCGGTTTGACCCATATGCTTGATTAGCCAGGAAAAGATCGTCTGCATCGGGGCTCCAGGCGAAAGAACCTCCTGTCACAGGCAATAGCTTCGAATGCAAGGATTCGCCTAATTGCAGCAGGCTAATCCAGCGGAGATATTTGTTTTCGATCGGATAGTTGTACTGACCGACCAGGATGAACCGTCCATTGGGAGACCAGGAGAGCACGCTTTCAAACAGTGTTGGGTCACTGGCTGTGATCGATTGGTGCCAAACCATCTCCGTCTGGCCGGTTTCTAAATTGAAAATCTGCAGCCCGTTTTCAATAAAGGCGATTTTCTGTCCATCCGGTGACCAGCAGGGTGTGCGTAGAGCTGTGGTGATGTACTCGAGGTCGTTCAGGCGGGCCAGTGCATCCGACATTGGCGGTAATGCCGGTCCCACCCGCAGAACCTGGCGATTAACATCCTGTGTATCGCTGGTGATCAGGCTGTTGTTGCTGATATACGCCAGTTTTCCGTTCACAGAAAGGTCAAAGGACTCGATTGGTGCTTTTTCATCCGTCAACTGCTGTGTGGATTGGGCGTCTGTATCCAGGCGCCAGATTTGTCCATTTTGCAGGTAAAACAGGGGTGCTGGTAAGTCAAATTTCCCTGGTGTCAGGTTTTGAGTGGTCATTTCAGGCACGGGCTCACTTTCTTGTGGGGGATAATCTGTGGTTGTCAAACACGCCGACAGGGTGATCAACAGCAGTCCGATCAAGGTTAGTATCAGTTTGGGCTGGATTGATATTTTCAAAAATGATCGCCTGGCTGGTTGTTCTGCTTTGTGTAAGGTTGATCAGATTGGATTTGATGCTATCAGGGGTTGAATGATTACGAATTTTACAAAAAATTATTCCACCGACAGGACCCGCAGCAAGATCTCACGCCGATGTGCACGGCGCCGGTGTTCCGCCAGATAGACGCCCTGCCAGGTGCCCAAACTGAGCCGACCTGCATCAACTGGGATAGTGAGGCTGGTGGCGGTGAGCATCGTACGCAGGTGAGCAGGGGAATCATCCCGACCTTCGAGTGTGTGCACATACCAGCTTTCACCCTCAGGCGCGATGTGGTCGAGATAAGCTTCCAGGTCACACCGGGCTGTGGCGTCGTAACTCTCGTTGATCACCAATGAGGCGCTGGTATGGGGAATAAACAGGTAGGTCATGCCTTCAACCACGCCCCAATTCTGAATGCTGGTGTTGATTTCCGGCGTGATCTCATAAAATCCGCGCCCCTGGGTGTAGACTGTTAGGTTGGTTTTATGAAACCTCATCGAGATCACCTCTTAATTCATAGCCATTATACCTTTCATTCAGACAGTGGGATTTGGTATGCAATTGCTATTTGTCGATTAACCATGGCATCGGGGATTTTATTGGAAGTGGCTGAGATAGAAAAAATTCCTGGTTTTGATTGCGATCTGCTGATATAAACTGGCGCCATATTTTCAATTATGAAGCGATGCGTTATAATATTTTCATCAACAGACCGGATAAATCTGGAGGAAAAGATGCGAAAATTTGGAAAATTCATTTTTGGTGCCCTTATCGGCGGTGTGGTTGGCAGTACATTGGCACTTTTGTTTGCTCCAACATCAGGCGAAGGAGCCCGTAAAGAGATTGTGGCTTATTTCACCCATATCAAGGATGAGGTAAACCGTGCCGCCGATGAAAAACGCACTGAAATGGTGGAACAGCTTGAAGCTTTGCGTTCCGGAAAATAGCATAGAACAACACAATTAACGATCAAAGTTTTTAATAAATTTGGATTTACAACAAATACCACGGAACCCCGGGGGTTTTTGGTGTGTTGTTGAGATCAGATATCAAGGATAGGGGTACAGATAGGTGTCGGTAGGCGTTGGGGGATAACCTCCACCATAGGGTGATGTGGGCGTTGGCGTAAGCTGAATGATGATCGGTGGGGTCACTTCTTGGGGTAGCGGGGTAGGCGTCGCCGTGGGCCGGAAAATATTGGGAATAACACTGGGTGTGGGGGTTGTTGCGGGTTCACCTGGCATGTAGGCGATGTCGTTGACATAGTCGATGCTGACCTGGCAGATACCGGGTTCAATGTGCTGGATGACGGCATCCCAGGTCAGGGGATGCCCGCTTTTGGAGGTTTGTTCAATGGCATTCGAAAGGCAGCCCGGGCCTCCGTTGTAATTGATCAGCGTAAATCGCCACAGGTCCTCATATGAGCTTACCTCGCCAGCGGGGCGACGCGTGGTGTTGTAAATGATCTGGCCTACCTGTTCACAATTCGCCAGCAGGCTGCGAGCAAAGATGCTGATGCTGAAGTTCGCCTGCTGCAGATCAATGCCCATCGGGCATTCAGGGCAGGCAGCATTGACTTTGTTCACCAATGCGCCGCGCAGCATCTCCTGTTCGCTGATGTCCAGGTTGCCGAAGCCCTGCTGGCAAACCGTGGTATCCAGTACGAGAGGGCAAAATTGCCTGAAGAATTCAGGATTCCAGAGTAAAACGGTATCTGCGCCCATGTCACTCAAGTGCCCCAGCCCTGCTTCATAATGGCTGGCTGCGTATCCAGGCCAGAATTGGCTTTCTCGGCTGAAGATATTCTTCATCAGTTGACCGGGGATACCGGTCTCTTTTGACACACGCACAATCTCGGCATTGAACTGGTTTTGCCAATCGTTCATCAACTCGCGCGTGGCATCCAGGCCGCATTGATTGGCAACGCCGGATGGTTGTAAACCCCCACCCGGGCATTCGCTGGCATCAGCCAGGCCTTCGCGGATGAGAGACCCGGCCAGGTAGTAATAAGGCTCGCTTGAGATGAGCGCATCAGGATGGTCAGGCGAAGACAACCAAAAGGGCGGTCCGCCAACGGGTGGGAATGCAGACCAGATTTGCGAGCATGATGATCCAATATCGCGCAAATACTGACTGCTGAGGATATCCACGTACCAGTGGGGGGCGTCCACGGTGCTGACATCAGGCGCTGCGAAGTCGCCCCAGGGTACCACCCGGATTTGAGCGGTAAACAGTTCAGTCGAATCTCCAAAGCTGGAATCAGCCCAGAAGGTAGCCCGCACACCGCTGGTTCCGGTGGCTGGTAGCGGCACCGTGCATTCACTCCCCTGGCAGCTGAAATAGTCGTTGCCGATAGTTCCCTGGATACTGATAATCTGCTCGTTGGGAAGCGGTTCTTCGGCTATCAGGTGCAGTCTCGGCTGCGTTTCGCAACGATTTTCAGGCGGTTGCGGGTTACAATCGGCAATGTCGATAAAAACTTCGGGTGGTAAGAGGGTAACTTCGATTTCCCGCTCGCCAGGGGTGACACTGACCAGGTGAAGATACAGCCCGGGGCATTGTGCAGCACTCGTAATATCTTCAGAAAAGATACAGGGATTTGTCTCCTGCCAATCCTTGGAAATTTGATCTCCACAAAAGTATTTCACCTCATCCGGATGAGGCCAGCCTTCGTGTTCGATATACATGGTGCAGATGAGCTGGGAGTTATTCCAGGTTAGCAACCACCATTCATACGTGGTGTATGAAACGGTGATCACCGCCTGGCGGTCGGGAGATTTTGAACCAAGGTTGTATGCATCGACTTGATTATTGCTTGAAGAGATCAAACCCACCACAACACACGCGATCATAACGATCGAGAAAACTATTTTTCTTGTGTGTTTGAGATGGTATTTTAACATACTCAACCTTTTTACGGATATCCCGGCGTTGTGGGGGTGGCGGAGATGCCGGGCGTTTCCCAGGGTGGGGTTAATTCAAAAGGTTCCGTTGGCGTTGGCGTGTTTGGTGGCATGGGTGTACTCTGCTGCAAGAAGGTCGCCGTAGCCTGCTGAGCGGCTGTGAGCTGTGCCTCCAGGGTTTGAACCTGGTTGGTAAGCGGGCTGGGAATCATGATTGTGGACAGTGCAGCTTCGAGCACGTATTTAATCGCTTCTTGATCTGGCAAAAACACCATCGCCTGACTGTAGCCAGGAACTTCCCAGAGGGAAAGCTGGTCCCACCCGATAAGAAAATAACCGATCCGGTCAGGGTCTGCCAATCGTAGCGCAAGGGGGATGAACCCCATCAGTTCGGGCAGTGAAAAATCGGTCTTGATCCAGCCCTGGTAACTGGCAAAAAGTGTAGGCAGTTTGGCAAGGTTACCGTTTCGGGTGAGGTTATGGAAGATCAATTGCAAGAGCTGTTGCTGTCTTTGCATACGGCTGATTTCGTCCATCCCATCACGGAAAGAGGCATAACACAGTGCCAGAGTGCCGTCCATCGGGATGACCCCTGCGTGTATGCCTCCGCATGCATGGGGAATGGGTTGAAATACAGTGACTTCAATCCCATTGATATCGTCCACCAACCATTGAAAATCACCCGGGTGAGCGAGAACAAAACGGCTGGGAAGCACACCAAAATTATAAGCCAGCGTCATACGCAGGGTCTCAATTCCACCGAGTGCATAAGCGGTACTGAGACGCTGCATTGTGAAGCCGGGAATGTAAACGTACAAATCGCCAGGAATAGAGATCAGGCTGGCTTTTGAAAACCTGGGATTGATAAAAACCAGGTGGATGGCTTGCGTTTTTCCGCTGAAGGGCGGTTCAGTATCTGTTCCCAATAACGCCCACACCAGGATATGATCATCGATTTCCAGCCTTTCAAAGGGGGGCGGAATAGGTGTGGCAGGCTGGATGGCGGGCAGCGGAAAGGATAGCCAGAATGATTGATCATCCTGATCAAATTCTTGGGCAGTTGGTTCTCTCTCCGTCTGATCCTGGATTTGGTCAATGTTTGTCTCGAAGATGGTTGGCGGTGTCTCAATTACAGTGACCCAGTCGATGTTGTCTCCAGTGGTCGGTGCTCCATCTTCAATTTGACACCCTTGCAAAGCTAAACCAAACACGATCATTCCAGAAAGGATCAGAACTGCCAGTAGAAAATTCCGATGTTTTAGCAACGGTTCACCCATCTGATACCTGTTTGATATTATAGCATGTAATATCTTCGTCAAGGTGTAAACATCCCCGGGCAGTCACTGGAGATGTTATAAATTTTATTGAATCGGTCTACCTCCTTTAACGAAGGAGTCTGTCGCCATCTCCATGACCGAGGGCTTCAGCAACAACGAGAAAATCTGTCGCCGAGATCATACCAATGATGGTTCCATCTTCTGCAATAACTGGAAGCTGATGAATATGTGAATCACTCATGGTTCTGGCACATTCATAGATGGTTTGATCGGGGGTAACGCTTATCAGGGGCGTGGTCATGATCTCCTGGATCTTGGTAGTTGCCGGGCTTTTCCCGCGCGCGACGATTTTGTCACAGATGTCGATGGAGGTGATGATGCCGTATTGTTTTTCTTCTTCGTTGATTTTGACGATGAGGCTGTTCACATACCTGCGTCGCATGATGGACAGCGCATCCAAAACGTTTTTTTCCTGGTCAATATATACTACCAGATCAATCATCCAATCTTTTACCAGATCCTGCATGTTCAGACTCCTTATAAGCTTCAGGCTTGATTTTTTCCTGTTACCACTATTATATTACAGATTACAAAGCAAGTGGAATTTGGGGGTGCAACGTCGGAGAACTCCAGTCGTGTTTATTAATAGCATTGATTTCCTATATAATTATGTTTGAACATAGACCGTAAGGAGGCTTAGAAATGAAAAAACTCAATCGCAGATTTTTAATATCCTTAACCGGGGGCATACTATTGCTCGTGGTTGGCGTGCTTTTATTGCTTTCCAACCTGGGTATCATTACACTCAACCTGGAGTCGGTAATTGGTCCGCTGATGGCTGGTGGCGGGTTGATTTTCCTGGTCGTTTTCATCACGAATACTGACGAATGGTGGGCGCTGATTCCTGGTTTTATCTTAATTGGAGTAGGGATCAACATTTTTATGGGTCCCTGGTTGGGAGAAAATGAAGGGCGCGTGGCCGGTGCAATCTTTTTAGGGTCGGTTGGGCTGCCATTTTTATTGATTTATATTTCTAATCATCGTCATTGGTGGGCGCTGCTCCCGGGTGGTGTCTTGTTAACATTAGCTGTGACTCAACTGGTTCCGGACTCCCCCGCTTTGATAGGAGGTATTTTTTTCCTGGGATTGGCGATCACCTTTGGCTTGCTGTACTACCTTCCCAAACCCTCGGGCAAACTCAAATGGGCGTTATATCCTGCAGGCATCCTGCTGCTGATTGGGATTTTTATCACACTGGGGGCGACGAATTTGTTGGCGTTTGTCGGGCCGCTTGCGCTGCTGGCCTTTGGCGTGTATGTGATTATCCGCGCCATTCGAAAATAAAGCCACTCCTTTTACAGAAGCCCTGCAGATCTGCCTGAAGATCTCAGATTAACATCAGATTATTGTTATATAATAGCTGTGTTGTCGACTGTGATCGATTCGCTCAGGAGTGGATCGGCGCGAGTGTTTTGACAGAAAGGAATAACAACATGGATGGCGAGTTAAAAGAACTCTATACAGCAATCCTCGAAGGTCAGCGCGACGAGGCCAAGGAATATGTTGAAGCAGCTTTGCGCGAAGGTGTGCCGGCAGGGGAGGTGCTGGATGTGATGGTTAATGCCATGGGCGAGGTGGGAGAATTGTTTGAGGAAGGCGAATACTTTGTGCCGGAAATGCTGATCGCTGCCCGGGCTATGAAAACAGGAATGGAAATCCTCAAACCTGAATTGGTGGATGCGGATATCCAGCCGATTGGCAAGATTGTTGCCGGGACGGTCAAAGGTGATCTGCATGATATCGGTAAAAACCTGGTCTGTATGATGCTGGAGAGCGCTGGGTTCCAGGTGGTTGACCTGGGCACGGATGTATCCCCGGAAGCGTTTATTGCGGCTGTTCTGGAACATCAGCCTGATTTTGTGGCTATGTCCGCCCTGTTGACGACGACCATGCCTAACATGGAAACCACCATCACCGCCCTGAACACAGCCGGTTTACGGGGGGCAGTCAGGGTTTTGATTGGGGGTGCGCCGGTCACACAGGGTTATGCAGATAAAATCGGGGCTGATGGTTATGCCTCAGATGCCAGCCGCGCGGTCAAGCTGGCTAAAACTTTGCTCGGGTGACGATTTTCGTCCAGGTTGAAGGATAAGTCAGGGCGCTGCATGGTGAGCGCCCTGTTTTATTTACTATGCGACACCTATCACTGTCGGGACATCACTGGAAAACTCGCTTGAATAAAAAAAATGCCCCCACGGGAATACCCAAAGGGCACGATGTTCGCATCCCGGTTTGGGTACCTGTGCCCCGGAGGGGTACCTGTGCCCCGGAGGGGTATTGAGAGGGCCCCCCTCTTCGCTAATTCGCTTAAATAAAAATATACCCCCACGGGGATACCTGGAGGGCACGATGTTCGAATCCCGGTTTTGGCACCTGTGCCCCGAAGGGGTACCTGTGCCCCGAAGGGGTAATGAGAGGGCCCCCCTCTTTGCAAATTCGCTTTAACAAGAAAAATGCCCCCACGGGAATACCCAAAGGGCACGATGTTCGAATCCCGGTTTTGGCACCTGTACCCCGAAGGGGTACCTGTGCCCCGGAGAGGTACCTGTGCCCCGAAGGGGTATTGAGAGGGCCCCCCTCTTTGCAAATCTGCTTGAATAAAAAAATGCCCCCACGGGAATACCCAAAGGGCACGATGTTCGAATCCCGGTTTTGGCACCTGTACCCCGAAGGGGTATTGAGAGGGCCACCCTCTATGCTAATTCGCTTGAATAAAAAAATGCCCCCACGGGAATTCGAATCCCGGTTTTGGCCTTGAGAGGGCCACGTCCTGGTCCACTAGACGATGGGGGCAAGTGCAGAAAATTTTATCACATCCTCAAAGCAACGTCAACAAAACGCTGGCACGGATATAAAAAACTTCAACACTAAAAAACGGATCAGCAATCACCACAATTACTCGATGTGCATCCGCTGCAGGCACTAGCCAGGCATCCCTGGGAAATTTCCAACTCAGTCGCCGGGCGCAGGGCGCTCACTTTGGTTTTGAAGAGCAAGTCCTTGCCTGCCAGAGGGTGATTGAGGTTGAGCATCACTATTTCATCGGAAATACCCATAGCAACGGCGGTAAACACATGTCCCTCGTCGTCCTGCATACGCATCGGGTGGCCTAATTTGATCTCAAAATCCTCGGGGAATGAGGACAGGGGAACTTCGATCTCCAGCTCGGGGTCATAATTGCCGTAGGCGTTTTCAGCTTTGACAAGGACTTCTTTTTCCTCACCCAGTTGCATGCCTTCAACTTCTGTTTCCAGGCCAGGGATAATATTGCCATGACCTTGGAGAAATTGAATCGGCCCGGAATCGATTTCCTTGCCTTCGACCTCTAAACGGTAATCCATCGTTACCACAACATCTTTCTCAACACTTAACATTTGTTTTCCAGCCATTAAAAAGCTCCAATCCCGTTATCGCAAGGCAATCAGCCATGCTGGTTTATTTTAAAATCAGCAGGTCATTATACTGCAGGGCTCTGAATAAACCAGTTATTTCTCTCTCTTCTGATAAAGAATTTATATCGAAAAATAAATGAACTTAACCTCCTGGGGTTTCCTTTCAGTTTAATGCGTTGTTGGAAAGGACGGGCTTTGGTATATGGTATCTGGCATCTGTGGGCAATGGGGAGCGGTTGTCTATCGATGATGACAAGCGATTTATAACCGGTAATCGGTGCTTGACCAGTGTATAATTGGAGTGGATCGTTGTTGAACCCTGTTCAGAAGGATGATGCTATGAAAATCAGCCCTCTGGCTGGAAAACCAGCCACTCGAGAATTGCTCGTTGATATTCCCCGATTAATTTCTGCCTACTATACCGAGAGACCTGACCCGCATATCTTTGCCCAGCAGGTGTCGTTTGGCACTTCGGGGCATCGCGGCACATCGCTGGCGCGGAGCTTTAATGAGGATCATATCCTGGCCATCAGCCAGGCCATCGTTGAATATCGCTTGAAACAGGGCACCACCGGCCCATTGTATATCGGCAAAGATACGCATGCGCTGTCTGAGCCAGCCATGCGCAGCGCGCTGGAGGTGTTTGCTGCCAATGGCGTCCAGATCATGCTCCAGGAGGGTTTCGGTTATACACCCACACCTGCGATCTCACGTTCGATCCTGGTCTACAACCGGGGGCGTACCCGGGGCCTGGCGGATGGCGTGGTGATTACGCCCTCGCACAATCCGCCCGGAGACGGGGGCTTTAAATATAATCCCCCGGATGGAGGCCCGGCGGGATCAGAGATCACCAGGGCGATCGAGGAGCGGGCTAACCAGATTTTGATGGAAGGCTTGAAGGCTGTCAAACGCATACCCTGGTCTAAGGCAATTAAGGCCTCCACCACGCACCAGGTAGATTTTATCCAGCCATACGTGGAAGACCTGGCGAACGTGGTCAACCTGGAAGCAATTTCTGCTGCTGGGGTGCGCATCGGCGTTGATCCTCTGGGCGGAGCAGGGGTTGCTTACTGGGGCCCGATTGCCGAAATCTATGGTTTGGATTTAGATGTCGTGAACCAGGATGTCGACCCCACCTTTCGTTTTATGACCGTTGACCACGACGGGAAGATCCGCATGGACTGTTCTTCGCCCTACGCCATGGCGGGCTTAATTGATATGAAAGACAGCTACGACATCGCCTTTGGCAATGACTCCGACTTTGACCGGCATGGAGTTGTCACGCCCGTGGGGGGGTTGATGAACCCCAATCATTACCTGGCGGTTGCGGTGTGGTACTTGTTCCAGAACCGCCCGGCCTGGGCAGCCAAAGTCAAAGTGGGGAAGACGGTTGTGACCAGCGCAATGATTGACCGGGTGTCAAAATTCCTCAACCGGGACCTGGTTGAAGTTCCAGTCGGTTTCAAGTGGTTTGTGCCGGATTTGTTAACAGGCGACCTGGGTTTTGGCGGCGAGGAAAGCGCCGGAGCATCTTTTTTGCGCATGGATGGCACGACCTGGACAACGGATAAAGATGGGATCATTCTGAACCTGTTGGCAGCGGAGATACTGGCAGTGACCGGAGAGGATCCGGCACACATCTACCAGCAACTGCAGGAGAGGTTCGGGCAGGCGTTTTACCAGCGCCTGGAAGGCAAAGCTACTGCGGAACAAAAAGCGGTTTTCAGCAAATTATCACCAGAGATGATCACCGCCGAGGATTTGGCGGGGGAGAAAATCACTGCCAAGCTAACCCGGGCTCCCGGGAATGACGCTGATATCGGCGGTTTGAAGATTGTGACTGAAAATGGATGGACAGCCGTTCGCCCATCAGGTACAGAGGATATTTACAAGGTTTATGCAGAAAGCCTTTCAAGCCAGGAGCATCTGAATCGCATCCTGGAGGAAGGGCAAGCCATCGTCCAGGATTTGTTTGCCAGCCAGTCAGGCTGATTGATCATGCGGCGATTCGGAGTTGACATTTTAATGAATTAATTTTTCAAGGAGGTTTATATGGCGGCTGTTAATGTTTTGCAAATTGTGGTTAATGAGTTTTTTCAAGGCCTGGGGGCATGGTTGGTGGTGCCAATGAGGGTTATTACATTTTTTGGGGAAGAATTGTTTTATATCCTCTTACTGCCGGTGCTGTACTGGAGTTTTGACCAGATGATCGGTCTGCGCGTGGGGATGATGTTGCTGCTCAGCAACGGGTTTAATGCCTTTTTCAAGTTTTTATTCCGCTTACCGCGTCCCTGCTGGATCAGTGACACAGTCACCTGTCATGTTCACGAAACCTCGTTTGGCTTGCCCTCAGGGCATGCTCAAAACGCGATCTCAGTATGGGGCTGGCTGGCTGTTGAAGTTAAGAAACGCTGGTTTACGATTGTGATGGTGGCGCTGATTTTCCTGATCGGGATTTCCAGGCTGGTTTTAGGCGTGCACTTCCTGGGTGATGTGCTGTTTGGCTGGCTGATCGGCGGTTTGCTGGTGGCGGGATTTGCAGCCTGGTCTAAAAAAATTGGACGCTGGTTTGAGGCGCGTTCCTTTGGCGCAAGGCTCGGGTTGGCGGTTGCTAGCACAGTCGCGTTGATGCTGTTGATCCTGGTCGTTAATTGGGCTTTGGGTCCCATGTGGGTGATGGACCCTGAATGGGCGGGGCGGGCTGGTCAGGTGGCGCCGTTCAGTCTGGACGGCACCTTTACCCTGGGTGGCACCTGGACGGGGTTGCTGGTTGGTTTTGTGATCCTCTCAGAGAAGAAAGGGCGTTTCCTGGCGAATGAAGGCGGATGGCGTCGGCTGGTGCGTTTGCTGATCGGCTTGCTCGGCGTGGTGATCCTGTACTTTGGCCTGGGTCAGGTCCTCCCGCGGGGTGCGCATTTCCTTGGTTATTCCATGCGGTTTATTCGTTACACACTGGTGGGTTTGTGGGTTTCATGGTTGGCACCGCTGGTATTTGAAAAAGTGGGTGTGTTGAAATTTAAGGAATGAGATCGCTGATAGGAGATAGAGCTTAGAACTTAGAACGTAGAGCTTAGAGCTTAGAGCTTAGAACGAAATACGTAGTACGTAGAACTACGTTCTAAGTACTATTCTCCATTCAAAGTTTCCCAATTCCTGATTCCTACTTCCTGATTCCTATTACCTGATCCCTGATTCACCACTCACAAATTTCTCGTAAAAATTATAAATTTGCGGGCGAGTTGTTTCCTGGGAAGCCCGTTGCGTGACCAGAGCCAGGTTGTGCTCAGTGGCTTTTTGGCGCAGTGCTTGATCCTCCAGCGCCTGACACAGCGCTTCACCCAATCGCGCGGGTGAGCGCGGGTCCACCAGCAGACCGTTGACGCTGTTATCAATCCATTCCCGCAAGGATTCGATATCGCCGACGATCGGGAAACAGCCGCAGGACATCGCTTCCAACAGTGAGTTGGGCGTGCCGTCGTGACTGCTGGGTGAGACAAATACCCGGGCAGATTTGAGCAGCGACCATAATTGAGGCTGGGAGAGTTTGGGCAGCAGGTGGGTATGGTTTTGAATGCCATACTGGTTGACCCAGGTTTCCGCCTGGCGGTTCTCAGCCAGGTTGGGACAGATAAAATGAACTTCGGGGTGGCGAGTAAGGACAGCAGGAATGGCAGCAAAGAACACATCCTGATGAACGGATTTCGGCCGCATGCCGCGCGGGTTGACCACAAAGACGCCGGATGCTGGCAGGCCAAATGCGCCCGGGTCCAGGCGCGGGGCAGCGAAAATGGTTTTTAGATCCAAACCTCCCGAGCCGGGAACGACCAGCGTCGGCACATCTGCTGGCAGACCCCAGTTGCGCGCCAGGCGCACATCCCGCTGTGTATCGGCGGTGAAGCCATCGGCACGCGCCAGGCAACGTTGTGTGCAGGTGCGCATCAAAGGCGAAGCGCTGGCGTGCAGGGTCAGGTCATTGCCCCAGGTAGCGGCGATGAAAGGGATTCCTTTTGGGGTATAGCTGCCCAGCATGCCCTCAAAGGGGATGCGCAGTGCATGTACCAGGTCGGGCTTGACATTGGATACCAGCGCCTTGTAGGGACGGGCAAACCTGGCGACCGTTAGCGGACCCAGGAGATCGCGCAGAGGTTGCAAGACCGGGGCAAAATGGCGGATCAGCCTGCGGGCAGGATTGGATTTGGGTTGACCATCAGAGGCTGTTAAACTGGTCTGGGCTGAAGGGCTCAGCTGGCTGAAGGCGATTGGCAGAATGGAAAAATGCCTTACGCCCTCTGGTGGGTTGCAGGGGAAGGTAGAAACCAGGCTGACGGTGTAACCCAGCGCCTGGATGTTTGTGATCCAGCTAAGTGCCGTAGGGCTGCGACCATCAGCGATCAACAGGATATGCGCGCTCAAGGCAAACTCCGCTTGAGCGCCTCGATGAATACAGCAACCATTTTCTCCAGGTTGATCTCCTCAGACACAATTCGGTAACTCTCAGCTCCCATTTTGCGCAGGGCGGGGATATCTTCCAATGCTGTGGAGAGGGCCGCGCCCAGGGCGGTCAGGTCATCGGGTGGAATTTGCCAGCCATTTTCCGGACGAACGAGATCTGCCTGGGTGCCATCAGCCTCGGCGGCGATCATGGGCAGTCCGTAGCTCATGGCCTGCTGAATTGCTAACCCGCCGGTGCCAGGCAGGACGAAAAGATCCGCTGAATGGAATTGTTCTGCCAGTTCTGCGCCGTACAGGGCGCCAGTGAACACCGCACAGGGGTAAACCTCCTCAGCCAGGGTTTCCAGGCGCTCCCGGTCGGGTCCGTCACCGACGATTACCAGGTCTGGCTGTAATACTTCAGGCAGTTGAGAGCAGGCGCGCAGCAATTTATCCACCTGTTTGCGCGCTTGCAGTCGCCCAACAAACAGGACCCGCCCGGGCTGATCTTTTGCTAGTACAGGGCGTTCAGGCAGCGGGTGGGTTGGTGCGGGAGCCACCGCGTTGATGGCAATCAGGATACGCTCTGGCGGAAACCCCGAACGGGCATATTCATCCGCACCGGTCTGGCTGTAGGTGATCAGGGCGTCAAACTGGCTGATGAAGTGTGCGCGGCGCTGGCAGCGAAACCCGGCCAGCAGCCCGGATGTAGGCGGCGCGCCCAGACCCCAACCGATCACCGGGCGAGCCCGTTTGCGCATCCAGCGCAGGGCAGCCGGGGTGCGTAAATATCGGGGGTTGGCTTCAACGATCAGGATATCGGGGTTTAATTGCTTCAACCAGCGCAGCAAACCAAATTGCAGGCACAGGTAAAAATTGTTTTTCAGCAGGTGCAGGTTTTTTCCGTGGGTAAGCCGGGCAGAATCGAGGGAGGCTGCGGTTTTAATCATTTCGTCTTCGCGGGGCTCGCCGGCGAAGACCTCCAATCCGCCAGGACAAGCCACGCCCAGGGCGTTGAAGAAAGGCGCCCGGTATTCAGCCAGAACACGCTGCACCACGCCAACCTTCCCTGTAAACGCACTCATGCAGCCTCCAGGGCATTCAGGTAGCCGGCGAGCATGGTTTCAAGGCTGAATACAGCTTCAGCCCGGGCGCGCGCCCGCGCCCGGTAGGCGGGGTTATCCTGCAAGATTTCAACGCAAGCCTGTGCCAGGGGCGGAATCAGCGGGTCCTCTAACTGCCAGTGATCAGCGCCGTAGGGCACGACCCGCCCGGCGCCGTCCTGGATCAGTTCAGCCAGTGCGCCGGTATCATAAGCCAAAACCGGGGTGCCGCAAGCCAGCGCTTCGATCACACTGTTGGGGCAGGCGGCGTTGAGATCAGCGCTGAACAGCACGTGGGCAGAGCGATCAACGGCGGGGATGTCCTCGCGGGGGAGCACGCCGCGCCATGTGATCCACAGATCAGGCGCCAGGCTGTGGGCACGGGCTTTCATTTCGTCGGTGACATCGCCGGCAACCATCAATTCAAGGGGGCTTCCGCAGTTTGTTCTGACCGCACTGGCCAGTTTTAAGGCGGTTTCCAGCCCGCGGGTGTAAGCGCCAACCAGGCGCCCTTCCACCAGCAGGATCCGAAAGTGATCCTCTGGCGGAGTTTCAGGCCCGTTGGGAGAAAATTCTTGCAGATCAACCCCGTTATAAGTGACCTGGTGCGGGATCGGTCGAGGACCGTAAACCCTGTTCCACCAGTCGTGGCAGAAGTGGCTCTGGTACACGATACCATGTGCCAGGTGACGGCGGATGAAGGCCAGGATGCGGTTATTGACCTCCGACCTCAAAAAAAGGCGCGGGGCAGTCTTTTCCAGCCTGTGAATCCAGTTCATGCCGTTGAGGCGTTGAATGATGCGCACACCACGGCGTTTTGCCTGCCAGAGCTTTATAAGTTGCCGGGTTCCGCCGATGACGAGAACGGCGGTATTCTCAGGGTTGGCGATGTTAAAGGTATGGGGAATGCCGCGGGACTGAAGGCCGGCAATCATTCTGGCCTGGAAGGAGGCTGTTCCGCCCAACCCGGTCAGCTCAGGCACCAGGCAGATTTGACCCTTCATGAAAGCCTATCATCCGATTGGGTATCAATTGCTTTTGCCATGTTTTACCCCGTTTGTGAAGCTAAAAGTGCAGCAACGATACGTTCAGCCGCATGCCCATCGCCATAGGGATTGACCGCCCCAGCCATGGCAGCGTGGGCCGCGCGGTCATCGAGCAGTTTCCGGGCCTCCAGGTAAATGGTGTCTGGATCTGTACCGACAAGTTTTAAAGTGCCTGCCTGGACGCCCTCCTGGCGTTCGGTGCGCTGGCGCAAGACCAGGGTGGGAATGCCAAAGGACGGCGCTTCTTCCTGGATGCCGCCCGAATCGGTCAGGATCAGGGTGGCATGTTTCATCAGGTGGACCAGGGGCAGGTAATCCAGGGGCGGAAGCAGGTGGATGTTATTGATGCTGGATAGCGCCTGGTGGACCGGTACATGAATGTTGGGGTTGAGGTGAACCGGGTAAACGATGGCAATTTCATCCGGGTAAGCCTGTGCCAGGCGTTTGAGAGCCAGGCAAATATCCAGAATGGGTTGACCGAAGTTTTCCCGGCGGTGTGCAGTCACCAGCACCAGGCGGCGCTTGCCACCGGATATGCCCGTTTGGTCAAGCAGTTGATCAACCTGCGGAGGGGCTGGTTGCTGGCTGATGATCTTCAGGGCATCAATGACCGG
>Ga0116160_1002421_pt1 | contig 17714 bp, 17 predicted proteins | sample AD_JPNAS2_MetaG_FD_89879 | JGI IMG/M metagenome (GOLD analysis project Ga0116160, IMG submission 89879) | Active sludge microbial communities of municipal wastewater-treating anaerobic digesters from Japan - AD_JPNAS2_MetaG | ecosystem: Engineered > Bioreactor > Anaerobic > Digestate | place...
CCTTCGGCACCGCCCTCGGCCGCGCCTGCGTCATGCTCTCCCGCCACCGCGCCCACCTGACCGTCGTCACCGATACCGCCACCCCCGCCGTCCTACGCGGCCCCGACCCCGACCCGGCCACCCTCACCCACCGCAACCTGCTCGACGCACTACTCACCTGAAACCCCCAGCCCCAGCCCGCCAGCGCGACCCTGGGCCGGGCGGCATGGGGTGCCCGGCCCAGGGCTCGGCCGTGCCAGTCGAGCTCGCCCCCGGTGGAGCAGCGAGAGGGGCCGGTGTGGATGCACCGACCCCTCCCGTCCCTTCGCCGCTCACCGGCGCAGCCGCACCTCCCGGAACGTCGTCGCCACCCGCAGCGCCTCCGCCTCATCGAAGAAGCCCTCCGCCGCGAGAATCTGCGCAGCCCCACGCGGCCCGGTCCCCTCGAAACCGCTCGTGACCCCGTTGAGCGCCAGAACCCGCCCAGCACCGTCCGTCAGCGTCATCAGCGGGTACACCGCCACCCCCGCCGACGAACGCCTGTAAGGCCACCCTGAGCCTCCTGCGGCCCTCCCAGCCGGACCTCCACGACCCGGCCGAACATCGCCCTCGTGCCCTTCCACGTCTCGATCGAGGACGCGGTCACACCGCACCCGTCATCAGTGGCGGCGTAAGGGTTGGCAACGATCTCCATCACAGACTCCCTCTCGGGTCGAATCTCCCTCGGGTGGTCAGCCCGAGCACTTGGTTGGTGTCTTCGACACTAGCCGCCACCATCGACAACCCGGCCTCACGAACCCCCACAACGCCACTGCCACACCCGGCAAGGGGTGCCGGGTGTGGCAGTGCTAGGACGACGCTGCGGTGGTGCTCCTTCGACCCGGGAAGGTGCGCCAGCCAGGTGCCTGATGACGCCAACCGCAGGGGTTGTCGGTGTCAGGTGGCACTGTCAGTGTCAACGGCGAGCGATTTTGAGACTTACCCGGGAGTATGAGACGCCGTGAGACAGATCGGTACTCCAGCGGCGGACTTCGAGACGTCAGCCGCAGAAATTGAGACGCAGCTGATCCGTCACATTCCCATCTGTCGGTTGATCGCGGTCGCTCCGATCTCGACAGCGAGGTCGCGACCCACGTTGCCGAGGTAGGCGGCGGTCTTACTGAGCCAGCCCTTCCGCTCGGGGTCTGGCTCCCGGTCCGCAGCCTCATGGAGGGCGCTGACGAGTCGATCTGCGATCGTCTCAGCTGTCGGCCAGGCACCGACCGCGCGACGCGCGTGGCCGGTTGGAGCGCCGATCATGACGACGTGGCCCGAGGAGTACCTCTGCATCTTCTTGACGTAGGGCGGCTGCTCAGAGTCGAGCGCTCTGAGCGCCGACTGGACAACCTCGGCGGCGAGTCCGGTCTTCGCCTCGATTTGGTTGGGGCTCACGATCTGACCCGTCTCTTCATAGAGCTCAACGATCGCCCGTAGTACGGGCAGGTCACGCACAGTCCACGTCTGATCCATGGACCTATTGACTCAGACACCACCGACAACGCCGGCGACTGCGGCAGGCTGGTCTCATGCCAGGTGGTGATGCTTTCGACGAGCGGGATGTTCGCCACGAGTTGGCAGCAGTTATCGATGGCCTACGCTCACTGCTCCGGGCCTTCGATGAAGTCGAGCCAGCTGCGATGGTCGAGCGCGTCTACATCCACGCGGTCAACGAGCTCGACCTCGCTGGCCGAACGGTTGTTGATGCCCTCGATCGCGGCTTGGGCGGTGCGCGGTAGTCGCCGTCTCGGGACGCCCGCGCTGCTCGACCCTTAGGGTTGCGATCAGTGAATACCGGTAATGGTGACCCCAAGTTGGCGGCCGAGCAGCGCGCGCGTGTGCTCATCGACCGTCAGCTTGCTGATGCAGGCTGGTCGGTGCAGGACAAGAAGGACCTGAACCTGTTCGCCAACGATGGCGTGGCCTGCCGTGAGGCGGTCATGAAGACAGGGCACGGCCGGGCCGACTACCTCCTCTACGTCGACAAGAAGGTCGTCGGGGTCATCGAGGCCAAGCCCGAGGGCACCACGCTCTCGGGCGTCGAGTGGCAGTCGGCGATGTACGCCAACGGCCTCCCTGCCGACGCACAGCTGCGATCGATCACCGTCGACGGACGCCTGCCGTTCGTGTTCGAGGCCAGCGGGTCGGAGACCCACTTCACGAATGGCTACGACCCCAGCCCTCGCGCCCGGCGGATCTTCAACTTCCCCAAGCCCGCAACCCTGGCGAAGCTCGTCCGGGATGCCGAGGCTGATCCGGACACCCCGACCTGGCGTGCCAAGGTGCGTCACCTCCCAACACTGGACGAGGCGCCGCTTCGGCCTGCTCAGATCACCGCGATCAAGGGCATCGAGCAGAGCCTGGCCGACCAGCAGTTCGACCGTTCGCTGGTGCAGATGGCCACCGGAGCGGGCAAGACATTCACGGCAGCGACCACCGCCTACCGACTCCTCAGGCACGGCGGCTTCCGGCGCATCCTCTTCCTCGTCGACCGCAACAATCTCGCCGAGCAGACGATCGCCGAGTTCCAGAACTACCGCACCCCCGGCGACGGGCGCCGCTTCACCGAGATCTACAACGTCGACAAGCTCACCAGCGCCGGCATGCTCGGCTCCTCCGACGTCGTGGTCTCCACAATCCAGCGCGTCTACTCAGTCCTGCGCGGCAACGACGTCACCGAGGGCGACGACCCGGGCCTCGATGACTACGTCCCCGACGCACCCGTCACCGTCAGCTACTCCACGGACCTCCCGCCCGAAGCCTTCGACCTCGTCATCGTGGACGAAGCCCACCGCTCCATCTACGGCGTCTGGCGCGGCGTCCTCGAGTACTTCGACGCCCACGTCATCGGCCTGACCGCCACCCCCGGCAAGCAGACGTTCGCGTTCTTCCGGCAGAACCTCGTCTCCGAATACACCTACCCCCAGTCCGTTGCCGACCGGGTCAACGTCGACTTTGACCTCTATCGGATCCGCACTGAGATTAGCGACCGTGGCTCCACGATCGACGCCGGCACCATCGTCCCCAAGATCGACCGCCGCACCCGCCAGCAGCGACTGGAGGCGATCGAGGAGGACTTGGAGTACACGGAACGGCAGCTCGACCGTGCCGTCACCGCCAGGTCCCAGATCCGCCTCGTTCTGGAGACCTTCCGCGACCGGCTCTTCACCGAGATCTTCCCCGGCCGCTCCACCGTCCCAAAGACACTGATCTTCGCCAAGGACGACGCCCACGCCGAGGAGATCGTCACCACCGTCCGTGAGGTCTTCGGCAAGGGCAACGACTTCGCCGCCAAGATCACGTATGCCGCGAAGGACCCCAAGGGTCACCTCCAGGCCCTCCGCACGTCCCCCACTCTGCGGGTCGCCGTGACCGTCGACATGATCGCCACCGGCACCGACGTCAAACCGCTCGAATGCGTCCTCTTCATGCGCGATGTCCGCTCGGCGCAGTACTTCGAACAGATGAAGGGCCGCGGCGCCCGCACCATCGCCCCGGCCGACTTCCAGTCCGTGACGCCCGACGCCACCGCCAAGACATGCTTCGTCATCGTCGACGCGGTCGGGGTCACCGAGCACGAGTTCGTCGACCCGCCGCTGAACCGCGACAAGGCGGTGCCACTCAAGAAGCTCCTCGACAAGGCCGCGAACCTCACCATCACCGAGGACGAGACCGCCACCCTCGCCTCCCGCTTGGCCAAGCTTGAACTCGAGCTGACACCGGAGGAACGCACCGAGCTCGACGAGGTCGCCGGCGGCTCACTCCGTGACATCGTCCGCGCGCTGGTCGATGCCGTAGACCAAGACGCGCAGGCCCAAGCGCTCGAGGGGGCAGCAGATCCCGACCAGGCACGTCGGGACCTGCTCGAGCAGGCAGTCGCGCCACTCGCCTCCAACCCCGACCTGCGGACCCGCATCCTCGAACTCCGCGCCACCCACGACCGGATCGTCGACGAGGTCAGCGTCGACGTCCTCCTCGACGCTCACGGAGTCGTCGACCCCGACCGGGCCAAGTCGGTGGTTGAGTCCTGGGCTGAATATCTGACCGAGCACCGCGATGAGATCACCGCGATCCAGGTCATCACCGAGACCAAGGTCCGGCGAATCGCCTTTGCGGATATTCAAGAGCTCGCTGACCGCATCTCCCGGCCGCCGCACAACTGGACCCCCGACATCATCTGGACCGCGTACGAAGCCGTCGACGTGGGCAGGGTCAGGCACAGCGACCGGCACACAATCACAGACCTGGTGTCACTGCTCCGCTATACGGTCGGCCTCGACCACGAACTTGTGCCGTACGCCACTCGAGTCCAAGAGCGGTATGCCGCTTGGCTGGCTCAACAGGCGCAAGCCGGCTCCAACTTCTCCCCTCTCGAAAGGTGGTGGCTCGACCGCATGGTCGACGTGATCGCGTCCAGCGCCGGCATCACCGCCGACGACCTCGACCGCGCACCCTTCACCGACAAGGGCGGTGTCGACGGCGCCCTCCGCGACCTCGGCGACCGTGCGGAGCTTTACCTCGACCAGCTCAACGCGGAGCTCACCGCGTGACGCTCACTGATTCGCCCTTTCCTCAGGTAGCTCTAAGTGAGTTACTTCTGCCCATTTCGGGTAGGAAATTGGTCCAGCAGGGATGGAGCCCGCGATGCATGGTCACACCGTCCCCAGACGAGGAGACGTGGGCTGTAGTAAAGACCACCGCGATCCAAGCCGGTTGGTTTGACGACACCCAACACAAGGAGCTTCCCCACACCCTGACTCCCAGGCCCGGCATCGAGATTCGTCGGGGTGACCTGCTCATCACCTGCGCGGGGCCGAGGTCAAGGTGTGGTGTCCCCACGTTGGTCCGGAAGACTAGACCACGCCTCATGATGTCCGGAAAAATGTACCGATTCCGACCAGCCGAGGCGCTGGATCCCGAGTTTCTTGAAAAGTGGCTACTTAGTCCGGAAGCGCAGAAGCGCATCGATGACATGAAGACCGGCATCAGCGACAGTGGCCTCAACCTCACGCACGGTCGTTTCGTCCAGCTTCCCGTTCCGGTCCCAACGCTGAAAGTGCAGCGGCGGATCGTCGAGATCCTCGAAGCCCATCTCTCCCGCCTCGACGCGGCTCAGCGCAGCTTGCGAGTGGCTGCCTCCCGTCAGAGGGCATGGCGAAAGGCGGTCCTTCATCATTGGATTTGGGACGAATCGTTCCCGCTGACGACTGTCGCGGAGGTGCTCCGGGAACCGATGCGCAACGGGCGATCCGACCGGGCCTCAACCGACCCACAGGCGGTACGCACGCTGACGCTGACGGCCGTAACGAAGGGCGAGTTCGTGGACAAGTATACGAAGCCAACCTCGACGGCACGGGAGATGGCCGCTGGGCTCTGGCTCGAACCGGGCGACGTTCTTGTCCAGCGGTCGAACACGCCCGAGTTGGTGGGAACCAGCGCCCGGTACGACGGACCGCGCGAATGGGCGATCTTTCCGGACCTCATGATTCGCCTCCGAGCCGATGAATCGCGCATGGACAGTCGTTTCCTCGTCGCAGCCCTCCGGTCCGAACGTGCTCACGGCTCCCTCCGCAAACGGGCAAAGGGCTTGGCAGGGTCCATGCCCAAGATCGACCAACGCGCAGTGGGTGAGACCGTCGTTCCGATACCGCCACGACATCGTCAATTGGAGATCGCGGCGCGCCTGGAGGAACTGGACCGCGCGGAGGATCGGCTTCGAGCGTCCGCTGCGGTGGCCGCTCGTGGTGGCGAAGCCCTACGACAGGCAGTGCTCGCGGCGGCTTTCGAGGGGAGGCTGACCGGACGGCATACGGACAGTGAAGTGATCGAGGAGCACGCGGATGTCTGACCTCAAGTTGTTCCGGATCAGCAAGGGGATCGCCTCAGAGTTGGCCAGCTCGTCGGTGGCGCTCGAACGCTCCCTGCAGACGCTCATCGAGGCCAACATGGAGACCCTCTTCGGCGTCCGTCTCCTGGCCTCGGAGTACTCCACGGGCATCCGTCACGGCGGTCGCATGGACTCGCTGGGGATCGACGAGAACGGCAGCCCGGTGATCTTCGAGTACAAGCGGGCCGTCAACGAGAGCGTCATCAACCAAGGCCTGTTCTACCTCGATTGGCTTATGGACCACCGGGGCGACTTCAAGGTGCTCGTCCTCGATCGGCTCGGTGCCGAGGCGGCCGAGGCGATTGACTGGCGCAACCCACGGCTGATCTGTGTGGCCAGCGGCTTCACGAAGTACGACGAGCACGCCGTCAACCAGATGAACCGGAGTATCGACCTCGTTCGCTACCGCGACTTCGAGGGAGAGTTGTTGGCCCTCGAGCTCATCCATTCGTCGAGAGTCGACTCAGTCACGTCCGTCGACGCTCCCGACGTTGCTCCCGGCGGAGGGACCAGCCCGGCACCCGCGACCTACAAGACGGTGACCGAATACCTCGAACAGTCGCCGCCGGAGCTGAAGGACTGGTTCGGGGAACTCGACGATTACGTCCGCGCCCTCGGCGACGACGTCACCCAGAAGACGCTCAAGTACTACATCGCCTACCGACGGTTGAGGAACTTCCTCTGCGTCGAGGTCCTTCCCGCCCGGCGCCAGCTGACTCTCTATCTCAAGGTGAATCCGGACACGGTTGACCTGATCGAAGGCTTCACCCGTGATGTCCGACAGATCGGTCACTTCGGTACGGGTGACCTTGAGGTGCGCGTCAGTGGCCCCGACTCACTGGCCCAGGCACTCCCGTTGGTTCAGCGTTCATACGAGGAGAGCTGATGTGGACTCTGGAGCAAGGAAGTACTGATGAGTGACGCACGTCGGCTGGTTGACAAGCTCTGGTCGTACTGCGACGTCCTGCGCGACGACGGGGTCGGCGTCATCGAGTACACCGAGCAGCTGACCTATCTGCTCTTTCTCAAGATGGCGCACGAGCGCGCCACCCGGAAGCTGAAGCCGCAGCAGATCGTGCCCGAGGAGTACTCGTGGCAGCGACTCCTCGACGCACAAGGTGATCAGCTCGAGATCGAGTACACCCGCATCCTCAACGGACTGGCCCGCCAGCCCGGCGTGATCGGCACGATCTTTCGTAAGGCGCAGAACCGCATTCAGGACCCGGCCAAGCTCAAGCGCCTTGTCGTCGACCTCATCGACAAAGAGAACTGGTCTCAGTCCGGCACGGACATCAAGGGTGACGCCTACGAGGAGTTGCTCAGCAAGGGCGCCTCTGACAAGGGATCTGGCGCGGGCCAGTACTTCACGCCGCGCGCCCTCATCCAGGCGATCGTCGACGTCATCCAGCCCACCGTCGAAGACACTGTCGTCGACCCCGCCTGCGGCACGGCCGGCTTTCTCCTGGTGGCCAACGAGTATGCCGAGCAGGGCGCCGAGTCGATGACGCCGACGCAACGGGCCAAGCTGCAGGAAGGCTTCGTCAACGGCTACGAACTCGTCGACGGAACCGCTCGCTTGGCGGCTATGAACCTCCTGCTGCACGGGATCGGCACGGCCGACGGGGAATCGCTCATCGAGGTGCGCGACTCGCTCATTGCCGATCCGGGCAAGCGCTGGTCCGTCGTGCTGTCGAACCCGCCGTTCGGCAAGAAGTCGTCGCTCACGATGGTCGGAGCCGATGGCCGGGAAGTGCGCGAGGACCGTGAGATCGAGCGCCAGGACTTTGTCGCCACGACGAGCAACAAGCAGCTCAACTTCGTCCAGCACATCATGACGATCCTCGACACCAACGGCCGCGCGGCAGTCGTGCTGCCCGACAACGTGCTCTTCGAGGGCGGCGCGGGCGAGACCATCCGCCGCAAGTTGCTCACCGACTTCGACCTGCACACCATGCTGCGGCTGCCCACCGGCATCTTCTACGCCCAAGGCGTCAAGGCCAACGTGCTCTTCTTCGACAAGAAGGTCGCCCGGCCCGGTCAGCCGTGGACCGAGAAGATGTGGGTCTACGACCTGCGCACCAACAAGCACTTCACCCTCAAGCAGAACCCACTCCGGCGAGCCGACCTCGACGACTTCGTTGCTGCATACGAGCCGGGACGGCGCGACCGGCGCGACGAGAGCGAGCGCTGGAAGCCCTTCACCTACGACGAGATCACGGCGCGAGACAAGGCCAACCTCGACATCACTTGGCTGCGTGACGAGTCCCTCGAGGACCTCGACAACTTGCCGTCACCGGATGTCCTGGCGCGCGAGATCGTCGAGGACCTCACTGCTGCGCTTGAAGAGTTCGAAGCAGTCGCGACCGCGTTGGAGGAGCAGTTTGGCCGACCGGTCGAGTAGGCCCTTCCCAACCGCTCCACATACCGGTATGTTCACAAACCGGTAAGCCACAACGGGATCTTCGATAGATCGAACGTGGCCCGGACGGACCTGACCACCCCGGCCGGCAAGCAACGGGCTATCACCCTCTGGCCCCAGCTTCGTTGAAGTTGGAGTGCCGGAGGAAGACATGGTCGCCAAGCAACCCATCAAGGCCCGACGTGGGCGTCCCCGGCTTCGCGCCATCTCCACTGACTGCCCAGTCCGTGTCGAGTTGCGGCTCACCCCCGAACTGGCACGACGCCTCTTCGCCGCCGCCGACGACACAGGACGCACGGTGAGTGCAGTCGGCGAAGCCGCCCTTCAGGAGGTCCTCCTCAAGGAGCAGGCCATGTGACGCGACCCGGGCACTTCTGGGAGCCCGTCATCCCCCAGACACGACGAAAGCCGGGCGGCAACCCGGCTTCGACGCGAAACGCGGCAGAACCGCGCTCAAGTTCATTCAACCCGAAACCCCTTGGGGGCTCGCTGCTGCCATTGTGGCGACCCGACGTGCCCGCGTCAACGGTGAGCCTCTGGACGAGAGGAAACCCCTCATGCGCAAACGCCACTCCGCGGTCCCTCACAGACTCGGCCGACGGACCAACTTCATCCCCTCACTCGAAGGACATCCCGCGAAGTGGGCGGAGGCCATTGACGTCGCTGGCGACGCCGCCGAGCGGGCGAAGGTGGCCTCAGCCGCCTCGGCGACACTCCTGACGATCGACACCGACTGCCTGCCCATGGTCGCGACCGCCGACGTCAACTCCTTGATGTCGATGGTGCCGGACCAGCTGCTGCCGGTCCGCCGGCCGGCTTCTCACAAGGGAATGAAGAACTACATAACCAGAGTGGTCGTCCCGACCGAGGCCCACGAGTGCCGGGCGGTGTGGTGCGAGAGCTTCAACGAGCTCACCCATCTCCGCGACCTGTTGATCTCTCGACAACCGACCCAAGTGGCTACACAGCCCTTTCGGCTGGAGTGGATCATGACGACTGGAGTCCGGGGACACGTCCCCGACTTCCTCCTCCGCGACGCTGACGGGCGTGCGCTCTTAGTCGACGTGACCACGCGGACCAAGCTCGACGATCCAAGATTGAAGGCCGTCCTCCAGCTCACGGCGGCGACCGCTGAGGCCCTGGGGTGGGAGTACCAGGTGCGGACCGAGCTCCCCGCCCAGCGCGTGCGGAACATCAACTTCCTCCATGCCGGACGCAATGACACCGATCAAGACCGAGCCGGCGCGTCACGGCTCTTGCGCCAAACACCAGGCTCGATCGACGTCCAGCGTGCAAGCGACCTTCTTGGGGGAGGGGCACAAGGCTTCGTCCGTCTGTGGGATCTCATCGCGCACGGCTACGTGCAGATCAACCTGGACTCCGTGATGGAGCTGGACAGCACCGTTGCGTTCCAGGCAACGGGGGGAGGTGCGCCGTGGCTGCACACCATGTGACCGCTGCTCATCGCCGTCGGCCTATCGGTGCTGGACACCCGGTCGACGAGCTGCCAGATGCGGGCACGGTCATCGGGATCACCCGCGATGAGGACGGCAGGGTCGTTGTCGTCGTGGACCATGGTGACCATCGAACGCGAGTGACGTGGATGGCGCTGGTCAAGGCGTCACTGACCTGCAAGCCTGCACCACCCGTGGATGTCCTCGAGCAGCATCCAGCACCCATGCTGGCGGAACTGGGCGAAGAAGAGCGCGCGGCCGTCTCGAAGCGCTACCGCGACCTGGTGCAGATCGAGACAGGATCCCTGCGAGGGAACCCGGAGGCCGACCGCCGTGCTGGAATCCTCAACCCGGCCTACGACCCGAAGTCCACCACCTCAGCAGAGCGCCTGATCACGAAGAGCCTCGAGCTCAGAGCCCTCGGCGAGATGGGCGCCTCCCGAGCCTCGCTCTACCGCCAAGTTGGTCGCATCGGCGAGGGGCCCGACTTCCTGATCCACGGGAACCGCCGGACTCTGACCCAGCGGCTTGATGAGTTCGATCCGGCCGTCGTTGAGATCGTCCGCGAGGAAGTCGCGGCCGAGAGTCAGAGGCCACGAAAGAGCCAGCGCAAGCTGCTTGTCCGGATCAGAAGCAGGCTCGATCGGGCCGCCGTGGCGGACGAGGTCACGCGCCATCAGTTGGGCGTCCTGGTCGGGGAGGTCTCTCGCGGGCGCGGCCTTCACCACGTGGCGAAGACTCGTCGTTCTGAGTCCAGCCGGCCTCTCGCCGTCTACGGGGCTCAACGCGTCAGTCGCCCCGGTGAACTGGTCCAAGTCGATGCCACCCCCACGACGGTGGCCATCCTCGGTCCCCAAGGCGTGTTGGTGCCAGCGGTCATCCTCAGCGCGATCGACGTCTACACACGCTGGTTCGTCGCGCTTCGCGTCTGCGTCGGCGCAGCCACATCACGTGACGTGTGCGCGTTGATCGCGCAGATGGGCCGCCCGACGGTCACCAGAGCCGGCTACCCCTACGAACTGGAGATGTGGCACGGCATACCGAGGCTCGTCGCGCTCAACGATGACCCGGAGGGTGAGAAGACCACCATCCAGAAGGTCATCGGCCGCAAGCCCGCGATCCATTCCAGCACCCTGGTCTTCGACCACGGCACGGAGAATGCCAGCGACCACACCTTGGGGTTCGCGGCCGAGTGCGGCATCGACGTTGTCTTCTGTCCGCCGCGACAAGGGCACGCCAAAGGCGTCGTCGAAGCCATCCACAGAGTCATCGCCGATGTCGAGAGCACCCTGCCGATCCACAAGGGCCAGAACGTCCTGAACCGGCCGAACGACCTTGAGCTCGCCGTGCCCATTAAGCCGCAGGATCTCCAAGACATGCTCTGGGAGTACGCCATCGACGTCTACGCGAACGAGCCCCACCGCAACCTCACCGAGGCACACGGATCTCCGACACCCCTGAGCCCAGCCATGGTGTGGGCCGACTACGTGACGTCATTCGGTGAGCTCGACCGCCCCGCCGATCCATGGCTCTACCTCAAGGGCCTCCAGCGCGCCGAGCGCCTGCTGAGCCCGGAGGGAATCCGCCTGCACACGGTCACCTACAACTCCAGTGAGCTCCAGCAACTGCGATCAGTCGTGATGCGCGGCATCGGAGTCAAGGCCCGTCCCCTCACGATCTTCTACGACCGCCTCGACACGACTCGGATCTTCTTGATCCACCCCGTCGAGCGCCACTGGATGATGGTCCCCCGCGCCATCGACCGAAACGGCAGCGTCGCTCCGATGAGCTCGCTGGTCCGCACCCATGCCCTCCGCGACATGGATCAGGACACCCGGCGCGTGCTCACGGAGACCGAGATCCACCGGCTGGAGGCAGCGCTTCTGACCCGCTGGATCGATGGCGTCTTCACCGACCGCCAGGACGGGCGGTACGCCGCCATCGAAGGCGGTCACCAACGCACCTACGCACATGACCTGGAGCAGGCCAGCGACGAAGTCCTCTCGCTCGCGTTCCCCAAGCCCGAGGCAGAGACGGCCGCCGAACCAGCGTTGCAGGAGTACCCCGACACCCGCGATGACGACGAAGAGTTCGATTACACCGAGGAGATCGAGTTCGACGACGACCTCTCCGACTCCTTCGTCGAAGACGAGTCGGGATGGGGGACGTCATGACCGAGCTGACCATTCACCGGCGCCTCATGCCCCAGGACATCGACGACTGGAAGCACTTGGTCATGAACCAGAACCCGCGTCCCGAGCTGGGCGGTCCCGTCACGGACACGCTGCGGGAGCGGGTCGACGCGTACAACCAACGCATCGGCACGATCGTGACCCGCGACACGAAAGCCGTAGCTGAAGCCATCCGACGAGCGCACTTCGAGAACGACCACTCGGCATATGGCAGCGCCACCTGCGTCATCATCAGTGGTCCTCCGATGAGCGGCAAGACACACGCAGCCCTCACCTGCGCGTTCAGTGAGACCCGCGACATCTGGGGCCGGTTGGGGCGCGAGCCAGACGCCGAAGGATTCGACCGGAGCGTGCCGTGGGCCTACGTCGAAGTGCCCAAGCTCGCCCGCGGACTGTCGGTCCTCAAATCGCTTTGGACATTCATCGGCCCACCAGAGCTAGCGCCCCGCGCCACCGCCGCCGACTACCTACACGCCCTGCGCAAACTCGCGCCGTCCATTGGCCTGCGGGGCATCGTCATCGACGACAGCCACGGCGTCGGGCAGAGGCAGAACGAAGACTCTCGCCTGCTCGCCGACATCCTCAAGGGCATCATCACCGGCCTGCCCGCAACCATCGTCCTGGTCGGGACCGGCTTCGACGAGTCAGGGGTCCTCCGCGGCTCAGCGGGAGATCAGGTCCGGCTCCGCGGGGCCCGCTGGATCGACGTCGGCAAGTGGCACCCTCCAAGTGCCACCGGGATCGGAGACTGGGAGCTGCTCGGCAAGAACTTGAGCGAACGCCTGATCCTGCCGAACCCAGGAACATCGATCCGGCTCACCACCCGCGGGACGATTCGCTACCTGCATGAGGGAAGCCGCGGACGACCAGGCCTCGCGGTGGAGTGGGCCAAACGCGCCGCATCGTATGCCGTGTGGCACGACGTAGACCTCGACGCGACTGCGCTGGCTGCAACCCTCGCCGAGCCTTCATTCGGGGAGGCGCCGTGACCACACGCTTTCCCCTACGGATAGAGCCGCTGCCCGGCGAGTGGTGGCGCAGCTACCTGCAACGGGTCGCCGCGAGGTACAGGGTCCACCCATTCGCTGTCCTAGAGCGGGTCTACGGCATCGATCGTCCAGAGCGTCGCCACCTCCGCTGGTCCGGAATCGTCATGTCGGATGCGGCCGTCGCCCACTCCGCCAGGGTCGTGAATCTCGCACCCGACGAGATCCGAGCTATGCACTTGAAGTTGCTCGACGGCTCCGCGCTGGACTTCACCGGCCGCGATCTCGACGAGTTCAATCCCGCAGCCTCCCTGTCCGCCACTCGTCTCCACCTCCGCCATGTAGGGCCACTCGTCCACGCCGCCACCGATCGTGTCTGCCCAAGCTGCGTTGAGGGCTCTCCGTTGTATCGGGCCACCAGTTGGCGCCTCCAAGTGCACCTCGTGTGCACCCGCCATCGACTCCCCCTCTCGCATCACCTTGAGGCCGCGGCGGATACCGAAATCGACGACGAGGTGTGCGCTGCCCAGCAGACGGTTCTGGATCGGCTATCCCCCACGGCCGAGAACGCAGCCTTCTTCAAGGATCTCTATGCCCAACTCGGTCCCTACCTGAAGCGTCCGGCGCCGAGCCTGGATCAAGCCTTAACCGTGTCAACGGAACCAACACTCGAGTCGTTTCGTGAAGCTGTGCACCGGGCGCTTGCCTACGGTTACCCCCACTACCAGGGATTCGACGGATGGCCCTTCGCTCGAGCAGCCAGCCACCTGCGGCCTCCCCACGAAGTCGTGATCCATGACAACAGGTCAGTCCGGTGCTTCCCTCATCTACTCCCGATGCACCTCTTCGCACCGGGACTGTCAGATCTCCTTCACCGCGCGCAGATCCGGCCGGCACGGGCCATCGGCGCGGCAGGTGCAGCAATGTGCGTCGGCGCCCGCTCCCTGAGCCAATCGCTAGAGCTATTCCCGCCGGGTCGCAGGAACACCACCGCCAGACTGGTGATGACCCACCTGCTGAACCTCGAGCGCGAAGGGTGTGCTGAGCAGTTCTGGCAACTGTGCGCTTCTGCGGCTCTGCAACTCCTCAAAGAGAACGTCGACTACAGACAGCGTGAACAGGTCTGCGATCGCGATCAGACCTACGACGTCGCAACCTCGGCCGAACCATCCGCATACCCCCGAACCGTCCGGACGTGGCTCGTGGACCAATGGGCCTGCACCTACACCTCGAGCAACGTCCGACCCAGCGTGCGTGACGGGAGTATCGAACACTTCGACCGTCTCTATGGTCCCGGAATGCGCGCGGCGCTGAACGCACACCTTCGAGAGTGCGCAGCGTGACGCGACTACCCCTGGCGCTCAAGCCACTGACGGGGGAGACCTGGTCTTCCTACCTGACACGACGCGCAGCACAGCACGGCGTCACCCTCGCCGCGATGGGTAGCCATTTGGGACTTCGAGACGAACGCGGTAGATGGCCCGGACGGTTCGGCGTCAGTCTCGCACCCGACGACGTGCAGCGCGTCTCCGCGATCCTCGGCCTCGTGCCAGTGGAAATCGAGAGGATGCAGTTGTCGTCATACGACCAGCTGGCCTTCGACCTCACTGGACTCGCCAACGACAGCCCGATCGCCGGCACACGCGCAACGGCCCACGCAGCGTGGGTCTGGCTCGCCGGTTCCACGTTCTGCCCGGTGTGCTTGGCCGAGGATGACGGCGCGTGGCGCTTGAGCTGGCGCATCCCGTGGATCACAGCGTGCCTGCGCCACGGGGTCGCGTTGCGGGGCTCCTGTGCCGTCTGCGGTGGAGTGCCCGGACTGGGCAACCGCCTCCACGGGTCAGCACCGCCTCGAGTGGCAGCCGCACCGGATGGGCGCCTATGTCCACACCCCGAGCCCGGTGGGGCGGTATGCAGCGCTGACCTCGTTACGCAGCGGACGGTACTGGCTGATTCGACACGCCTGGCTCGAGCACACCTGATGGTCGAGCTGACCAGCGGCAGGCGGACCCAGGTCGCCGGCATCGAGCGAACCTCTCTTCAAGCGCTCCGCGCATGGCAATCCGCGATTGGCATCGCGGTCCGACTCGGCGCCGTCGACGTTGGCGACTGGGGCCGCACGCATCGATGGGCCAACCCGCCACGCGATCCCGACCTCGTCGACCAGTTGCTCGAATGCGTCGAGCCTGTCATCGACGCCAACGACCCAAAGTCGGCCGCGCTTGTCCTCGAGGGCTGGCTGCGCTCGGCTGGTATTGGCTCGCCGAACGCCAACACGTTCTCCCGGATCACCCAGTCGTCCGCGGCACTGCAGCCAGTCATCAACGAAGTGCTCCGACGCCGCGGGCGCGCCCATACGTTGATCCAGCGGCGACTCGTCGGGCAGAACGGTCTGGCCATCGACAAGCGCGGTTGGGGCGTGGACGACATCCCACAGCTCGTCTGGCCTTGCGCGCTGCCGGAGCACCTACGCGACTCCACCCGGCCCGACCAACGGATACTCCGCGCCGTGGTCTCGATGATCCTCGTCCGCATGTGCACGGACGCAAAGGACTGGGTGGAAGTGGGCGCAGCTCTTCGCTTCCCGCCGGACAAGTCCCGCAACTGGAGCCGCTACGCATTCGCGGGTAGGTGGGGCCTTAAGGGTCTTCTCCTTGAGCGCGCTGAGCTTCTTGGTGCCCACCTCGCCCGCCAACCAATGCAGTCTCACTGGAGTCGTCGCCCACGTCTTGTGGGCAATGGCCTATCGGCTGCCAGAAGGGCTCAACAACCAGGATGTAATCGTGAGGCGAAGGACAACCATTGGTGTCCTTGTGCTCAATCTTCCGGAGCCTGAACTGACCAGAGCCAACACGGTGTCGACCCCACGGAGAGTGGGTCAGGACGTGGGGTGCTCGGAACTGCTGAAGCGGCTCTTCGAACTTGACCGGGCACGCGGTCCCTGCGTGGTGGCGCAGCAGGGCCCGTGACCTCGGTGATCATGGCTGTTGTCAAGGCAGTTCATGGTCACGAAGGTGAGGTCACGGGCTTGGTTCAGCGTACGCATGTTCAGGCAGTTCAAACGGTTCAGGACGACACGACGGAGAGCGACGCGACCCTGCTCCTCGGGCTCGAGGGATTGGCGGTGGAGCAGGTCGAGCTCGACGCTGAGGGGGCTCGGGTGGTGCACGTGGTCACCGATGACGAGGCGGCGGCGGGCTGCCCGTCGTGCGGGATGCTGTCGACCGTCTGTGAAGGGCCACGCCGTCACCAGGCCCAGGGACGTGCCGTACGGCGAAGCCCCGTTGCTGCTGGTGTGGCACAAGCGTCGGTGGCGCTGCCTGGAGGCGGCGTGTTCTCGTGGGTCGTTCACCGAATCGCTGCCGGCGGTCCCGGCCAGGGCCAGGGTCACGACCCGGCTGCGGAGGGAGTGCGGGGCCGGGATCGCGACCCGGTTCTCCTGCGTGAAGGCCGGTGCGGAGTACTACGCGGTGTCCTGGCCGATCGCGCGCGCCGCGTTCGCCGCGCACGTCGACCCGGTCCTGGCGCAGCCGTTGCCGCCGGTGGAGGTGCTCGGGATCGATGAGACCCGCCGAGGGAAGGTTCAGTGGGGCCAAGACCCCGACACCGGGCGGTGGTTCGTGGTCGCGGACCGGTGGCACACCGGGATTGTCGACGCCGCCGGCACGGGTGGGTTGCTGGGCCACATCGACGGTCGAACCGCCGCCAAGGTCGCCGACTGGATTGCGGAACAGCCGGATTCGTGGCGGGCCGGGATCACGCACGTCACGATCGACCTGTGGCTGCCGCCAAATCGGGCGTCGTCCTCATCGCGGCATGAGAGTGCGTCAGCGCAGATGTCGCGACGTGGCCTAGTGGCCCTCGATATGGTCGCCAGATGGATCTTGATGAGCAGCATTCGATGTCGCTCACTGGGCGGGACCTTCTGCTACTCGGGGCTGGGCTCAAGGCCTACCTGAAGGCCTTTGAGGCCCACCGCTGGCAGGACGCGGGGGCGAGCCACCCCGAAGACCAGTGGGTCGAGTTGCAGAACACCGTCGGCCGGCTTCTGTGGCGACTCGAAGAGGCGGCAGCGGGTCCGCAAGTCTGTATCGAGCACAGCGCCGAGGCTCGCGACCCAAACGGGTAGGCGGCTGGCCGCTGCGCTATCCGCGGCAGATGAGCGCGGCGCTAACCGTCCCCAACGTGAGCCCGACGCATCGTCAGTGTCGTGGCGTCGTCTAGCCAAGTCAGCGCGTAGACCTCCCCGAGATACCGAAACTGTCCACGGTCCCAGTCGTCCAACTCGTCGTCCAGGTCGTCCGGCAGGACGCAGGTATCAATGTCGCGGCCCTCAGGCGTTTCTATCCACAACGTGACGAACTCCTCCGGTGCTGACCATCTCGTCCACCAGAGGCGGCCGCTGATGGCGGAGGAGTACTGGTCGGGCTCAACGTAGAACCGACCTCGTTGTCCCGACCTGTTGCGAAAGAGAGCTGCTCGATGGCGATACGCATCCAGCCGGGGATTCTGTACAGGAACGGTAGGGAAGTTGGGCTTCCTCGGCATGCGCCCATTGTGGCAGCAGCCGAAGAAGGTGCGGCGGCATCCGTCCGCACATCGGCATGTCCGGTAAGGACCGTGCCCCGCGCAGCTGCGGAGACGTCGACGTCGAGCTGGGCAGGCTGACCTCGTGATGGCCGTCTCAGAATCCCCCGCTGAAGCAGTCTCATTATCGACCGCCCAGGCAGGCGCCTGTCTCAGAGTCGTGCGCCGCTGACA
>Ga0116160_1002426_pt1 | contig 17703 bp, 14 predicted proteins | sample AD_JPNAS2_MetaG_FD_89879 | JGI IMG/M metagenome (GOLD analysis project Ga0116160, IMG submission 89879) | Active sludge microbial communities of municipal wastewater-treating anaerobic digesters from Japan - AD_JPNAS2_MetaG | ecosystem: Engineered > Bioreactor > Anaerobic > Digestate | place...
GCGGTGATTTTTTTAAAGGATTTATTTTTGGCGGTTTGGTTGGCGCAATTGTCGGCATTTTGTTTGCCCCCAAAAGCGGCAGGGAAACACGCGAGGAACTGGCACTGAAAGCCGATGAGCTTATCTCCAAAGCCAAAGAGGAGCTGGAAAAGCATCAGGAAGATTACGAAAAGGCATTGGGAAAAATAGAAGAGGTGGGATCTGCGGTAAAAGAATCAGTGCTGGGGGCGGGAGAAAAAATTACTGAAGCGGTTCATTCCGGTAAAGAAACGGCGGAAGACAAAAAAAAGAGGTTGAAAAAAGCACTTGACGCCGGTATTGCCGCCTATAATGAGAAAAAGAAAAGAGATGCCTAAATAATAAAGGATGAATCCATGAGCATGGAAACTTTTTTGCTGATTATCGGCGTCAGCGTTATCGTTTTAGTGATTATTTGCTTGCCCGTTGCCTGGCAAGTGTGGCGAGCGGTGAAGAGCGTGAACGTTTCGCTGGGGACCCTTAATGAAAACTTGCCGGCTATTTTAAAAAATATCGAAGAGGCGACGAAAAACATTAACAGCTCCACAACGACCATAAGCAATGAAGTCCAGGTGCTCTCCAACGGTTTAAACAGATTCTATTCGGCGACGAGCGGCATCATCGGCGATATCCGCAACTTTTCGCCGCAGGCGGTAAAAGGGTCTTTTCTCAATTTAATCAGCAACGGGCTGGCGATAATCAAAGGCGTGAGCGTTTTTCTCAGGGTTTTTCTGGACAAAAAAAGTTAAGATGGCAAAAGTAACTTTTTCGAGCAAATGGGGACGCGTCAAAGCTGAGGCGAGAAAAGCCTCTCCGGAAAGTGGTTTGCGGTCGGCGCGGGAGGTGGTGCGCGAAATGAAGAAGAGCCAAAAACTTCCTCCCGGCGAAGATTACCGCGAAAAATCCCTGGCCATTCACGGTCTGGTTTGCGCCCGTTGCGGGCGTGAGTTTGACCAGTCCGGAAGGCACCTTTTGACGGTGCATCACAAGGACGGCAATCATAGTTATAATCCGCCGGACGGGAGCAATTGGGAAAATCTTTGTGTCTATTGCCACGAGGATGTCCACAGTCGTTCGGTTACTGCGGAATATCTGGGCGATAATATTTCCACGAAGGAAGTCAGTGTCGCGTATAAAGGCCAATCCGCTGATGGTCGCTCCGGTTTAATGGCCGAAAAGCTCAAAAAAGCCCTGCAGAAAAGCAAACGGCAGGGATAGATTCAGTGGAACACCGGTTTTAGGTTATCCGTATCCTTTACCAGTTTGTCTCCTACGGAAGTTCCGCAGAAAACGTAGCTGTAATCGTATTTTTCCCCCTGGGGCAGAATAAGCAAAAGCTTTTTTTTCACCGGCACTGCTTTTTTACACTTGGGACAAAATAATTCTGTCGCGTCGAAGTCGGAATAATTTCTTTTCATCGGCGATTATCTGTATCGGGAATTTTTTCCCAGTTTTTCAGCCAAACCGCGGCTTCGCTGTCGCTGGGCGCGCGCCAGTCACCGCGCGGCGAAAGCGACCCGCCGGAGCCTACTTTTGGCCCGTTGGGAATGCACGAGCGCTTGTACTGGGAAGTTTTGAAAAATTTATATAAATAAACATAGAGCCATTTTTTAATTTCTTTGAGCGTGTAGGATTTTTTCTTCGCGGAAGGAATGTCAGGCCAGAGGCCTTTTGATTTATCCCTCCAGGCGCAGTAGGCCAGAAAAGCCACCTTGGTTGGTAGGTAACCGAAACGGGTAATGTAGAAATTGTTAAAATCCTGCAGGTCATAGGGGCCGATGGCTTCTTCCGTTTTCTGGTGCGGCTGGCCGTTGATTTTTCCCGGCACCAGTTCCGGTGATATTTCCGTGTCGAGAATGTCGAGCAAGATGCGCGAAACTTCCCCGGAGAACTGATTCGTGGCAGCGACCCAGCGGATTAAATGCTGAATGAGGGTTTTGGGGACGCTGATATTGACGTTGTAGTGCGACATGTGGTCTCCGATGCCGTAGGTGCTCCAGCCCAGCGCCAGTTCGCTCAGGTCGCCTGTTCCCACCACCAGCGCTTCTCTCATGTTGGCCAAGCGGAAAAGATGAGCCGCGCGCTGTCCGGCCTGAACGTTTTCAAACGTGATATCGTAAACTTTTTTCCCGCGGGCGAAGGGGTGTTTTATGTCTTTGAACATTTGCAGGCAGGCCGGCCTGATGTCGATTTCGTTCGCTTCCACGCCCAGCGCCTTCATCAGCCTGTGCGCGTTTTTATAAGTCTTGGTCGATGTGGCAAAACCGGGCATGGTGTAAGCCTTGATGTTTTTGCGCGGCAGCTTCAAAATATCCATGGTTTTCGCCGCGACCATCAGAGCGTGCGTTGAATCCAGTCCGCCGGAGACACCGATAACCAGGTTGCTGATGCCTGAGGCTTTGAGGCGCTTGGAAAGCCCCTGCACCTGGATATTGTAGGCTTCATAGCAGCGCAAATCTCGCTGGGCGGGCTCGGCGGGTATGTAAGGATAACGCGGATATTCCCTGCCCAGAAGAATCCGACCGCCCTGTATATCCACACTGAATTCCACCGCGCGCAGCGAAGCCGCTTTTTGTCTGTGCGCGGCGGCGTTTTGGCTGAAAGTATTGAGCCTCATTCTGTCCTGAGCCAGTCTGTCCAGGTCGATGTCACTGTAGATAATCTGGGCTTCCGGCGCGAAGCGTTTTGATTCGGCCAGCAGATTGCCGTTTTCATAAATCATGGCGTGTCCGTCCCAGGCCAAATCGGTTGTGGACTCTCCGGGTCCTGCCGCGGTGTAAAGATAAGCGGCCACGCAGCGGGCGGACTGATCGGCGGCCAGCTGGTGGCGGTATTCGGATTTGCCGATAGTGATATTGGAGGCGGATAAATTGCCGATGACGGTTGCTCCGGCCATAGCCGCGAAAGATGAAGGCGGCGCGGGCACCCAGGCGTCTTCGCAGATTTCCAGGAAAAAATTAAAATGCTCGATATTGACGACTTTAAAAATAATGTCATTGCCGAAAGGAATATTTTTTTGCCCGGCCAAATCAAGGGAAAAAGACATGGCCGCGTCCGCCGGTGTGAACTGTCTGCCTTCATAAAATTCACGGTAATTGGGCAGATATGATTTCGCCGCCACACCCAGAATTTTTCCGCGATAAAAAACGACGGCGCAGTTGAAAAGGCGGCAATCCGCCTGCAGGGGAGCGCCTACCGCCATGATGATGTTTATTTTTTCCGAAGCCTTTTTGATGATGCCCAGCGCCTCCCGAACCGCGCGCAAAACGGCATCCTGATGAAACAGGTCTTCATTGGAGTAGGCGGATAATCCCATTTCCGGGAAAACGGCGATAATCGCTTTTTTCGTGGCCGCCTGGCGTGCCAGCTCCAACGTTTTTTCCGTGTTGAAAAAAACGTCGGCGACTTTGAGTTCGGGAACGCAAACCGCCGCGCGGATAAAGCCGTGGCTGTAAAGATTAAAGAAGCCGCCTGGTTTTTTTGCCGCCATGATCTTATCCTTTTTCTAAATAAGCGTAAGCGCTGTGATTGTGGATACTTTCAAAATTTTCCGCCTCGATGCTGTACCAGGTAAAATTATCATCCTCGTTTAATTTTACCGCCACACCACGCACGATGTCCTCCACGAATTTCGGGTTCTGATAAGCCTTTTCCGTGAGGTATTTTTCATCCGTGCGTTTTACCAGAGAGTATACCTCACTGCTGGCCGATTCTTCCACTGTTTTTATTATGTCTTCTATCCAGAAAAACTTATGGAAACGCACCTTGACGGTGACGATGCCGCGCTGATTATGCGCGCCGAATTTGCTGATTTCGCGGGAACAGGGGCATACGGTGGTTACCGGTACGGTCACGCCGACCAGAAAATCGGCCTTTTCAGCGCTGTTTTCGCCGGCAAAAAGGCAGCGGTATTCCATAAGGCTTTTGGCTTTGGAAACAGGCGCGGTTTTTTCGATAAAATAGGGGAATTCTATTTCCATGTGCGCCGACTGCGCATGGAGTTTGTGACGTATCTTTTCCAGAATGCCCTGAAAAGTTTTTATGCTGATTTGCCCCTGGAATTCATTAAGCACTTCGACGAAACGACTCATGTGCGTGCCCTTGAAGTGCCGCGGCAGATTCACATACATGTTGATGGAAGCGCCCACCGGCTGTGTGCCGCGCGCGCGGTCTAGGACGATTAGCGGGTATTTAATATTTTTCACTCCCACTTTTTCAATGTCGATATTGCGGGAGTCTTTTTGATTTTGAATGTCAATCATTTTATTCAAGAAAAAGGCTGAAGGTTTTCAGGACGAGCAGACCGGCTCTTCAGCTCTTGCGTTAATTGTTCAGTTTAGTCTCCCGTGTAAGTCACACACGCGTTTTCGGATTCCCAGACTTTAACCTTCGTGACTTTTACGCCTTCTTTTTCCGCTTGGGGCATAATTTTTTCCGCGATGTGGCGGGCGACATTTTCCGCTGAAGGATTGATTCCCGCGAAGCCGGAAATTTCGTTGAGATGTTTGTGGTCCATTTCTTCGAGGACTTCTCCCAGCCATTTTTTCACCAGGCGAAAGTCAATCAAAAGACCGGACTGGTTTAAAGAAGCCGCCCCCACGCTGAGTTCCACTTTGAAATTATGGCCGTGGAGCTCTTCGCACTTGCCGCCCACCTGAGAAAGGATATGCGCGGCGGAAAATGATTTAATTATCGTAACTTCATACATTTTTTATCACCTGTATCTGTAATCTGACTTTTATTACCATATTTTTCAAATCAGCGGGAATAAATTTATTTTTGCTGTATAACAGGCTTATTTCATGGCTCTTTTTAACAAAAACTTTTTTCGAAGGGATTTTTGGGGTCAAATAAACTGCTTTTGGTGAAAAACACCGTTTTTTCCATTGCCGCCCCGGCAGTCAGGAATTTTTTAGGCAAGGGTTTATTCCTGAAATTTCTATAAAAATCAGCCCTATGGCAAATTTTTCCTGAAAATATTTTTATTGGCACGCCTGTTGCTAGCTATTGTAACGTGGAAAAATAATAATTTAGAAAGCAAAATAAGGAGGTTATATTATGAAACTATTCATGAAAAAAGAGAAAGGCTTTACGCTGATTGAACTGATGATTGTCGTCGCGATTATCGGTATTCTGGCGGCAATTGCCATACCGCAGTTTGTCAATTACCGCGTCAAAGCCTACAATTCGCAGGCTCAGGCGGAACTGAAAAGCTACTACACCGCGTGTCAGGCGTATGTCGCTTCTGAACCTACGGCCACAACTTGTCCTATAGGAACCACCATTGGATTTAATAATTCTACCTCAGTCAATCTTAGCGCGGGAACGGATGCAAGCTGTGTAGGAGCGACCGCGAAACATGTCTCCACAACCACCGGTGTTAACACGTATGCAATTGACAACACTGGCAATATTGTAGTACAAGCAGAAGGTACAGAGGGGTAGCAGTAGATCCGGTTGATGCGTCGTAATAAAAAAGAGGCGTTTAATGACGCCTCTTTTTTTATATTGCATAGAAAATCATTCGTTGTTCAATTACATTATTCAGTTTGTTCGTCTGCCGGGAAAATTGCCGGTGAAGGTTTACTTTTTATGTGTTATAAAAAGGTCAAGAGCTTTTGCGCCCTTTTTATCCGGCGCCAGCTCTTTGTTTTGACCATTGTCCCGAAAGCGCTGAAAACGAGAGAAAATCCAGGGGAATGTTGTGGTCTCCTGCTGAAAAGGAGCCGTTGTGTCCGGTAAACTTATGGTAACAAGAAATCAATCGGTAGCTTTGGTTAGTATTTTACTGGTTGTTTTAATTTTGTCTCTATACTGGCCGGTGCAAAATTATGAATTCAACAACTATGACGATAATGTTTATGTCACCGACAATGACCTGACCAGACAGGGCATCAGTTTTCAGAGCGTGAAGGATGCCTTCACTGATATCAGCACCGGCAACTGGCATCCGCTGGCGATGATATCGCTCATGCTCGACTGGCAGTTGTTCAAGAATAAATCCGGCGGGTATCACTGGACGAGCGTCATTATCCATATTTTCAATGCTGTTTTACTTTTCCTGTTTTTGCATATTGTTACGGGGACGCTCTGGCGCAGCGCCTTTGTGGCGGCGCTGTTTGCCGTGCATCCCATCAATGTGGAATCGGTGGCCTGGATAGCGGAGCGCAAAAATGTTCTGAGCATTTTCTTCTGGATGACCACGATGCTGCTTTATGCGTGGTATGTGAAATCACCGGGCTGGAAAAGATACCTGCCGGTGATTTTTAGTTTTGCCCTCGCTTTAATGTCCAAAGCGATAATCGTGACGCTGCCGTTCGCCCTGCTTCTTTTGGATTACTGGCCGCTGAAAAGGACGAAAATACGTCAGCAAGACGAAGAGCAAAGCGCCCCGCCGCCTGTCGCGGCGCGCAAAGAGAAAATATCTTTCCTGTTTTTGGAAAAAATCCCGTTACTTGCCTTGTCGGCCGTTGACAGCGTGTTAACGCTGTATGCGGCCGATTCGGTGAAGACCATTGCCACCCTCGAAAAGATACCGGTAATGCAACGAGCCGCCAACGTCATCACCTCATACGCCTTGTACATAAAAAAGATGTTTTGGCCCTTCGACCTGGCGGTTCTTTATCCGTTCAACCATAATATCCCCTGCGGGCATGTTATTTTGGCCGCGTTGCTGATTGCCGCCATAACCTTTTTTGTCTGCGTTTATTTTCGCCGGTTTCCCTTTCTGTCCGTGGGCTGGTTCTGGTATCTGGGCACCATGATTCCCGTTATCGGGATTATCCAGGTCGGGCTTCAGTCTATGGCGGATCGCTGGGCCTATGTGTCTTTTATCGGCCTGTTTGTTATGCTGGCGTGGGGCGTGTCCGGTATTTTTAACAAATCATGGGCGATAAAACTGGTCTCTGTGGTTTCCGCGGCGGCGATTGTTGCTTTGATAGTTGCCTCCCATTACCAACTTAAAACCTGGGAAAACAGTTACACTCTGTGGCGACGGGCATTAGACGTGGCTGATGAAAATTTTGTGTCGCATAAAAATATGGCTAATTATTTCATCAGCAAAGAAATGCCGCGGGAAGCGCTTCATCATCTGCAAAAAGCGAGGGAGTTATGGGCGGAGGATGACGGTATTTATAACCACTTTGGCGTGGCTTATTGGATGCTGGGCAGAGACAGCGAGGCCGTCGAGCAGTACAAAATAGCTTTAAAAATAAATTCGTCAAACGCGCTCAGTCATAGCAATATGGGCGTTGTTTTGTTGCGCATGGGTAAAGTTGATGAAGCGGAAAAACATCTCCGGGAGGCGGTAAGGCTGGGGATTAAATATCCGCAGGCCCATTTTTATTTGGCGGAAATTTTAAGGCAGAAAGGCTTTCCCGAGGAAGCGGAGGAGCATTATCAGAAAGCGTACCGTCTTCTGGATAAAATTATTGTGGCTAAATGAGAAAAGCTGAATTATGTTGTTGAACATGCCGCGTTCGAAGTGTTGTTTTTAAAATTAATGATGTAGCCGGTTAAATAAAGTGGCGGAAAATATTTTGGAAGAAAACAAAGCGGTTGATAAAAAATATCAGCGCGCGCGCATTGCGCACTGGGATAAGGTCGCCGGGGAAATGGACAGGCGGCGGACTTTGAGCGGCTATTATCACCGGCGTCTGGAGCGGATAATGCAATTTGTCGTCCCGCCCGGCCAGAGAGTGCTGGAAATCGGTTGCGGTCAGGGCGATTTGCTGGCCGCGCTTGCGCCTGCCCATGGAGTGGGGATTGATTTTTCAACGCGGATGCTGGAACGGGCAAGGCTGAAATACCCCCAGTTGAACTTTGTGGAAGCCGACGCCCATGAATTTAACATAAACGAAAAGTTTGATTTTATAATTCTTTCTGACCTGGTCAATGACTTGTGGGACGTGCAGACTGTCCTGAAAAGAGTCCGGGAGCACGCCTCTTCGCGCACGAGGGTTATCATCAATTTTTACAGCCGTTTGTGGGAGTGGCCTTTGGGGATGGCCCGGAAATTAGGTCTGGCCAGACCTAATTTGCTGCAGAACTGGCTGACGGTGGAAGACGTCAGCGGTTTGCTTTCGCTTGCCGATTTTGAACTCATCAGGCACTGGGAAGAAATCATCTGGCCTTTGCGTACCCCCCTGCTTGATTCTTTGTTCAACCGGTTTTTGGCTAAAATCTGGCCTTTGCGCTGGTTCGCTCTTACTCATTTTATCGTGGCGCGACCGTCTGACCGGGCGGCGGAAGGCGGAAAAACCCCGAAAGTATCGGTGGTTGTGCCCGCGCGTAATGAGGCGGGAAACATCTCCCGCATATTTTCATCCGTTCCGCAAATGGGAGAAAGTACGGAATTGATTTTTGTGGAAGGCAATTCCACGGATAATACTTATGAGGTTATTGAAGAATCGATAAAAAACAGTCCGCAGAATCAGGCTGTTCTCCTGCGCCAGAAGGGAAGGGGCAAGGGCGACGCGGTGCGTCTGGGATTCGAACACGCTTCCGGCGACATTCTGATGATTCTGGATGCCGATCTTACCGTGCCGGCAGAGGATTTGCCCCGCTTTTATGAAGTCTTGGCCAGCGGCAAGGGAGAATTCGTCAACGGCGTGCGCCTGGTATATCCGTTGGGAAGACAGGCCATGCGTTTTTTCAACTTCCTCGGCAATAAATTCTTCAGTCTGGCTTTCTCCTGGCTTCTGGGTCAGCCCATCAAGGACACTTTATGCGGAACCAAGGCTCTGTGGAAAGAAGATTATAAAAAGATTGCAACCAACCGTTCCTATTTCGGCGATTTTGACCCCTTCGGTGATTTTGACCTTTTGTTCGGCGCAGCTAAATTGAATCTGAAAATCGTGGAAATTCCCGTCCGTTACCGTCATCGCACTTATGGCACCACAAATATCAGCCGCTGGCGGCATGGCTGGCTTTTGCTGAAAATGGTCGCCTTTGCGGCGAAAAGGATTAAATTTATATAAATGCCTTTCTATATAATGGCAGAGCTGACCGTACCTGATGACAAAACTATGTACAACGAAAAGGCAGTTGAGCGTGATCGCAGTTTGACGCTGAGAAACAGACAAAGACTGTTCGGCAACAAAAATTTGTTGTTTTGGTACGAGAGGCTTTTTGAAATTCAGTTTTCAGGCATCGATGATATCGGGGGGAAAAGAATTCTTGAGGTAGGAAGCGGTACATCGCCGCTGAAATTGTTCTACAGCAATGTCATAACCAGCGATATTCTCGAACTTGATTATCTGGACATTGTTTTTGACTGTCATGATATTGATAAATGCGGAAAAATCGAGCGCGAAAGTCTTGATATAATTGCTGTGACCAATGTATTGCATCATCTGAAAGACCCGGTAAGTTTTCTCGTGAAATCTTCATTAGTGCTGAAGAGAGGTGGGTTGGTTATAATAACGGAGCCTTACTTTTCCGTTATTTCTAAAATTATCTATGAAAAGGTCCATCATGAATTTTCATCTTTTGACATCACTGAACCGAGGCTCGGTAATATACAGGGGCCGTTAAAATCAGCTAACCTGGCTCTTCCCCACCTGATTTTTTTTGGAGATAGAAAATGGGATGACCCTATAAAAGAACTGTATCAAGGCAGTATGTCGTTTGTCCGTCATTTTTCTTCGCTTTCCTATTTTCTGACCGGCGGAATTTCCATGAAAATACCTATACCGGCACCAATCTACAGATGTTTGTTCGAAATAGACTTGTTTGTTTCTCAACTCTTGCCTAAATTTTTCAGTTCGTTTTTTGTCATGAGATTAGAGAAAAAATAAGCTCCCCCCGCGGGACCGAACAATCTCTTACAAATTACCGTCAAACCACCGGCGTTATCCCGTTAAAGTAAAAACGCATCGGTGTAATCGTTAAATATTTAAATACATTGAAGATTATGGTTTTCTGTAAGAAAAGATTTTTTCTCTTGACTTTACCGGATGATTGTTCTAAAAAGCTTCTGACTGCTGGTCAGGAATTGACCGGTTGTCCAAGCTTGGCTGTATTTCCCGCTGTAACAAGGTTTGAGTGATGCTCTTTGTAATGCAAGGGCACAGAAAGGTACAGCCGCAGGAAGTTGACTCTCAGTTCAGCATGGGCTCTGTTTTTTGAAAAGGAATCCACAGCGCGTTACTGTTGATGAGATAGCCAAAATATCCGAGTTGGGCGAGATTTCCGTTCATCATTAAACGGCAGAAGAAGAAATCTGTGGCCAAATCTTGTTAGATGATATCGGTAATTTTAATCAGCAAGCCCCGGCGCTTTTTGATGAAAAAGTCGACGTTTGGTTTTTCCGGCGTGTTTTTTCCGGCGTGTTTTTTCCGGCGTTGAATTTTTTCTTAACAATATCAAACTGCTTAGGATTCTTATGAGTTACATGTTGCAATCCCAGCGAAGAAATCTGACCAAAAAATTTAATCCGCAAATCATCAATGACGGGAACAAGTCGGTTGATTGTGTAGCGCAGCCGCACAGGCAAAAGAATTCTTTCTTCATAAATTTTTATCAAAAACGTTATGCTCTCCGGAGTTTGTGTGGAGATGTTGTTTATTTTCCCGGCATAAGGAGAAAAAAAATTACGGGGCAGCTAATTTCGCAAGGGAAATATTCATTAGAAGCTTATGACAAGAGCACAATGGATATTCTAAAAAATACAAATTTTTTCAAATAAAAAAGAAAGGTGGTTGTTATGAGTAATTTATTGGTAAACACAAGAGATCAGGAGTTTGTGTTGTTCGAGCAGCTGCAGATTGATAAATTGTTCGAAACAGAAGCATTTAAGGATTTTACCAAAGATGATTTATTGATGGTTCTCAGAGAAGCGGAAAAATTGGCGGTTAATATCATTGCGCCTACCTTGGCCGAAGGGGATAAAGAAGGGTGCACGTTTAAAGATGGAAAAGTATCCGTGCCCAAGTGTTTCCATGAGGTATGGAAGAAGTACAATGAAGGCGGTTGGCTTGCTGCCGGGGAATCTCCGGAAGTCGGCGGACAGGGTTTGCCGCGCACGGTCAACTTTGCCATAACGGAGCTCATCGGGGCGGCGAATTACGCTTTTCAGATGTATCCCGGACTGACACACGGCGCTGCCGGTCTTATTCACAGCTACGGCACGGAGGAGCAGAAAAACAAATATATGTATAAAATGTACTCCGGTGAATGGGCGGGTACGATGTGTCTTACCGAACCGGGGGCGGGAAGCGATCTTAACCTGGTTAAAACAACGGCCAAAAAACTTCCAGACGGTAAATACTTAATTACCGGGACGAAATGTTTCATTTCTTCCGGCGATCACGATCTTACGGAAAACATCGTCCATCCTGTGCTTGCCCGCATTGAAGGCGATCCCCCCGGGACAAAGGGTATTTCTCTTTTCATCGTCCCGAAAATCAGAGTCAATGATGACGGATCTCTGGGTGAGCCTAATGACGTTAATACCGGCGGCATTGAGCACAAGATGGGCATAAGAGGTTCGGCGACGGCAACATTGAATTTCGGCGAAAACGGTAAATGCATCGGCGAACTGCTGGGCGGCCAGTGTGAGGGCATGAAAATTATGTTCCAGATGATGAACGAGGCACGGTTGGGGACAGGTATGCAGGGACTGGATTCGGCTTCCGCCGCCTATGAGCATGCCGTTCAATACGCGAAGGAACGTATTCAGGGCAACGATATTATGGCGGGTAAAGACCCCAATGCCAAACCGGTAACCATTATAAATCATCCGGACATCCGCCGTAAACTTATGTGGATGAAGTCGCACATCGAAGGCATGCGCTCCATGTGCTACTTTGTCGCTTATTGCATGGATAAGTCCACGGTTGCCAAAACAGAGGAAGAAAAAGCGAACTGGGAAGGATACTTGGATTTGATGACCACGGTGGTCAAGGCTTACTGCTCCGACAAGGGGCTTTTGATATGTTCTACAGGCATGGATGTTTACGGCGGCTATGGTTATTGCTCTGAATATCCCATGGAACAGTATCTGCGTGACGAGAAAATCGCCACTATATATGAAGGCACTAACGGTATCCAGGCTCTGACGCTCGTCGGCAGGGGGTTAGGCCAGAGAAAAGGAATGAACGCCATGAATCTTTTCGGCGAGGTTCAAAAAAATATCAAGAAAATGAAAGAGCACAAGGAATTGGGTAAATACACGGCTATTTTGGAAGAAGCCGCCAACGCTTGTATAGAGCTTACCATGTTTTTCGTACAAGCGGGTAAAGCGGGTAATTTCCTGCTTCCCATTCTTAATGCCTATAAATTCATGGAGATTTTCGGAGACGTGTTAGTGGGCCATTTTCTGATAGACGCCGCCGGAATCGCCGCGGACAAACTTGCGGCTATTTACAAAGAAAAAGGAGCAGATACTCCGGAAAAGCAAAAAGCGCTGCAGAAGGAAAATAAAGAAGCGGCTTTCTATTTTGGAAGGGTTGCTTCAGCGAGATTTTTTGCTGTAGAGATTCTGACAACAGTAAAAGCCCGTTGCGAAGCGGTAAAAATGGATGAAAAAGCTCCTCTGGAGATGACCGAAGAGGCTTTTGCTTATTAATAAATCAGTATTGAGGCCGGGCATGTGCTCGGCCTCGATACGAAAAAGCCGATCAACGATATTCTCAGGAGAGACAATATAAAGTTTATTCAGCAGAAAATGCCAAGGAGGAAAAAATGACGTATGAGATTAAAAAAGTCGGTGTTTTAGGAGCGGGCGTGATGGGAGCGACCATCGCCGCTCATTTGACTAATGCCGGTATTGAATGCTGTCTTCTGGACATCATTCCCTTCGAGTTGACGGAGGCGGATAAGAAAAAAGGACTTACCGAACAAAGTCCGGCGTGGCGCAACAGGTTTGCCCAGAATGGTCTGGACGGGGCGCTGAAATCCAAGCCATCCGCGTTTTATACCAAGAAAAACGCTTCCATGATCAAAATCGGCAATTTTGAAGATAATTTGAATATGTTGGCTGATGTCGATTTGGTTATTGAGGTGGTTGTGGAAAATCTCAAAATTAAGCAGGATCTTTTTGCCAAGGTAGAGAAAGTTGTGAAAGACACCTGCATTGTAACCACGAATACATCGGGTATCCCCATCAAAGATATATCGGCGAAACTTAAACCGCAAATAAAAGAGCGTTTTTTGGGTATGCACTTCTTCAACCCGCCTCGCTATATGAGGCTTCTGGAAATAATTCCCGGGGAAAAGACGAAAAAAGCGGTTGTGGATTATATGGTGCAGTTTTCCGAAAGCGTTTTGGGCAAGGGAGTGGTTGTCTGCAAAGACAGGCCGAACTTTATCGGCAATCGTATCGGCAGTTTTGACCTGGCAAATGCCGCGCATGTGATGTTCAGCAAAGGCCTTAAAGTAGAAGAGATAGACGCCATTATCAGCAAGCCCCTGGGAAGACCCGGCTCCGCCATTTTTGGGACTATTGATCTGGTAGGTCTCGATGTTGGTTATCACGTCAGTAAGAACATATATGACGGCGTGCCCAATGATGAGATGCGCGAATTTTACAAACCGAATGAAGTAACCCTGAAGATGATGGAGAATAAATGGCTCGGCAATAAAACCGGTCAGGGCTATTACAAAAGAACCAAAGATGAAAAAGGTAAAAAGGTAAAATTGGTTCTTGACTACAAGAAGATGGAATATGTTGTTCCAACCAAACCTGTATTCGAATCCATTGAAAAAGCAAAACAGACACCTGGTAGCTTTGCCGATAAACTTAAAGTCATATTTAACGGCACGGACATTGCCGCTGAAGTTGCACGCGAGTATCTGTGTAGAAACTTCATCTACGCGGCAAATCGTGTTCCGGAAATCAGCAATACAATTGTCGGCATCGATAACGCGATGAAATGGGGCTATAACCATGAAATGGGTCCCTTTGAAACCTGGGATGCTGTTGGAGTCAAAGAAGCTGTTGAAGTAATGAAAAAATTGAAGCTTAAGGTTCCCAAAAAAGTGGAAGACATGCTCAAAGCCAAGCATAAATCTTTCTATGTGAAGAAAAAAGACGGAACCTACTACTATGACTTCTCCAAAAAAACTTACGTGAAGATGGCGGAAAATCCCAAGATTATTCTGCTCCCGTCTCTGAAGGAACGTAAAAAGGTTGTCAAAAGCAATCAGGCCGCGACATTGGTTGATATAGGCGACGGCGTTGTTTGTCTCGAATTCCACACGAAGATGAACGCCATCGAGCAGGATCTGACCAAAATGATTTATGAGAGCTGCGACATTGTCGAGAAAGATTTCGTCGGTATGGTTGTGGCAAATCACGCCACAAATTTCTCCGTGGGCGCCAATATTTTATTTGTGCTCGATGCCGCGCAGAAGAAACAATGGGATCTGATTGCTCAGGGTGTGGAGCAACTCCAAAACGCGAATATGAGGATGAAATATCTGTCCAAGCCTGTTGTTACCGCTCCGGCGGGTATGGCTTTGGGCGGCGGCTGTGAAATGGCAATTCATGGCGCAAAGTGCGTGCCTCACGGTGAAACATACATGGGACTGGTTGAGGTTGGTGTGGGATTGGTTCCCGCGGGCGGCGGCGTCAAAGAATTGATGGTGCGCTGCACGGAAGGAATTCCTGAAGGTTGTGTTGAAAATGGCATGAATCTCCAGCAAATTTATGCGAAAGTTTTTCAGAATATCGCGCAGGCTAAAGTGTCTACCAGCGCCGCTGAGGCCATGGAACTTGGTTATATCCGCAAATCTGAAGGTATCAGCCTCAGCCGCGACCAGCACATTTGGGATGCCAAACAGGCTGTCTTGGGACTCGCCAAATTTTACAGAAAACCCAAACCAGCCATGATTCCTGTTATGGGTGAAAATTTCCGAGGTTTGATTGGTGCGGCCCTTTACAATATGCGCCATGGAAACTATGTCTCGGATTATGATGTGCATGTTTCCAGAAAGGTTGCTTATATAATTTCCGGCGGCGATTGCGCCGAAGGTACATGGGTTACGGAGCAGGAGATTCTTGATCTGGAAAAAGAAGCTTTTGTCAGTCTCTTGGGAGAAGCAAAAACTCTGGAAAGAATCATTCACATGCTCAATACGGGGAAACCCCTGCGTAATTAATTTAAGAGGCGGTAAGTTGTTGGCGGAGTTGGCTGAATGACTTGCCGCCGTTTGGAAAGAGATAAAGAATAGACATATTTTAAGGAGGAAGATCATGCGTGAAGCTGTAATTGTTGAATCTGTAAGAAGCCCCGGTGGAAGGTATAGAAGAGGCGGATTATCTCAAACCCGGGCCGACGAATTTGCAATTCAGGTGGCAAAGGGTTTGATGGCCAGATTGCCCCAAGTTAAACCGGAGGATGTGGATGATTTAATCTGCGGTTGCGCCTTTCCCGAGGCGGAACAAGGAATGATTTTGGGAAGAACAATTGCCATAGGTGCGGGTTTGCCGATTTCTGTCGCCGGTATGACGGTTAACCGTTTTTGCTCGTCCGGTTTACAGTCAATTGCCGACGCGACGGCGAAAATCCGCGCTGGCTGGTCGGATATAATTATTGCCGGTGGTTGCGAGACAATGACCCATATTCCCATGGGCGGTCAAGCGCAGCGGCCGATGCCGGAATACCCGTGGGATATGCCTTTTCTTTGGGTTAACATGGGTGTAACCGCGGAGAATGTGGCGGCAAATTACAATATTGCCCGGGAAGACATGGATAAATTCGGTATGGAGAGTAACCGCCGGGCGTACGAAGCGATTAAAGCGGGAAAATTCAAGGAAGAAATTATTCCGATTGAGGCCTATAAGTATAAAGTTAAAAACGGCAAAAGAATCCGGGAAAAGGTTATTTTCGATATGGATGATGGTGTGAGATGGCCGGCAAAATTGGAAGACATGGCTAAGTTAAAATCTCCCTTTAAAGCGGGAGGTTCCTGTACCGCCGGAAATTCTTCGCAGATGACGGATGGTGCGGCCTTTTCCATGTTGATGACGGCGGAAAAAGCTGAAGAACTTGGCTTAAAACCAATTGCGAAGCTGACTCATTATGCCGTGGCCGGGTGTAAGCCGGAAGAAATGGGCCTAGGACCCTCGGTAGCCGTACCAAAAGTTTTGAAGCTTGCCGGAATGACTACAGATGACATTGAGCTTTTTGAAATCAATGAGGCTTTTGCCTCACAGGCGATTTACTGTGTCCGCAAGCTTGGTCTTGAAGAAAGATACTGGAAAGGCGATATCAATCCCAACGGCGGAGCCATTGCTTTAGGGCATCCATTAGGCTGTACCGGCGCCAAACTGACCGCGCAGCTTTTACATGAAATGAAACGCCGCGGCGCGAAACGGGGAATCGTTTCCATGTGCATCGGTGGCGGTATGGGAGCCGCCGGCATCTATGAAATGCTTTAATTAAAGCGCGCCTTCCTGTCGCCAAACTAAAAATAGCCGATTCCTCCGCTATCCAGCAATTCCGTGAATAGCGGGGGATCGGCAAATCATTGTTTGGCTAAATCACAAAAAATATTTTTCGTTATTGTAATTTGTTTTGGCCGCAATTCATGCTTTATTTTGGATATTAATAGCAGGGACGCGGATGGAAGAAATTTCCTTGAAATGGCGCAAACTTTAGGCTATAGCAAATCGACATCGGGCGGTTAACTCAGCGGGAGAGTGCTACCTTCACACGGTAGAAGTCGCTGGTTCAATCCCAGCACCGCCTACCATCTGTATTCGAAAAGATTGACAAATATTTGCCAATCTTTTTTTATTTTGTTAATTATCTTATCAATCTATCGCTCGTTGCCGTCAATTTTTGCCAGAAACAGGGAGAACTAGTATTATAAAGAAACCAGATAATGAATGATACGATCATGAAGGAAAAAACATTCAAATACATCAATGCCTGCATCATTGCCGTTGGATTTTATTTCCTGTTTATCGGCCTGCTTTCCCACTCCTTGGTTGATTTCGACCTGTGGGGTTATTTGGCCTTCGGCAGAGTTTTCTGGGAAAACGGTTATTTCCCGTATCAAGATGTGTTTGCATATACGCCGACAAAGCCCGTGTGGGTGTACCACGAATGGCTCACCGGCGTAATTTTATATCCTTTACTTAAATATCTGGGGCCGGCAGGAATCCAGTTGCTCCGTTATACTCTTATCGTGCTGACTATTTACATCATGTACCGTACGGCTTTGCAAAGGGGGGCAACTCCGGTCTTCGCTTTCCTATGTATCAGCCTAAGCCTTATGTTGATGCGCTGGGGGTATGCGCCGGTAATGAGGGCACAGATATTCACCTATTTATTTTTTACTTTATCTATTTACCTTATAGAAATTGCCAGAAAAGACGAAAGGTGGTTTTTTCTGTTAGGGATTATACCCGTCCAGCTTTTGTGGTGTAATTTGCACGGAGGTTTTGTCGCCGGTCTTGGCTTAATTGCTCTTTATGCTTTGGGCGAAGGATTGTCGGGAAAGAAATTTATGCCTTTTGTTTTTATATTTATCGCTGCTGTCCTTGTGACACTGGTCAATCCGTACGGGATTGACTATTGGCGGTATATAATTAAAGCGGTCACCATGCCGCGTCCGGAAATATGGGAATGGCTTTCCGTATTTGACGCATGGAAAATTGAATTCATGCGTGAGCCCATTATTATCTTCGGTGCGCTCAGTGTTGCTTGCTTATCATCTTTTCTTTTTCGGGGAAAA
>Ga0116160_1002440_pt1 | contig 17652 bp, 14 predicted proteins | sample AD_JPNAS2_MetaG_FD_89879 | JGI IMG/M metagenome (GOLD analysis project Ga0116160, IMG submission 89879) | Active sludge microbial communities of municipal wastewater-treating anaerobic digesters from Japan - AD_JPNAS2_MetaG | ecosystem: Engineered > Bioreactor > Anaerobic > Digestate | place...
CCGGGTTGAATCTCGTTCGCATTCGCCGCCGAACCGGGTAAGGTGGGAGGTTGTGACATTCGCAGCGAAGGAGTCAGCTCCCATGTCGCAGAGCATCCACGACAGTCCCGGCGCCGCCGCCCGCGCCGCGGCCGAGCAGTTGGCCCGCCTGATCGGCGACGCCATCGCGGAGCACGGCGATGCGCGCATCGTGCTCTCGGGCGGTCCGGCCCACGCCGCGCTGCTCGACGCCCTCGTCGCCATCCACGGCGTCCGCTGGTTGATGGTGACCGGCTATCAGTTCAGTGAATTCGTCGGGCTGCCCGACAATCACCCCGCCGCCGCGCGCCGGACGCTGGAGCGCTTCGTGCGCCGGATCCCCGGCTGCCTCCCCGGTTTCCACTTCCTCCGGCCGGGTCTCGATCCGCTCGCCGAACGCGACCGGCTGTCCGACTTCATCAGCCGCGAGCCGATCGACGCGGCGGTCGTCGATCTCCAGCCCGACGGCTCGATCGGCTTCAATCAACCCCCCGCGGAGTTCGAAACGCGCGCCGGCTACGCCCTGGTTCCCCTCGCCGAACCCACCCGCCGGCGCCTGGCCCTCGCCGGGCTGTTTGAATCGCCCGACCGGACTCCCCGCCGCGCGATCACGATGACGCTGCCCCAACTGCTCAAGGCGCGCACGATCCTCGCGCTGGCCACGGGCGACTGCGCCGCTCCCGTCGCCGCCGCGATCTCCGGTCCGGTCGACGCCGCCGTCCCCTGCTCGATCCTGAGCCGGCATCCGCGCTGCGAGCTCTTCCTGGATCGCGAAGCCGCCAGGGGATTGAATGTGCCGACGGCGTCATGATGCCCCCGCGCCCCCATTCTTCCCATCTGCCCACTCCCCTGAGGCGAACGGCTCCCGCGGCGGCGGCGGAACGATTCGCATCGTGCACAAGCTGACCCGCGCGCGAGGAGCCCGCATGGATTGGATCACCGCTTTCCAGAACATCTACGGCCGGGTCAAGTCCCCCTGGATGTTCGCCTTCAATCAGGAAATCTACGACCACGAGGGGCGGCGGCGCGATCCGCTGCGCGAAAAGCAGACCCGCTGGGGGATGCGCCTGACGACGCGCCTCTTCTCGCGCGTCTACCCCGGCATCCCCGGCCGCGTCCATATCCACGAAACGATGTTGCAGAATGATGGGCCGGAGGAACTGAACCATTATCGCCGGGTCGGTCAGGACGCGCTGCGCAACATCGAGGAGAGCCTGCGGCTGGCCGGACGGGATTTCGGTTCCATCGAGCGCTGCCTCGACATGGCGTGCGGCTACGGCCGCGTGCTGCGCTGGCTCGCCCAGCGGATGCCCGCGCGCCGGATCACGGCGTGCGAGGTGATCCCCGAGGCCGTCCGCTTCTGCCGCCAGGAATTCGGCGCCCGGCCGCTGCTCGCCCCGCTCGATCCCAACGAACTCGTCTTCCCCGAACGTTACGATCTGATCTGGGTCGGCTCGCTGCTGACGCATCTGCGCCCGGAGGCGGCAATGCGGTTCGCCCACCGGCTCGTTGAGACGCTCAACCCCGGCGGCGTCCTCGTCTTCAGTTCGCAGGGGCCGTCCTGCCTCGCGCAGATCCCGATGTATGGCTTCATGTTCGCGGACAAGACCGAAGTGTTCCGCGAGCAGTTGGACGCCGCGGGCGCCGCGTTCCTGCCCTATTACGCGCATGAACCGGACTATGGCATCACGTTGCTGGCGCCGGCCTATGTCCGCGCGGCGCTGCCCGAGGACGGCGACCCGCCGATCCGCCTGCTGCGCCATGCCGAGCGCGGCTGGGACAACCATCAGGACGTCTGGAGCTTCCAGCGCCTCGCCCCTCCTTCGTCCTCGTGATGGCCCATGGAGTTTCAGCATGCCCGCCCCGAGGCATCTTTTCGCACTCACAGATACTCCTCGACTCCGATTGCCGGATTGCTACAGTGATCCCCGTCAGCCATCTTCCAGCCCGCGGTTGAACAGGAGGAGGCCGATGCGATCCTTCACGATCCTGGTCTGTCTGCTTCTCGTGGTCACACGACCGGTCAACGCCGTCGGCGAGTCGGTCACGGCCGAGTTAAACGGCCTGCAGCTTGCCTTCGACGCCGACTCGGGCGCCCTCATCGAGATGACCTATCCCGGAGTTGGCGCCATGATCCAGACGAGCGCCGCGCGCGGCAGCCTGCTCGACCTGGCCTACCCCATCCCCAGCTTCGAGCCGCTGCGGCTCGCCGCGCGCTTCTCGACGGGCGCCTCCATCGAACGCACCTCGGACAGCGTGACCGTCCGTTGGGAGCGCCTGGGGCCAAGCCGCCGCCGCACACCGCAGTCCCCGGTCCGCGAGGCCATTGCCTTGCGCTACGACGCCGAGAACGACCGCCAGGAGTGGGTGACGCTGGCGGAGGATCCCTTCGAGCTTCAGGGAAACGTCGCGGCGTCCGTCACGTTCAGGGCTCTCCCCGATGGCCGCTCGCTGTCGATGACCGGCACCGTCGATAATCAATCCGCCACGACCATCCCGCAGGTCCTCTTTCCCGATTTCATGGGCATTACCGAATTCGCCGGCCAGGGGCGAACGCACTTCCGCACCGCCGGTTTCGTGAATAACCCCTTTGAACTGCTCCGCACCCCGGCCCGCGGCATCGATTTCTACGGCCAGGATCTCGCCCGCACGGGGATCGAATACGCTTCGGGACCGTATTACCCGTCGACGCCGATGCTTGCGCGCTGGATGGACGTGGGCGGGCTCCAGGGCGGTTTCAGCCTGTTCCGCAAATGGTGGCTGTGGGGGCCGGGCGACAACTGGCAGGACTCGCCCGAAAAGGTGTGGCTGCACCTGACCGAGGGTGAGGATAAGCTGCGCCTGGCCTGCCTGCACAAGGTGGAGATCGGGCCCGGCGAGCGCTGGCACAGCGACGAGTATGTCCTGACCCCCCACCGACACGGCTGGGCCAAGGGGATCGAGCCGTTCCGTGAGTACGTCCACGCCAACCTGAAGCGCCCGTATCCTGTCCCGCGACACGTGCGTGAGGGGCTCGGCTTCCGGACCTTGTGGATGACTCAGGCCTATCCCAACGATCCCGACGGCGACATCATCTATCGTGCCGAGGACCTGCCCCGCGTGGCCCGCGAGTGCCTCGAGCACGGCATCCAGGAGATCTGCCTGTGGTCGTGGTGGGGCGGCATGCAGGTGCCGATTTCGGATCCCTTCCCACAAATCGGCACCGTCGAGCAACTGCGCCGGGCCATCGAGGAATGCCGCGAGCTGGGCGTCAACGTCAGCCTGTTCATCTCGATCATGCTGGTGGCCAACCCAACGGCGGAACGCTGGGGACTGCAGGTCGGGCCGCCGGGCTCGGGATGGACCTATCACACGGAATTCGTTCCCGTCATGCGCCCGTATTATGGCCACGGCCTCTCGTGCATCGAGGCCGGCATCGACAATCTGACCTGGCGCCAGGGCGCCTATGAATCCTGCCGGCGGATTATCGAGACGCTCACCCCTTCGCTCGGCTGGGATCAGTGGGATCTTTACTCACGCTTCGACCAACCCAACCAGCCGCGCAAACAGCCGTTCTATGAGTTGACGCAGCGGATCCGCGCCGCCGCGCACGCCCAGGATCCCGAGGCGACGTTCCATGGCGAGTGCATCGAGAACCTGGACGCCAACGCCATCTATCTCGACTACTCGTGGAACTGGGTCAACTGGCCATGGATGGAGGGGGGTGACTGCCGGCCGTTCAACAGCGTTTACCCCGCCCCGCGCCTGAATGTCAATATCGACCGTTCGGCGCGGGAGGTGCGCGGCGCCTTCATCGACAACCACTACCTCAACGTCTTCACGTCGCGCGTCGGTGGGATCAACGGCTCGGGCCGGATCGCCGATTATCCTGAACTGAGCCGGGCCTTGAAGCAGTGCGCCGGGTTGCGCAGGCAATTCCTCCCCTATTTTGTTGACGGCACCCTGATCGGCGATTGCATCCTCACCGAAGAACCGGCCGGTGCCCGTCTAAGCGCCTACGTGCTCCCTGATCGCCTGCTGGTGCTGGCCCTGAACGACAGCGAAACCGGGCAACGGATCCCATTGGCAGCGGATCTGACGCCGTGGCTGCGCTCGCCGACCGGTCAATATGAAGTGAGACGGTTCGATCTGGAAGGACGTCTGCTGGCTTCAGAGATTAACGGTTCCCGATGGCGCCCAACCCTTGGCGACGCCGAGATGGTGGTTTACGAAATCCTGGCGCGGCCTGATTGACCCCCGAGGGGTCTGCTCCCCGGGACCACAGGCCCGCGACCCGCCAGACGGGTTCACTCGCCCCGGAGCACCGGCTGTGCGGGAGGGATGCGATCCGAACACCGGTCGGATGGGATGCTCAGCATCTGGCTTGAGTTCGCCACGGCCAGCCCACGGGTCGGCTCTGTGGTATCGGCGGGTTTGCAGATTCCGCCGTCGTGCCTGTCCCGTGAAGATCAAGGCCATTCCCCTTCAAAGCGGAAAGCCGGAAAAGGGTTCCGCTTTTCGTTCTCAGCCACTAGAATGGGAGCGCCTCCTCGGCGTGGGGGTGGGGCGCCGTTGCCGAGGCGGGGGAATCCAACCGTGACCCGTCTGCTTGTCGCCATCATTCTGGTTGCCGTCCTGTTCGGCCTGACGGCCGTGGCGGGGCTCGTCTGGGCCATCCGCCGCGGACAGTTCCGCAACCTGACGGCGGGCGCGCGCAGCATCTTCGACAACGAGGAGCCGGTGGGCCGCCCTACCGACGCCTTTCCTCCCCCGCGCGAGGAAGAATAAACCCGCCGAAAGCGAGAATCCGCCGGACTGACGTCGCCATGGTCCTTGCCGTCCAAGACCCGAGCGAGGGCGCCGACCCGCGCCAGGAGTTGCGCTCGCGCGCCGAGATCGACCGTTCCTGCCAGGGACCGGTCACGCTGTTTGTCGCCAGCGCCGTCGGCTGGCTGCTGTTCGGCTCATTGTTGGCGATGGCGGCCTCGATCAAGCTGCACAGCCCCGGTTTTCTCAGCCATCACGCCTGGCTCACGTTCGGCCGGGTCCGTCCCGCGCATCTGAACACGGTGATCTACGGCTGGGCCGCGATGGTCGGCATCGCCGCCATGCTCTGGCTGCAAACCCGCCTCTCGCGCGTCACGCTCGTCTTCCCGCGCCTGCTGACGGCCATCGCCTGGCTCTGGAATCTGGCCGTGGCGGCCGGAACGGTCGCGATCCTGGCCGGCCACGGCACCGGCGTCGAGTGGATTGAGTTCCCCGTTCCCGTCGCGCTCGCGCTTGCGCTGCTTTTCGGCGCCGTCGGCCTGGTCTCGTTCTATACCTTCGCGCGCCGCCCCCCGGGCCACATCTACGTGACGCAGTGGTATCTGTTCGGGGCGATCCTCTGGTTCCCTTATCTTTACCTGATGGCGCAACTGATGATCCACCTGGGCGGAGCCACCGGCGTCGTGCAGGGCAGCGCCAACTGGTGGTTCGCCCATAACGTCCTCGGCCTGTTCCTGACGCCGATCGGCGTCGGCGCGGTCTACTACCTGATCCCCAAGGTGATCGGCCGTCCGATCCACAGTTACTATCTTTCGCTGCTGGGCTTCTGGTCGCTCGCGCTGTTCTACAACTGGGCCGGCACGCACCACCTGGTCGGCGGACCGCTGCCGGCCTGGCTGATTTCGGTCGGCATCGTCGGCAGCGTGATGATGTTCATCCCGGTCACTGCCGTCGCGATCAACCACCACCTGACGATGGTCGGCCATTTCCACATGCTGCGGACGAGCCCCACGCTGCGCTTCGTCGTCTTCGGCGGCATGAGCTACACGCTTGTCAGCTTCCAGGGCTCGCTGCAGGCGCTGCGCGGCGTCAACGAGATCAGCCACTTCACCCACTACACCGTCGCCCATGCCCATCTGGGCGTCTACGCCTTCTACTCGATGGTCATGTTCGGCGCGGTCTATTACATGCTGCCGCGCATGACCGGGCGCGAATGGTCCTCGGCCCGCCTGATCCGGATCCACTTCTGGGGGAGCGCGCTCGGCATCGCGCTCTACTGGGGGGGCCTCACCTGGGGCGGCTGGCTTCAGGGCCGGATGATGAACGACGCGGCCATCCCGTTCCTCGACATCGTGCGCTTCACGATCCCCTTCCTCTGGTCGCGCTCGTTCGCCGGCGTGCTGATGACCATCGGCCACGTGGCGTTTGCCGTGCTGGTCTGGCGCATGCTGGCCGGCGCCCGCGAGCCCGCGCGCGCGCCGGGGCCGACGCTGCTGGGCCGGCCGCGGGGCGAACGCGAGATCAACCCGGCGGAGGCGCAGTGATGAACCGCACCGCCCTGCTCTACGCCGGCATCATTTTCACCGTCATCATCTCGAGCATCGGGCTCGTCTTCATCCCGGAATACCAGTTGTTCCGGCTCGAGCCGGTCGAGGCCGCCGACGGCAACCTGTATCCGCAGCCGCGCACCGAGTTCGAGGAGGCCGGCCGGCGTGTCTACATTGCCATGGGGTGCGTCTACTGCCACAGCCAGCAGGTGCGGCCGGAGCACTTCGGCGCCGATATCGATCGCGGCTGGGGCACGCGCCGCTCGGTCGCCCGCGATTATCTCTACGATCAGCCGCATCAGCTCGGCACGATGCGCACCGGGCCCGACCTGGTCAACATCGGCTCGCGCCAGTCCGACGACAACTGGCACTACCAGCATCTGTATGACCCGGAACTCACATCGCCCGGCTCGACCATGCCGAAGTTCCCGTTCCTCTTCGAAAAGCGAACGCTCGAGCCGGGGCGCGAGCCGCCGTTCAATGCGATCCGCATGCCCCCCGGCGTGCTGGCTGAGAATGAATACCTGCTGCCGACGACCGACGCCCAGCAGCTTGTCGCCTATCTGAAGAGCATGCGTCACGATTACGCCGTGCCGGAGGCGCAGCCGTGACCACGAACCCGCATCAGACCTTCATCCGCGACACGGCGGATGCCGATGTCGAGGCGATTCACGAGCCGATCGCCCGCGAAAAGGCCGAACCGCGCGACGGCTACGAACCGATCTCGATCTGGCTCGTCTTCCTGTTCCTCGCGCTGGCCGGCTGGGGCGGCTGGTACCTTGGCGCCTTCAGTGGCGACTGGAACGCGATGGTCTACGACGAACGCGCCCAGGCCGGCGCCGCCCCCGCCGCCGAGGCCAAGGCCCCCGACATGCTGACGCTGGGACGGCGCGCCTACGTCCGTTGCCAGGCCTGCCACCAGCCGACGGGCCAGGGCCTGCCCGGCACGTATCCGCCGCTGGCCGGTTCGCCCTACGCCACCGGGCCGGCCGAACGTGCCGCCGCGATCGTGCTGAACGGCCTGCAGGGGCCGCTCGTCATTGACGGCGAGACCTTTGACAACATCATGCCCGCGCATCGCGACCTGATGACCGATCTGGAAATCGCGGCCGTGCTAACCTACGTGCGCCAATCCTGGGGCAACGACGCGCCCGCCGTCGCGCCGGAGGACGTCGCCCGCGTCCGCGCGGCCACCGCCGAGCGCGGCGCGGCCTGGACCGCCGGCGAACTGGACCAGTTCGCCCTTCCCGAACCGGAACCGGCCGAATAACCCCCCCGCGGCGCCGCGATGGATCCTCCGGCCGTGCCGCCGGCCGCAACCATGGGCTGAAAGATGAACCCGTCTCCCGACCCCGCCGCCTGCTGTCCCCCCCTGCCGCGCGATCCGGCCCAGGAACGCCAGGCGCTGCGCGACTGGTGGCGCATCGGCCTGGGCACGCTGCTGGCCGGCTACGCGATGAGCTTCAGCCTGGCGATCAACACCGCCGAAGTCTCCGCCACGACCCGCACCGCCGTCCACACCGGGCTCCTGATTGTCGCCGTGATCCTGTGGGCGACCCTGGGGGGGCCGCTGCTGCGCCGTGCGTTCCAGGCGGCGCGCGCCCGCCGCGTCACGGTCGAGGCCCTCTTTCTGGCCGGCCTGCTCGGGGCGTCGGGCGCCTCGCTGCAGGGCATGCTCGCCGGCGACGGCCCGGTCTACTTCGAAACGGTGGCGGTGCTGCTGGTCGTCTATTCGCTCGGCCGGCGCCTGACCCAATCCAGCCAGGAACGGGCGCTGGCGTCGGTCGCGTCGTGGCTCGGCATCCCCGAAAGCTGCGAACGGCTCGCGCCCGGTGGGACCTCCCGCGCCTGCCCCGTCCGCGAGATCGCGGCGGGCGACCTCGTCCGCGTGCAGCCCGGCCGCATGATCCCGGTCGACGGCATCGTCGCCGCCGGCGCGGCGTTCGTCCAGCAGGCGCACGTGACCGGCGAGTCCAGCCTCGCGCGCCGCGGGCCGGGCGACGCCGTTGCGGCCGGCGCGGTTTGCGTCGACGCCACGCTGACCGTGCGCGCCACCGCGCCCGGCAACGCCCGGCGGATCGACCGCATCGCCCGCGCGATCGACCAGGCGCGCGCCCGCCCGTCGGCCTTCGTCACCGCCGCCGACCGCATGGCGCGCCTGTTCCTGCCGCTGGTCCTCGCGATTGCGCTGCTGACGTTCCTCGTCTGGACCCGGCTGGCCGGCTGGCCGACCGGCCTGTTCAACATGCTGGCGGTCCTGCTCATCGCCTGCCCCTGCGCGCTGGGCTTCGCCACGCCGGCCGCCGTCTGGAGCGCCATCGGCCGCATCGCCGAGCACGGCCTGGTCGCGCGCGCCGGTTCCCTCATCGAGCGGCTCGCCGCCGTCGACCTCGTGATCTTCGACAAGACCGGCACGCTCACCCTGCCGCGGCCCCAACTGGCCGATCTGGTCCTGGCCGACGCGTCGCCCGGGACGCACCGGCGGTGGCGCGCCCTGATCGCCGCGGCCGAACGGGCGTCGGATCATCCCCTGGCCGAGGCGTTGGCGTCGCTCGCGCCCGCCGCCGACGCGCCCGCCGACGCGATCGCCGACGCCGTCCGGGTCGATGCCCTGCGGATCATCCCCGGCCTGGGGATCGAAGCGGACGTGACCTGGCGCGCCGATGGCGAGACGGGCTCGGGTTGCCTGCGCATCGGTTCGGAAGGCATCGTGGGCGCTGATCAGAAAGCACCATGGCGCGAGCTGAGCGACCGCCTGCAAGCGGGCGACCTGACCCAGCGCATCGCCGTCCTCCTCGACGGCCGGCCGATCGCCACCGCCGCCATCGACGAGCGCCCGATGCCTTCCATGCAACCAGCCTTGGAGCTGACCCGCGCGCTCGGTCCGCGGTTGATGGTGCTGACCGGGGACACGGCCGACCGCGCCGCCCGGCTCGGCATTGCCGAGTACGAGGCCGCCCTCACGCCGGAGGCGAAGCTGGCCCGCGTCCGCGAGCTGCGCGCCGCCGGCCGCACTGTGCTGTTCGTCGGCGACGGTTTGAACGATGCCGCCGCCATGGCCGAGGCCGACGCCGCCATCGCCGTGGCCGGCGCCGCGCCGCTCGCCCGCGAATCGGCCGACGCCCTGCTGACGGACGACGACCTGGCGGCGATCCCCCGGGCGATCGATCTCGCGCGCCGCGCCGCCCGCGTGATTCAGAGCAACATCCGCCTCGCCGTCGCCTACAACCTGGCCGGGATGGCCGTGGCCGCCGCCGGTTGGCTGCATCCGGTCGCGGCGGCGCTCATCATGACCTGCTCCAGCCTGATCGTCACTTGGCGTTCGCTGCGCGCGCTGCACGACGAACCCGGCGCTGCGCCGGTCAAGAACCCGGCTCCGGAGGCGCGCCATGCCGTCCTCCCCGCGCCGTGACCGCCGGCTCGCGCTGACTCTGGGCGCGGCCGTCCTCGCCCAGGGGCTCGGCCTGGTGCTGCTGGACCGCCCGCCCGCGCCGGCCGCCGCTCAATGGCTGCTGTGCGCCGCCGCGCTGGCTCTGCTCTTTCAGCAGGCGTGGCGTCACCGCTGGCATCTCAATCATCGCGTCGACATGTTGCTGATCATGCTTGCGGTCGGCGGCCTGGGCATGCTTGCCGGCACGTGGATCGATGAGCAAGTCGCCGCGCGCGCAACCGGCAACCCGCGTCCGGAACCGCCGGCAGCCGGGCCGGCAGCCGGCGGCGACATGACGATCCATCCCCCCGCCGGCCACGCCGCGCACCTTTCGCATGCTGCACACGGCTTGCCGTCACCCCACGGCGGCCATCAACACAGCGGCCATCAGCACGGCGGCCTGAGCTACGGCTCGCTCCGCGACGCCGCGTTCAGTTGGATGACTGCTCTGATGCTGCTGGGCGCGATCCCGCCGGCGGTCGCCTTCACGCGCTGCGCGGCGCTGGCCCGTGCCGACCGCCGCCGCTGGTTTTCAACCCATATCGCCGGCAATGCCGGCATGGTCGTCGGCATGCTGCTCCTCGGCGCGCTGCTCGCCCCGTCCCTCGCGCGGATGATCGGTTCCGCCCGCGCCGCCGGCCACGTTGCGATGCTCATCGGCATGGCCGCGGGCATGCTGGGCGCGCAGCTCGCCGCCGAACTGCTCCTCGGGCTCAAGCCCTGGCGCCGCGCGACCGGCCTGGTCTCCGCGAACGGAACCCCATGATCCGCCGCGGGTTCAACCGTCGGCGCGGCTCGCGATCCTGGCCCACGTATCCTTCAGCGTCACCGTGCGGTTGAACACCGGCGCGCCCGGCCTCGCATCCGGATCGGCGCAGAAATAGCCCAGCCGTTCGAATTGCACGTGCATGCCGGGCGCCGCGTCGCGCAGGCTCGGCTCCAGCTTGCACCCCGTCACGATTTCCAATGAATGGGGATTGATATTGTCCGTCCAGTCCCGCCCCTCGTCCACGTCGTCCGGATTTTCCTTCGTGAACAGGTGCTCGTAGAGCCGCACCTCCGCGTCGACGGCGCGCGCGGCCGAGACCCAGTGCAGCGTCGCCTTCACCTTCCGGCCGTCGGGCGCCGAACCCCCGCGCGTCGCCGGGTCATACGTGCAGCGCAGCTCGACAACCTCGCCTCGCTCGTCCTTCACGACGTCGCGGCAGGTGATGAAATAGCCCCAGCGCAGGCGGACCTCGCGCCCCGGCGCCAGCCGATAGAATTTCTTCGGCGGGTCTTCCATGAAGTCCTCGCGCTCGATATACAGTTCGCGCGAAAACGGAACCCGCCGCGTCCCCGCCGCCGGGTTCTCCGGGTTGTTCACCGCCTCCAGTTCCTCCACCTGGCCCTCGGGGTAATTCTCGATCACGACGCGCAGCGGCCGCAGCACCGCCATGAAGCGCGGCGCCCGCGCGTTCAGGTCCTCGCGCAGGCAGTGCTCCAGCATCTGGATCTCCACGGTGTTGCCCGCTTTCGCCACGCCGATCCGGGCGCAGAAATCGCGGATCGACTCGGGCGTGTAACCCCGCCGGCGCATCCCGCAGAGCGTCGGCATCCGCGGGTCGTCCCAGCCGTTGACGTAGCCCTCGCGCACCAGCGTCAGCAGCCGGCGCTTGCTCATCACGGTGTAGGTCAGGTTCAGCCGCGCAAATTCATACTGCCGCGAGGGAAACACGCCGAGCTGCTCGATATACCAGTCATACAGCGGCCGGTGATCGGCGAACTCCAGCGTGCAGATCGAATGCGTCACGCGCTCGATTGCGTCGGACTGCCCGTGCGCCCAGTCATACATCGGGTAGATGCACCACCGGGTCCCGGTCCGGTGATGCGGCGCCTTCAGGATGCGATACATCACCGGGTCGCGCAGGTTCAGATTGCCCGAGGCCATGTCGATCTTGGCCCGCAGCGTGCGCGTTCCGCTCTCGAACTCGCCCGCGCGCATCCGTTCGAACAGATCGAGGTTTTCCTCAACCGTCCGGTTCCGGTAGGGGCTTTCCCGCCCGGGTTCCGTCAGCGTGCCGCGGTACTCGCGGATCTCCTCGGCGCTCAGGTCGTCCACGTAGGCCTTGCCTTCGCGGATCAGCTTGACCGCCCACTCGTAAAGCTGATCGAAATAATCCGACGCGAAATACAGATGCTCGCCCCAGTCGAACCCGAGCCAGCGGATGTCCTCCTGGATCGCGTCGACGTATTCCTGCTCTTCCTTCGTCGGATTGGTGTCGTCGAACCGCAAGTGGCACTCGCCGCCGAATTCCTCCGCCACGCCGAAATTGAGGCACATTGATTTGGCATGCCCGATGTGCAGATAGCCGTTCGGCTCGGGCGGGAAGCGCGTCGCGACCCGTCCGCCGTGCAGCCCCGCGCGCACGTCCTCGGCAATCCGGCTCCGGATGAAGTCCAGCGGCGCGGCGGGCCGGTCCGCGCCGCCCGCGGCCGCCGCTCCCCCGTCCTGGCCTCGTTCCGGCGCGCCGTCGCGACCGCCGCCGCTGGCTGGTTGGCTTTTGCTCATCCCTCGCTCCCGTTGCGCAAGATCACCATGACCCGGTCCCTGTCATCCCTGCCGGGATGATGCACAGCGCCGCAATCTAGCACACGCGGACGGCCGTTGCCAGCCGCGGCGGGCCCGCGCACACAGGCGCTTACTGAGAACCGTCCGGCTCCGTCCGCCGCGACCGGTTCCCGTCTCACGCGCGGAACCGGCCCTCCATCACGATTTCGCTCAGCTTCTTGCGGTCGCTCGGCAGCTCCTGCTCGCGGCGATTCTCCGGCAGGTCCTCGATGTTGCCCGGGTGGCCGATCGCCACCATCGCTTCCACGCTGTATTCGTCCGGCACGCCCAGTTCGGTTCGCGCCCGCTCGTAGTCGAACCCCTGCATCCCGTGCGCCACGAGCCCCAGCAGCGACGCCTGCAGCGCCAGGTTCTGCCAGGCCGCGCCCGTGTCGAACGCGTGCGTCACCGACGGCTTGCCGTTGTAGTCGAACACCTTTTTCGACGCGATCACCACCAGAACGGCCGCGGCATGCGCCCACTGGGCGTTGCCTTCCACCAGCAGACCGAACAATCGGTCCCAATCCTTCGTTCCGCGGTGGGCATAGATGAACCGCCACGGCTGATTGTTGTAAGAGGACGGCGCCCAGCGCGCGGCCTCGAACAATCGCAGCAGCGTTGCCTGATCCAGCCGTTCGCCCGACATCGCCCGCGGCGACCACCGGCGGTAAAACAGCGGCTCGATCGCGTGCTCCGGCCGCCGATGGCGTTCCACTTCAATCTCGTCCGGTCGCATGGTCTGACCTCCTTGCGGTTGTTGCATCACCTTCAGACCGGGCGCGCGCAAAAATCGTTCCTGCTCCGCACGCGGCTTCAGTAGTTGGGCCAGACCCCCGGCGTCAGCAGCTCGACCAGGTGGCCGTCGGGATCGCGGAAGTAAATGCTGCGGCCGCCGCGCGGCCGCGCCACGCGGCTCTCCAGGGGCACGCGGTGCTCGGCCAGCCGCCTCTCCCATTCCACCAGGTCCGCCAGATCAATGGCGAAGCCGACGTGGACCGGGCCGCCGCCGTCGTGCGGCGGGATGATGCCGTTGCCCGTGTCGACCGGCTCCAGCGTGCCCCCGCGCACGAACAGCAGCAGGACGTGGCCCGGCGCGATCTCGAGCGCGCGGAACCGCTCGTCGCCGGTCATCGCGCGCATCCCGAGCACGTCGCTGTAAAACGCGGCGGCGCGTTCCAGGTCGTCGACGTACAGGCACGTTTCCACCGTTCCCCGCAACCGCGCCATCGCCTTCGCCTCCCGTCTCGCTTCAAGTCGTCTCTCGTCCTCGCACTCGTCCTCGTCCTCGCCCGCAAAAACTCGTCCTCGTCCTCGCTGCCGCTCACCCGATATGCCACGCCCGCCCGTCGCGCGCGAGCAGTCCATCCGCCGCGGCCGGCCCCCATGACCCCGGGGCGTATTCATGAATCGCGCCCGCCTTCCCCTCCGCCTCCCAGCGCTCCAGCACCGGCGTGATCAGCGACCACGCCACCTCCATGTCGTCGCGCCGCACGAACAGCGTCTGGTCGCCCAGCATCGCGTCGAGCAGCAGGCGTTCATACGCCTCGCCCGGTTCCTCGTCGAAGACCTCCCGATACCGGAAATCCATCATCAGCGAACTCATGCACAGCTTCGGGCCGGGGTGCTTGGCCTGCATCTGCAGCGCGATCCCCTCGTCCGGCTGCACCGTCAGCACCAGAATGTTCGGCACAAGCTCTTCGGGCGCGATCGGCTGGAACATCGAGTGCGGCACCGGCTTGAAGTAGACCGCGATCTCGCTGACGCGCCGCGCCAATCGCTTGCCCGAGCGCAGATAAAACGGCACCCCGCGCCAGCGCCAGTTGTCGATCATCAACCGCGCCGCCACATACGTCTCCACCGTTGATTCCGGATCGACCCCGTCCTCCTCGCGGTAGCCGCGCACCCGGCGCCCCTCCTGCTCGCCGGCGCCGTACTGCCCCCGCACCAGCCAGTCGTCCATCGCGTCGAGCGGCATCCGCCGGATCGACCGCAACAGCTTGACCTTCTCGTCGCGCACCCGGTCCGCTTCGAACGACGCCGGCGGCTCCATCGCCACCAGCGACAGCATCTGCAGCATGTGGTTCTGGAACATGTCGCGCAGCACGCCCGCCTGCTCGAAGTAGCCCGCGCGGTGCCCGACCCCCAGCGTCTCAGCCACCGTGATCTGCACGTGATCGATGTAGCCGCGGTTCCAGATCGGTTCGAAAATCGCATTGGCGAATCGGAACATCAGGATGTTCTGCACCGTCTCCTTGCCCAGGTAATGATCGATGCGATAGATCTGCTGCTCGGCCAGAACCTGATGGAGCGAGTCGTCCAGCGCGATCGCGCTGGTCAGATCGCGGCCGAACGGCTTTTCAATGATCACGCGCGAACAGCCGGCCCCCGTCCGCGGCTCGCTGGCCAGCCCGGCCCGCGCCAGGCACGCCACCAGCGGCGCGTAGACCGTCGGCGGCGTCGCCAGGTAGAACAGGTGGTTCTCGCGCGTGCCGTGTTCCTGGTCCAGCGTGGCCAGCCGCTGGCGCAGGCGCTGGTGGTCTTCGTCGCTGGTGTAGCCGCCGGCCATCGAGTAGACGTGGCTGAGGAAGGCGTCCAGGTCGGCCGTGGCCGGCTTCTTGGTGTTGCGCATCAGCTCGTCGCGCATCCCCAGCCGGAACGTGTCGTCGTCGGGCGCGGTGCGCGCGAAACCGAGAATGTAGAAGTGGCGCGACAGCAGCCGGCGGCGGAACAGATTGAACAGCGCCGGCATCAGCTTGCGGCTCGTCAGGTCGCCCGACGACCCGAAAATGACGAGCCCGCACGGCTGCGGCGGGGTCTCGATGCAGAAATCGCCGCGGATCGTCACGTGCGGCTTGATGCGCGCCATGCCTCGGTTCCTTGTCTTGGCGGGATTCGCTGCCGGGTAGCGGTTCCTCCCCGGACGGATGAAACCCACATGGTATCACGCCCGCCGCGCGCCGCAAACCGGATCACGCCCCCCCTCCAAACTCGTCCCTTGTCCTCGGCTCTCGAAATCGGGCTGTTTCCTGTACCAACCACCGCCTGGGACCGCCGGCATCCTTGCCGGCATCTTGCGCGCCACACAATGAGCCCTCCGTGTCTCGGCGTCTCGGCGTCTCGGCGTGAGGTACTTTTACCAATCGGCGATCCGAAACGGTGACGGACCATCAACGCGAGAGGTCGATTTTTCTGCCTCTTTGTCAATCGCCGGTCTATAACCGACTCGCACAATGGAACCCCCGCGCCTCAGCATCCTTATCGCCTGTCACCAGCAAGGCGATCTGCTGCCCGACTGCCTCCACTCGGTCCTCGCGCAGCGCGGGGCGTTCGAGGCGATCGTCGTCAACGACGGCTCCACCGACGCCACGTCGGCGGTTGTCCGCGAGCTGCAAACCCGCCATGCCGGCAAGCTCCACCTGATCGAACAGGAAAATCGCGGCCTTTCGGCGGCCCGGCAGGCCGGGTTCTCCCTGGCTCGCGGCAAATACATCCTCTGCCTCGACGCCGACGACCTGCTCGAGCCGGGGGCGGTCGAGGCCGTCATCTCCACACTGGACGCCCATCCCGAGGCCGAGGCCGCCGTCGGCAATGCCCTCCGCGTCGCCGCCGACGGCCGGACCATCCTGTCCGAACTGGCCCAGACGCCCGGCCGCGGCGCCCCCTGGCCCCCCCGCTGGCCCGACGTCCTGCGCGTCAACCCGTTCGGCGCCGGGATGGCCGTGGCCTGCCGGGCCAGCGCCATCCGCCGCGTCGGCGGGCTGGAAGTCCCCGGCGTCCGCCGCTGCGAAGATTGGGATCTGTGGGTCCGAATGGTCCGCTGCGGAATGCACTTCGTCCCCATTGAGCGCGTCCTTGGCCGCTACCGGCAGCATGCCGCCACGCTCAGCCGCCAGCCTGTCGGCCTGGCTCGCGACAAACTGGCCCTGCTGGAAAAGGCCGCCGCCCCCGACCCGCGCCTGCACGGGCTGGGGCTCCGTCCCGCCGGCCCCATTTCGCCCGCGCTGCGCGCCGAGCTGGCCAATTTGCACGTCGCCCACAGCCTGGGCCTGCTGGCCGGGCAATTGAGGGCCGACCCCGCGGCCCGAACCTGGCCGGCGCAGCTTGAGGAACTGCTCACCCTGATTCACCCCGACGCCTGGCCGGCGGCGGCCGCGGCGGAGTACTTCCTCTGGGGCTGGCAGTCCGGTCTCGCCGGCGGCGTCCGGCCGCCGCGGCCCGCCCAGGTGCGCCGCCGCATTCTCCGGCCGCTCGTCCATCGCCTGGGACGTGCCGGCCCGGAAGCGGCGCGGCGGATCGACGAGTTGACGCTGCCGCCCTCGCTGGCGCGCCGCATCGCCCGCCGGCTGGCCCGGGCCTGGCCCGACCGTGGACACGGAAGGGGCAGTCTATTTAAAAATTAACCCCCCTCTCTCAATTTGAGAATGACACTTCCCCCCTACCCGTCTATACTCCTTCCAACCTGAGTCTTGCTGATTGGACGCCTGCTCTTGTCTGATCTCGCCCCCTCCGTCAGCGTCATCATCTGTACGCACAACCCCAATCGGACCTACCTCCACCAGACGATTGAGGCCATTCTGCGGCAGTCCCTCCCCCCCGACCAGTGGGAGCTGATCGTCGTCGACAACAACAGCGATCCCCCGCTGGAAAGCTGGCTCGACCTGTCGCACGCCCCCAACGCCCGCATCGTCCGCGAACTCAACCTGGGCCTGACCCATGCCCGCATGCGCGGCATCCGCGAGGCGCGCGCCGAGCTGACTCTGCTCGTCGACGACGACAACGTCCTGCGCCACGATTACCTCGAGCACGCCGTCCGCATCATGACCCAGAAGCCCTTCCTCGGCGCCATCGCCGGCAAGTGCAAGGGCGAACTCGAAAAGCATCCCCCGCGCTGGATCCGGCTGTTCTACCACTATCTGGCGATCCTCGATCACGGCGACCAGGCCCGCTGGATCAACCACCCCAATACCTTCGACGTCTGGTATCCGCGCGGCGCCGGCCTTGTCCTGCGCACCGAACTGGCCATGGATTATGTCCGCCAGCTCGAACTGCAGCCCGAGCGGCAGAACTTCGACCGCCGCGGCCGCAGCCTCGCCAGCGCCGGCGACATCGACATCGTCATGACCGTCATGGATCTGGGCTATGCCGTCGGCTATTTCCCTCAGCTCGTCCTGCGCCATATTATCCCCGCCTCGCGCATGACCTTCCGCTACATGCGCCGGATGATCTTCAGCGCCCATTATTCCACGTTCCAGCTCTACACGCTGCGCGGCTGCCAGAAACCGCTCCGCCCCTGGCCGCTCGGTTATGCCGCCAGCATCGTC